>Ga0116221_1000748_pt1 | contig 22188 bp, 18 predicted proteins | sample Sb_taG_5_FD_88965 | JGI IMG/M metagenome (GOLD analysis project Ga0116221, IMG submission 88965) | Peat soil microbial communities from Weissenstadt, Germany - Sb_50d_8_FC metaG | ecosystem: Environmental > Terrestrial > Soil > Wetlands > Peat | place: Germany: Weissenstadt | collected 2010-09-21 | reverse complement strand
TGCCGCCAAACGGAACAAGGGCGTAGCACGCCGAGGACGGTGAGATTCTCGCTGCCGGTCCTGGTCAGCTCAAAGCTCTCGATTGCTTTGGCGTCGGGGATGAAGGCCGGGATGCTGGCTTTGCCGTTTTTGGCCCGGCCGGGAGCGGCACCGGTAAATTGACGCCAATGCCCGAAATTATTGCCGCCAAGGAGGAGTGCGCCCTCGGGCAGCCTGGTTTCTACGGGGGAGCCTTTCTTGTCGCCTTCATTGTAGGACCAGGTGCGGACCACACCGGGGCTAAACTCGCAATCAATGTGTTGCTTTACATCGTTCGTCCTGATGGTTGACCTGTACTCCATGAGCTGGCCGGCCGCCGCTTTCATGAGTGTCTGGGATTCCACAACTATCGTGTGCGGTTTTCCCAGCATGGTAACCTTGATGGATGTCAGCGACCTGAGAACAGTAAGATCCTGTCCGTCCTTCTTGACAGGAGTCGTCTCGACGAATGCGTAGCCGATTAACTTCTCGTTCATGGTGACCGAGTAATAGACCCGGTCACTGGCGGCCGCGAAGCCGCAGGTAGACGAAAGCAGAAGCGCGACCAGAACTGCTCGCGGGAGGTTGATCATCGAAGCACTCCAGCAAAACCGCAATGGCAGGAAGCACATTCATGCTATACGGTTATTCGTCAAAAACTCACCGTCTTTTTCCGCCCCGAGCCTTGAACCGGGCTTAGCTCCGAATGGCGGGGGCGGGAGACCCGGACCCTCACTATTCGCCGTGTTGTTGAGGGTACGCAAGCCCGACCGCCTTTTTCCGGGCAGAAGCCTGTGCCGTGGAGCCAGAACGCCGGCGGCGATCCGAATAACTTGATCTTGTAGACCATTTCTCCAGATTCATTAAAGCTTTATATTTGGCACCTCACCGGCGCAGGTTCTGTGGACCCGTTCGGTGCCTCGGTTGATGGGACCTCCGCGCCATACGTCTCGCCGCGAACTTACGCAGGGGTGTCCGACTTCCGCGCGCTGGCGACATGTCCTTGCGAACATCGGTGAATTGAATCGAAGCGTACAAGCGCTCAATTATGAGGTTGGCCGAAATTCGAGAAGGCGCTTATTCTGTTGGAATCCAAACCGGCGATTGACTATACGGAATTGTCTGTGTTGCGCGACAAAGTTTGCCTGCCGCGGAGGCTGCGGCCGCTTGAGCTTTCGAACGCCTATGTGCCGCGGCAATCAGGTGCAGCGGATAGTTCGGCGCTCCCTGGTTACTTCTTGGTCCTGAATACCAGCAGGTACGGAACGGCCGACCGGCCCTCGGTATCCTTGAAGTTGTCGAACTTCTCGCTGTTCACCCACATGGCGTAGGTCTTCCCCGGCTCCAGCTTGACCGGCAGCACGCAGGTCCGCTTGTCCGAAAGGAATCTCGGCTTGCCGTCCATGTTCGGGAAACTCTCCTTGGAGAGCGTGGCCCAGGACCAGCCGCCGTCCTGCATGTCTTTGCTGAACGTTACCTTGATCTCGGTCAGCTTGGGGTTCACTCCGTCTGCACCCGCCTCGGGGACCGTCTTCACGACCGCCGGAGGTACGGATTCGAGGGTGACGTCGTCGGCCCGGGCCACTGTACTGTCCAGGCCAATGATCAGAGCACTGAAGACAAGTGCCACGCGCATCATATTACTCTCCACAATCGCGCCGAACTTCTCATTCTTTTGCAAAACCGCGCAAGTATAGCATAAATGAGAGCCAATGCCTCGTCACTGTTGCATTTCAACTGTGCCCGCGTTACCTTTCGGGCCGTAGAGCCTCGAAGCGCGCTCCGGTCCGACACGCCGAGGGCAATTCGGCTTTCGGCGTTGCGGGCTCCGGTCTGATCGCCCGAGGTATCCTCCGGCATCTGCGGTGCCCGGAAGGCCGGCCCCGATGTCGATGCCGCTCTACTTTCGTCACCCTGGGGCCGTGAACGGTTGCGGGGTCAGGAGCTAACCTCGCGCACGCGTCGGTGTGGCGCACCCTGCGCCATTTCTCCGGGGCAATGAATAATCCGTGCTAAGTCAGCGTGCCCGACCTTGCAGCAAGCTCGTGTTGCGTGCCATACTTGCGGGCCACCGAAAAGTGACCGTCAGCTTCCTCCGTCAAAGGACCGTAAGCAAGTCGTGCCCAACGTCGGAGGTCATGTCTCCGGCTGCACGGCAGCGCTCGGCGCTGGTCTCCGACCCCGCCGCTCCCCTGACCGAAGGTCTCCCACCCCCCGCTTCACCACACAACGCCACTCAACGGCACCTCACTCGCCCTCTCATCCCCCACCAACCAATACGCAGCCGACGAAAACCTCCAATACTCCGGCTGCCGTACCAACCCCTTGCGACACGGGTTGTCATGCAGATAATCCAACTTCGCTTGCCAGAACTTCTCCGTCTCCAGTTGCACAGGATGCCGGCTCGGCTGCCAGAAACGCCGCTCCCGATCCGCGCCCGATTTCTCTGCAAAAACTTCGCTAAAAACGCGCGGCAAATGCTTCGCGGAAAAATCCGCCACGCGCCGGCCAGTAAACTTGCGAAAGTCAGTCAACGTTTGCTCCGGTCCCTTGGCCGTGAAGCTTTGGTGGAAGAAGATCCCAGGCATATGAGTCGGCATGATGACATAGGCATTGATGCGCAGTCCCTTGTGTTGATGGCAGTAAAGCAGACTTTCCGTGACGATCTGGCAAGCCTCCGCTGAAACGAAAACCGGCAGCCAGTCGACGATGGTGAATGTTACGTAGAACAGCGCGCCGGCGGGATGAAAACGATAGTGTTCCATGGCAGGAGGATACTGGGTGGGTGGAGGGCTTCCAAGGAATTTTGGCCGGTGCCAAAAGGGCGGACGTCCAGGGCGCTTCGGGGAGACCTTCGGTCAGGCGTGAAGCGGGGTCGGAGACCCGCGCCGAGCGCAGGAGTCCCCACACATGCTGATTCCCAGGAACCTTTAGCAATACAATCGAACTCGTCACCGATGACGACGTATTATGGCGTCGCTCTCCGAACGGATTTCGCTGAGGAGCGACCTGAGTGCCCGCCCTGAATACTGGCTGACCAGACGGTCCCATCACGCCGTGGCGTGCGATGGCGACCATCGCACGCCACTTGCGAGTTACCCCGTTCATTCTTTCGGCAACGGATCCAGATGTACCAGAAACCACGTCTGCGTCTGCAAGACACCGAAATGCATGAACACGCACGAGTAAGGCAAGGTCAGATTGTAGAAACCCGTATCCATGACGATGTCGCCGTTGTCGGAAAGCTGGATCGCCACTCGCTGGGTTTGTGGTTCCACACGTCCCGAGACGGCCACCGTGACGTTTGTCGTGCGGTTGTAAAGTGTGCCGCTGATCAGGCCGCCCTTGCTGAGCGCCAATTGCAAAATCAAGTCGGGGTCTGGATCCATCCTCGAGCTGGCCAGCGTATAGACTCCCAGCGGCATCCATTCGAGGTTTTCCTCGGGCGGCGGGGGTGGCACTGCGGCGAGCTGGAAAGCCTGATAGGCGTAATCGATCGAGGTAGCTACCGCGACGTCGTTCACGTATACCCAGTTGTCCCGGTAGAGGATATTGACGCCGCAATCGTAGTAGAAGGGATCTCCCCAGTCGTAAACCATCCAGTGGATGCAGTCGATCCAGGCGGCATGCTGCCACCACCACCAGGGCGGATGCAGGTGGAAATGGTGGAAGTAGTGCCAGTACGGATAGACAAAGTTGTGATTGAGCCACCAGTTCTGGGCGAACCACGGGTTCATCAGATAGTGCTTGTGAAGGTTCTTCTTCACCAGCAGCGTGTGAGAGTGAAACTTTTTCAAACTGAGATTGACGTCATCGATCTTGGTCGGGTGCTTGAGCATGGCGCCCGACAAGTTCTTGTGGAATTCCATGCCCGAAATTGGCTTGAACCCGCTCGGCAGCTTCGGCTGGTATGCCAAGAGTCCCGATTCGTGAGGCAGATTCAGTCCCTTGAGGTCCAGCGTTCCCCCACCAAACGATGGTCCCTTTGGCAGCGTGACCTTGGGCAGCGGGCCCAGCGCGTGGAAATTTTCCGGCAAATGGAAGTCCGACGATGCCGGGTGCGGGGTCACCTTGTGGCCGACTATGTGAGGCGCCGGTTTGAACGATGGGGTGGGCGGCAATGGATGCGGCGGAGGTTTGCCGCCGCCAGGGTCGGCCGTCGCGGTTTCCCACATGATGCAGCATCCAGCAAGGAAGGCGAGGAGAATCAGGGTGCGCTTCATGGGATTATTCCTTTCCGTTGCTGGCGACGCGGGTCAGCGTGGTTAGCTCCGTATTGGGCAACGGGCGGCCTTCCACGGCGCGGCTCAGGGATTGCCAGGTGTACTTGTCGGCATCGACCTTGGTGATGACTTGCGTGGCGGTGGAGTGTTTGCCGTCAGGCAATACGCCGTCGCCCTTGATGGTCCAGCGGTCACCGTCGCGCTGCCAAACAGCGCCGCCAAAAGTGCCGTCCGACTCGAAGACCCACGAACGAATGTGTCGGTGGATCGGGTCCCACCCGACAATTTGCAATCCCTGATGAGTGATCTCGCCCTTGACCTTGACCGTGAAGAATCGGCTCAAGAAGTTCTTGTTGGCCCTCCACGAGCAAACGATTTTGACTGCAACGTCCCCTTCCTTTTGCGCCCATTCGCCGATCATCCACTCCAGCTCTTTGAGTTGTTCGTAAGGGGATGCCGTCGTGACAGGCTCGCTTTCGCGGAGGCTGTCGATCAGCCACTTGCCGTCTTTCTTGACTAGGATCATGGCAAAAGTGAATTCGACCGGATTTTCGCCGGTTTTGCTGATCTTCGCCGTTCCATCCAGACTGGCTACCTCTGAGGTAATCTGGCGAACGGAATCCAAGCTCAAGTTCATTCGAGAGCCTTTGGCTTGGGCCAACCGCGCGGCGTATTCCTTTTCGATGGCCTGGCGTCCCTTGAAGCGCTCGCCGGTTTCCTGACTTGAGTAGACGCCGTTTTCGGACCAAAGGGCCATCAGATCCTTGAGAATGCCTCCGTTGTACGCCGCCACCAGCGCTTCGGCGGTCTGTACCAGGGCCTTTTCTTCGGGGACTTTGTCCTCGCCATCTTTCGCATAGGAAAGCGCCCCGCTTCCTCCGGCGAGCAGCGTGGCGGCTGCCATCAAGATGTAGATTCGCATGTGCATCGCTGTCTCCTTTTCCCTGGCGATCGACGTTCCAAGGAGCTTCCTTTACGAATCGAGTCGCCAATTTGAGAAGAATAAAATGTTGCAAATCTTCGCGAGCCGAACGCTGCCCGCGGCCCCCGTTCGTCGCAAAGCGGCAGCACCTTTTGTGCCGAGTGCCGGAAGCATCATGAAATGGACGTGCAATTCCGCTGTAAGGTGCGATTCTTGTGAATTTCTGGTTTCGCCCTCGAATCCGCGATCCGGCAGCATCCGACGCCGAACGCCGAAACCGCACAGCATGAAACCCCAAAGAGCACAGGCAACCGGATAACCGGAAAAACTTACGGGGAATGGTGACCGTAAAAGATTGCTCCGGCAGAGCATCGCTGGGCTCTATAGAACGCGCGAGTTACTCGATCTTGTCCTTTGGAGTCGCGACTTCAACAAATCAGATCAGACTCCCGTTTCCTTGTGGGAGTTCGACTTTCGCTTTCCTGGTTTGGTCATGAGCAATGTTCGAAAGTTCATTGAGCGCACCGAACCGGCTTATCTGCGGCATCTGGAACGTGACGCTGCTCGGCGCTGGTCTCCGACCCCGCCGCACGCCTGACCGAAGGTCTCCCACGCCCCCGGTTCACCACACAACCCCTCTCAACGGCACCTCATTTGCCCTCTCATCCCCGCTCGGCGCGGGTCTCCGACCCCCCGCCGCTCCCCCGACCGAAGGTCTCCCAACCCCCAGTTCACCAAATAATCCCACTCAAAGGCACCTCATTCGCCCGCTCATCCCCCATCAACCAATACGTCGCCGACGAAAATCGCCAATGCTCCGGCTGGCGCACCAACCCCTTGCGACACGGGTTGTCATGCAGATAATCCAACTTCGCTTGCCAGAACCTCTCCGTCTCCAGTTGCACCGGATGCCGGCTCGGCTGCCAGAAACGCCGCTCCCGATCCGCGCCGGATTTCTCTGCAAAAACTTCGTTAAAAACGCGCGGCAGATGCTTCGTGGAAAAATCCGCCACGCGCCGGCCGGTAAACTTGCGAAAATCGGTCAACGTATGTTCCAGGGCCTTGGCCGTGAAGCTTTCGTGAAAGAAGATGCCATGCATATGGGTTGGCATAATGACATAAGCGTTGATGCGCAATCCTTTGTGTTGATGGCAATAGAGCAGGCTTTCCGTGACGATCTGGCAAGCCTCCGCTGAAACAAAAACCGGCAGCCAGTCGACGATGGTGAACGTGACGTAGAACAGCGCGCCGTCGGGATGAAAACGATAGTGTTCCATGGCAGGAGGATACTGGGTGGTCGGAAGGCAGCCAAGGAATTTTGGCTGGTTCCCGAGGGGTGGAGGTCGAGGGCGCTTCGGGGAGACCTTCGGTCGGGCGTGCGGCGGGGTCGGAGACCCGCGCCGAGCGCGAAGCAGCATCTCGCTAGCCGCCCCCCATCATGGCGCAGTTCACAGTATCGCGACTTCAAGTGCGTAGGTTGTCTTTGCGCGGTCCGTCGCGCGCAAAGATGGCTCCGCCGTCCGCGCGGATCATTCAGTCCGACTTGACATCCGTCGAATTACCTGATGCTTCTTCTTCCAACCATTTCTGTATCGCCCCTCCAATCGCGTGCATCACAGGCGATATGGCGCTGGCGTAGATGACGCGGTGATCCTTAAACCACCTGCTCTGCACGGCGACGAGACGATATTCCCATCGGCCGTTATCCCGCTGGCGGAAACCGAACACGGGCCCGCCGCTCATTCCCTTCATACTGATTGGCGCGCTAACCTCGCCAATCAACCAATCACCCCCAGGAGCATCAATTCCGTCAGGCGCCCGTTCCAGGCGTTTTATCAGGACTAGCGTTGCGCAGACATCCAGGCCCACCTGTTCCCTGTTCTGAACCACGCGCGAGCACGGCTCCATCAAATCTTCTGGGAAGCCTAGCATCGCATAGAAGCTGAATTCTATTTGATTCGTCCCGATCCAGTGCTTGCGCTCAAAAGGGATAACTCCGTTGGCTTCCAGATGTAGCTTGTAGTAATCGTCCAGCGGTATAAGTGCGAAATCAATGCCGAGATCCTTCTGATCGATGCGCAATTTGTTTGCTCGGTCGTAGTCAAAAACAGTCTTTTCTTTCACTTTGGCGTCCGGACCAAAGTAGTCGAGAAAGGCAAAGTTCCCAGTCAGCTTGATCCATCCCTTTTTGACATAGTCCTCAAGAACATCAAGAAGGTTATGCCCTGCGGTCACGTAATGCCAATGCCCGTTGAGTGCGAGGACGAACCCTGGGAAGCAGAAGACTTGCTCCTTTGTTCGGAAGGCCTTTTCTTCCTGATCGAGTGGAAAGTACGTTCCCGAAAGTCCAACTAGATGGCGAGACATCCACTTGATAAACTCGTTTTGCTGCTTCACATATCCGCCATAATCGTTTTCGTTCATGGGCGTGACCCTCGTGTGCTTCCGCCAAACCCTTGGAAACGGCGTACTCGCAGTAATCATACGCGTGGGCGCTAGCCTGTGTGCCTTTCTGTGCGGACTAATTCCGCACGGGGTATCTGGGGGTGTCCACGGAATGGCGGAACATCAGGAACTAGCGACCGTAGCCGGTAAGTCAGTATCCAGCCGGCACGCTCTGACACCCAGCCGATCAAATTCGCCAGCAGCGGAGTAGTACCAAGTCTCCCCCTTTCGCAGACCCCGCAGCCCCCCGACTTCTGGTGAGAATCGTCGATCCGCCGGTGCACGGTGGCCGGTCCGATGATGTACTGCAGGACCCGCGCTTAATGAATCACTATGTTTGACATCCTCGACAAGCTCTGCTATCTCTAGAATTAGTGAACGATATCGTTCACTAATTCAACCAAGAGAGGCAGCACCATGCGAATCGACCTGCAGGATACGCGTGTCGGCTTGTTCAACTTCGAGCTGCTTCGAGTCTTGAGCAGCCAAGCAAGCGAGGGAGCCGAGATCGGCGAATGTGTCGCCGCCATGAAAGACGTTCGCAAAAATGATACAGAGAGCTGGACCGTCGCCTGGAACTCGTTGGCCGACAGAACTGCCGCTTCGGCCGAACGCTTCTTGCAGGCGGGGCAAACCGTGAGTGCGCGCGGAGCCTTGTTCCGGGCCAGCACCTATTATCAGGCCGCGGTCTTCTATGTGAGGTCCGAGGATCCGAGGTTCGCGCGTCTGAGCGGCCGCAGCCAGGCACTGGGAAGGCAAGCCGCCCGGCTTTGCAATCCGCCGATCGAAGTGCTGGAAATCCCCTTCGGAGCGCACAAGCTGCCCGGCTATTTCCTCAACGGCGGTTCGGGCAGGCGTCCCACGCTGATAGCCCTGGGCGGATTCGATTCGACGGGCGAGGAATTGATCCATTGGATCGGCTTCGCTGCTGCCCAGCGCGGTTGGAACTGCCTCATTTTCGAAGGCCCGGGACAGTGGAGCGCCCTGCGTGATGATCCGGCGTTGATCCTGCGGCCCGATTACGAGGTGCCTGTGAAAGCCGTCGTGGACTATGCCGTAAGCCGTGCCGATGTCGACGTTTCGCGACTCGCCCTGATCGGCTACTCACTGGGCGGCCTCTTGGCTCCGCGTGCGGCGGCCTTCGATCCACGCATTCGTGCCTGCATAGCCAACCCGCCGGTGATCGATGTCGGCAACGCCATCCGCGCGGTCTGGCCGGCGCCGCTCCGGCGGGTCGGCGGAGTCTTCGACGTCCTTTTCGATGTCCTTTTCGCCGCGCTTGCCAGGCGCTACCTGCATGTGCGCTGGTTTTATCATCATGCCCGCTGGTCGATGGGAATCCAGCACCCGCATGAATTTTTCGAGACGTGGCGGCCCTACACATTGCATGGCCTGGAGACGAAGCTTCGTCAGCCGCTTCTTTGTCTTTTCACCGAGGATGAAATTGCCCAGACGAGCAAAGCAATGGTCCTGGAGACGATGCAATTCTTGACCGCCATCGAGGCCCCGGTAGCGATCCGCTTCTTTAGCCGGCGCTCGGGTGCCGCGAGCCATTGCCAGATGGGCGGCTTGCAGGCTGCCCAGGCGAGCATTTTCGATTGGCTCGACGACGTGACGCGCCGCGAGCCTGCTCCTGCATCATTTTCCGCACCGCATGAACTTATCGAAGCGCTCGAGCGTTATCACGGAAAGAGCGTTACGGAACTGCTGGATCGTGAGAGGCATATGGCTGTAAGCTAAATCGCCGTGTGTAGATTCGCAGCAAGCTGTGCAAGCGCCGGCGTGCTATCCAACCTGGAAGAGCCTAAAACCCGGGGTGCCATGCTTTCGCGACTGCTCGAAATAACAGACGAAACTTGCAAAGGCTCGCGAAAGCATGTCCCGACTCATCTCGGCAGTCCCGGACGCATCAACAAATCGGGGGGTGCCCAACATACCTCGACGGGGCGCCTGACGGGGGCGGGACATGCTTTCGCGAGTTTGCCTGACTGTTCTGGGGCGATGTCGGGAACTCGCGAAAGCATGGCACCCCGGGTTGTAATGCTTGCCGTATTACAAGCCACCCAAGGACCGACTGCTGCAAGATCACGTACGGTCACTTAGCACTCCAGGGAGGTGGCGGCATGAAGAAGCAGTCTCGTTCGGCTCGGCCGCGGGGACGGCCCAGCAGTGCTGCGATCGATCGCGCTCTGATCGCTGCTGCACTCGAGGAATTCACTGTGCGCGGGTATCACGCCATGAGCATGGAGTCCATAGCCGCCCGGGCCGGCGTCAGCAAGGTTTCCTTGTACCGGCGCTGGAGTTCCAAGCTCGCCATCGTAACCGAAGTGTTGCGGTTCCTGAGTGAAGTAACTCCTGTCAAGGATCACGGCAGTCTTGCAGCCGATATCCGCGCTCTTCTCAAAGAATACATCGGCTCAAGTACCGCAAAGTCCGCCGCCAAGATATTCATGAGGATGATGGGAGAAATCAGTGGCAACCCTGAATTCCTCGCCTTGTATCGTACACACCTACTCGCTCCCCGCCTTGCGCAGCTCCGCAGCCTTGTAGAGCGGGCCCGCGCTCGCAAAGAATTGCGTGCCAATTTACCGACCGACGTGGCTTGTGCCATGATCGCCGGATCACTTTTTTTGTATTATCTAACCCTTCTCGCGGAGGCCGAGGTGGATATGTCAAGCAATCTCGTGGAACAGTTAACGCGCGCGATTCTCAGCGGAATTAGGAAATAGCTCGCAAGGTGCGACGGGCTCCAGAGCTTCTCGCAATCGCTGAGCGGTGGTCTCCGCGGGTTCGTGGAGACATTCGGTCGATCCGCGTGCGGGGTCAGGAGACCGCGCACAGTTGGTGGACCTCGCCAACCCGTCGGGCTAGTATCAGCCGGTTTGCGCAGGGCTATTTAGTCACATGATGACTCTGGCGACCTTCCGAGCGTGCTGGTCCGTACAATTATCTCCACGTGAACTATGGTGGGGACAGGACGAGAAACTCCGCGTGAACACCGCCGGAGGCATCATCCTAGACGGAAAGTACCTTTGCCCTCAAGCCGCAAAGCGATTACACTAAGCAGCGATGGAACTGGCCGGCATAAGGCTTTCTTGACTGTTGCGATGGGACGGCAGGGATGTTGGCGACGCTGTTAGGACTGACTCTCCTCTGGTTACCTGCGAACGCGAGTGAAGCACCGCCAGTTCCGCAACCGACGCGCCAACCTGCATCTGATCAAGCCTCGTTTGAACTACTACGACCCTTGCGGGCTGCCCACCGACAGCCTGCCGAGCCAAGACCAGTACATCGGCCGATGCGCAATAGACGGGCCTGGTTCGAGGACGATGTTGAGGAGCTGTCACGCGATCACAAGCCCCTTCAAGCGTGGGAAATCACACGAGGCCTTGAGCTGCTCAAACTCGATCCATGCGCTTTGATGGGTTCGGCCGATCTGAACTGTGCTCCACACGTCCCGCTGATCTACGCAATCTGCACGCTGCTCATTTAGATCTTCTCAACACCGTCGGAGTCGTGCGCCCATGCGCCCTGTGGGCGACCGAAGATTGACCCTACTTGGGTGCCGCTTCACATTACCTAATCGCGTTGAGGAGGACTAAAAGATGTTGGTGCTAACGCGCAAGCTGGGCGAGCGTCTGGTCATCGCCGATTCCATTGTTGTAACCGTTGTCCAGGTCCAGGGAAACAAGATCCGCCTGGGGATCGAGGCTCCGGCCGGTGTTCCCATCCTTCGCGAGGAGCTTCGGACCGGTGTCGTCAGCCGTTCGCCTGAAACAAGACAGCGCGGGGCCGGGATCCGAGAAGTGGGCGCTGTTCATGACCAGCCGAGTTAACCGGAATGCACGGGAGCCGGGGCGGGACCTTCCTGCCTAACGCGGGGCCGTCGGCGCCCCGACTCCCGGCCTAAAGCTGTAAGCTCGCAACCACCGAGAGGAAATGCGCCTTCGTTGCACGCTTGCTTGCACGACCAGCATGCCAACCCTACAATCCGCTGCATGTTTCACGCGCAGACTCCGGTCAGTGATCTGCCCTAACCGCCGGCCGCGCGATTTACTGATGAAGAACCGACTATGAAATACTCTCATTCACAATCTTTGGCCTTGGCGATCGTCCTCATGGCGAGTCCTCAGTGCTGGGGCCGGCAGGATGCCAAGTCGCTTTCCGGCGAGATCTTTCAGAGCCAGTTTGACACCAGCAGCCCGGCCATCGCTCCGCCGTGGTCCATGAAACCTTGGTTCTGGGAGGATGATGTAAACACGGCTGAGGCTGTTTGGGACCTGGTCAACGGTTGCCGGGAACACGAATTGCCTCTGGGCGCGGTGCTCATCGATAGTCCCTGGGCCACTGCTTACAATAATTTCCGTTTCGACGAAAAGCGCTATCCCAATCCGCGCGCCATGATCGACGCGCTGCACGCCAAAGGCATTCGCGTCGTGCTATGGATGACCAATGTTGTCAACACGACCAAGGACCGGTCCGATGCGCCGGGTGATGGCGAAGACCTCTACGCCATTGGGAAGGCCAAGGGCTATTTCGTGAATCATGGCACGCCGGTGCGTTGGTGGAAGGGCCGGGGAGGCATGATCGATTACACGAATCCCGAGGCTCTGGCCTGGTGGCATCGCCTCATGGACCGCGCCCTTTCCCTTGGTATCGATGGCTGGAAAGTGGACGGGGCCGCGGAGCTGTTCATCCTCACACCCCGGCAGACATCTCGGGGCGTGCTGAGTCTCCGCGACTATGTCGACCTCTATTACCGGGACACTCTCCACTATGGCCGGCTGTCCAGGGCTGATTTCGTCACGATGGTGCGGTCGGTAGATATCGCGAATTCGCAGGGGAGCGACCAACCGCACGCGCCCTTCGACGCGGCTCCGCTTACATGGGTGGGCGATCAGCGACACTCCTGGAACGACAAAGGAATGGACGAAGCCGTGCGCAGCGCATTCCGTGCCATGGAACGGGGCTACCCCCTGGTCAGTTCCGATACCGGCGGTTATCAGACAGCCACCAAGCACGTTCGAGGCATGCCACGAACTCTCTTCCTGCGGTGGGCGCAATGGAACGCGCTGACGCCTTTCTTTCTGAACGGCGGCCACGACGAGCACCGCCCCTGGAAATTCGATCCGGAATTCTTGCGCATTTTTCGGCGTCACATGTGGCTCCACAGCGAACTGATTCCTTTCTTCTACGCGCAACACGTCCAAGCCAGCCTGCGCGAGGGCAAGCTGATGCATGTCGGCCCCGGCAAGCACGAATTCCTGCTGGGCGACGCTCTGCTCGTCGCCGTGATGACCGGTGAAGAGCAGAACAGGGTCGTCACGTTTCCGGAGGGGACCTGGTTGGACTACTGGGATAACAAACTCGAGTATCGCGGCGGGCAGCAAGTTTCGGTCGCCGTGCCCGAGGAGCGCAGCCCGGTGTTCGTTCGCCTGGGCTCGATCATCCCGCTCGATGTCCAGAACGATGCAGTCAACCATGGCAGCGCCGCCTCCAAAGGATGGCGCACGCTTGATATTTATCCGGCCAAGGAAGCATCTCAGGCAACGCTATGGGATACGGCATCCTTCCCACCAAACCTCCAGCGCGACCGAACGCTGGTCTATTTGACGCCAATCGACAACGAGATGGAGGTTCGTCTGGAAGGAGGAGCAAGCAGAGACACGATCTTGCGCATACGACGCTTTTCCGCTCCCACGAGCGTCGAGGCCGACGGAAAGCTGTTAGAGCGGCGCCCCAACCGGGCCTCCTGGGAAGCTGACCGCCAAGGTTGGTGGTATGACGGCGACGATAGGCGTCTATGGATCCGTTTGGCGAACGCTCGGAGTAGTCGTGTACATTGACCTGCGCCCTCAGGAAATAGCAAGAAATGGCGAGAATTCTTCCACTCGAGGCAATACTCTAGGAATCTAAATGACTGTGTGCAAATCGGCTGATACTAGCCCGACGCGTTAGCGAGGTCCTCGCTGACGCTTCGGGCAAGTACCAGCGGAATCGTGCACGGTGATGCAGATCCCTCTCGGCCTCGCCGCCCGTCAACTCCATCGGGCCTCGGGCTTTTGCTTCCACAGCCAGATGATCCAGTCGACGTTCTTCGGCTCACCGCCGAAGTCTTTGAGCCGGGTCATGCATTGGCCACGATGGTGCTGGGAGTGCATGGCTGCTTGCACCAGTGCCTCGGCGACGGTGATCACACACGGCGGGTCGGGAAACCAAGGAATGCGCACAGTGCTCGACAAGGCCTCCGGCTTGAGAGCGGCCGTATAGTCACGCAGCCCGGCGTGGCAAATCTCCGCTCGAGCTTTCAACTCATCGTAAGAAGGCGGGGCGCCGCCGTGCGGGCCGCCGGGGGTCTCACCGCGCAGCACGGCCAGGAAGCCACTTTGTACGCCGATGATGTGGCCTACGCGTTGGCGCAATTCTTCATGCTCGCGCGCGGGTGATTTCCCCCAGGTATGAAAGAACACCGCATTGGCCCATTCGGCATGTGCCAGCAGATCGCGCAGGAATGAAAGCATCGCGAGACCTCCCTAATCATGGTAGTGGCTCAAGCTGCCAGCTTGAGCTACGCCTATTCTCTCCGCGAAACCGTCCAAAGACCAGGGCCTACGCATGTGGCAACAAGCATTCGCATCTTTTTACCTGATCCCTTCTTTCCCCGCTTCTGCTGAGACTGTTTGGCTACCGAGCGGGCGGTAGCCAAGAAGTCAAAAGCGAATTGAGATCTGGTGCTTGATTGCACCACAGTCATCGGAAAAAAACGCCGTTTCAATGGCTGCTTGGCACAATCGGGCGAAAGGTCGCGCAATCGAGCAGCAGGTTCGCTCCAGGTGGAACGCTCAGAGCTGCGTGGACGGCCGCCAGCAATGATTGGGATGGCGTGTAGTCCATCCGCACTTCTGTCCAACTTGTGCCTATTGCGATTCGCTTCTCTGATTCCTCCAATTGCAAGATAGCCTCCACAGGCTTATCCGACTTCAAGAAACAAGTGAACCGGTGCGGTATGTCTGGTGTAAATAGAATCGGTGGCAACGGAGTTTTGCCCACAGGCAGTAGAGCCGACTGCTTGCCATCCTTGGCATCAAGACTTACCTGCGGCAGCCAGCGTACCTGGCTGCCGGAACGATAATGGCGCGACAGGAACGCCAGCTGATTTTCTTCGAAGCCGCCCCAGTCGGAACAGCCGTCGTAGCTGGGCACGATGGAGTGATCGGCCGTGGCACTCGGTTCGATGCGCCGCATGGGCGTCGAGGAGCGAAAACCAGCTTTATCGATGACGTTTCCAATGACGTAGCAGGGCAGCGTGCTGCTGGGCAGCTCAACGCTGCACGTGTGATCCCTGACGTCTGCCTTGAACGTGTGCCAGTAACGTCCATGCCAGTGTCCCTCGTCTTGAAAACTGGCGTTCAATTCCGCTGCTGCGGCTTCGCCTTGAAAAGTCCACCGAACTGTCTGGCGACCGTTTCTCTCCTGAATCTCACTTGGCGAAACACTTAGAAACGGCGCCTTACCCTTCAGATGAATGTCGAGCCAGGCAAACGCCTGTTCGTTGACTGCGAGCGACACGGCATGATCCCAGTTGGGCAACAGGCTCAGATGTTTGGGACCGGCAGCGAGTTGATAAGTCCGCATCACGGACGGGAGATAATAGAAGCCGTCGTTCGTCCCCGTGAACCAGGCAATAGGGACTTTGGACTTTTGCAAGCGCCACGCGGGATCGAGCGTCTTGGCCCAGCGTTCGCGGTAAGCCGGGCTGGGCGACGGCCTGCCATTGCGACTCTGGCCGTCCCACCAGGCGTTGCCCAGTTGCAAACTGCCGGTGCCGAAGAAGCAGGAGCAAGCTTTGAGGCGCTGGTCCAGGCCCGCCATCAAGGTAGTGAAGAATCCGCCCCACGAGCTGCCAGCCATGCCAATACGGCTTCTGTCCACCTCGGGTCGCGATTCAAGAAAGGAGACTGCCTTGAGCAGTGCTACAGCCCCGTGGTAAATCGGGGCTTGCCGCAGGTCTGCACCAAGATCGAGGCCTGCGTTAATGGGGTAGCCGCCGGTGGACCTGTAACCAGGTTGAGGGAAATCGATGCAGAGCGTCGCGTAGCCACGGCGAGCGCCAGCTTCCGTGTAAGCGGGCGACGCCTGCCCTAGCCCGCCGGGGTTCCAGATATAAGCGGGCAAGTTCTTGGCGCCCTGGGGATAGGAGAAATAAGCGAAGATTTCGACGTTCTTCTCGCCATCCATTTCCGAATGGAAGCTGACCTCCTCGGTGATGATGTTTTCTCTCTGCGTGGTTTTTAGAGTTTTGGCATTGAGCGGCGTGGCCAGGAGTGCCGGCACATCGAACACCGGATCATCGCCAGCGCGTGTGGAGACAGGACAGACGAGCAATAAAATACACGTCGGTAGCCAGTAACTCATGGTCGGCCTCCGCGAAACGCCACGATCTACGGAGTCAGGAAGAGAGCCAAATCCCATGCTCGACTTCATCACCCTGTCGCGCGATCCTGGCAAAGTGCAGCAGCTAACAGATGGCATCGAAGCGTGTATGCACGGCGCAGGGCAGGAATGGAACCTGCAAGTGGTCGATGGCCATCAACACGACCTGTTCTCCGGATACAACGCGGGAGCGGAGCAAACCGACGGCGAAATCCTGATTTTTATTCACGACGATGTCCAGCTACTTGGCAATCGCCACGCGCTGCGCCTGCCGTTGGAACTTCTGCAAGATCCCTCGACTGGTTTTGTCGGCGTGGCCGGCAGCCGAACGGTCCTGACAGATGGCGGGCTCTGGTGTCGCCGAGAAACGATTGCGGAAACGCGCGGCATGGCAGGCCATCCAAGCCCGGAGAATGAATTTGGACTGCACTGGAACGTTTGGCCTCACATCTCTTGTGCCGTCTTCGGTCGGGTGGCGGTTCTGGATGGCGTGATGTTAATGTGCCATCGGCGCACGTTCGACAAGCTGGGCGGTTTCGCGGCGGGCTGCTATCAAGGCTTCCATTTCTACGATATCGACATCACGTTTCGCGCCGCCCTGGCGCAACTAGCCAATTACGCGGTCCCTTTCCCTCTTTTCCACGCAAGCGTTGGCTTTCCTGACGAAGAATGGGAAGCGAACCGGCTCATCTTCGTGAGCCGGTTCGGCAGCTTCTTACCCTTCACCGTGTAGCACGCTCTTACCACGCGCCCATGCAGCAGCCGACGCCGCTGCCGCCCGTCAGCGGTAAGGCGCGGCGCTCGAACGGCAGCTTGAGGTACTCCGACCTATCGAAGATGACCCGGCCGCCGATCACCGTATGGGTCACGTGCGTGGCGTTTTCAAAGGGATCGCCGTCATATAACACAATATCGGCCACTTTTCCCGCTTCCAGGCTGCCGAAGCGGTCCTCGATGCCGAGAAGATGAGCTGCGTCAAGCGTGATCGCGCGCAACGCACGATCGAAACCAAGCCCGTTGACCATCGCGATGCCGGTCTCGAACCGGAGGACGCGAGTTTTGGGCACATAGCCTTCGAACGAAGTAGCAATCACGATCGGGATCTTGTGATTTGCAAGCATGGCGGCATTGCAAAGGTGGCTATTGTAGGTCTCCAAGCTCGCGCCGACGCGCTGCATGGTCGGATGCACCACCACCGGCACCTTGGCCGCGGCAATCGTGTCGGGGATGAGATAGGCCTCGGTGGCCAGGTCCAGGATGGCACGCAGGTGAAACTCTTTGGCTAGGCGCAGCGCGGTATCCAGGTCGTCGGCCCGGTGGGCGCTAAAGATGCACGGCAGCTTGCGCTCCAGCGCCGCGTTGAGTGCCTCCAATTTCAAATTGCGCGGCGGACGCTTGTCGTCGTCCTTCGCGGTGGCCCGCTTCTGGGCGTCGTTCTGGGCTTGGACGAAGGCGGTGCGCACCAGGCTGGCCGTCCCCATGCGCGTTCCGGGAAGCTTTCCGGGATAGGCTTGTTTCGGAGCCTCGCCCAGGTTGATCAGCAGACCCGCGGGGAAGCGCAGCGTCATCTGCTCCGCGGTCCTGCCGTAGGTGTGGAACACGCCGCTCTGCCCGCCGAAAACGTTGACCCGGCCGGGCGTGGCGTGCACGATCGTAACGCCCTGCTCGCGCAGGAACTGCAGGAGGGGCTCATTGGGATTGAAGCCGTCCAGCACGCGGAGGTCGGATTGATTCGGGTCGCTCTGCTCGTCTTGTTCCTGGTCGGCGGGGATGTTCAGTGCGCCGGTGATGGGGATCACCGCATGGGCGTCGATCAGCCCGGGGGTGACGACGGCTGCCGAAATCACCGGCGTCTGGGCCGGCAACTCGAGTCCGGCACGAGGACCCGCATAGCGGATCTTGCCGTCTTCAATCAGCAGCGCCCCGTCGTCAATCGTTCCCTTGGCGACGGTGTGCAGTCGCCCGGCGAATACGGCAAAACGTGACGGCGACTGGCTCAGGGCGGCAGCGTCTTTGGGCGTTGCCGGGGTCTGGACCACGGGCTGCGGTTTGGTGGGCGGCGGCGGCTTGGGCAGCGGACTCGGGTCGGCCAGGGCAAAGCCGCCCGCCTGGTAGGCCCATTGTTTTTGTTCCGACCTATCAAACACGCGCACGCCGTCGATGTACGTCTCCAGCACCTGCGTGTAGACGCTGAAAGGTGCTCCGGAAAGTACGACAAAGTCCGCATCTTTTCCCTTGGCTAGCGATCCTACGCGATCCTCCAGGTGCAGCATTTGGGCACCATGCAGGCTAAGGGCGCGCAAGGCGTGATCCTCGGGCATGCCGCCCCGCACGGCGATGGCGCCCGTGCGCAGGAAAAAGCGCGATTCGGTGATGAAGTCGTCGGTGTTAATGGCAACCTTGACGCCTGCCTTGTCAAGGATCGCGGCATTTTCCTCCAGCAGCGCCGCAGTCTCCATCTTGCCGCCGGGACTATCCACCAGCGTCAACGAGACGGGCACTTTGCGCCGAGCCAATTCATCGACAATGCGGTAGCCTTCGGTGGCGTGTTGCAGCACGATCTCGAACCCGAATTCTTCCGCAATGCGCAGCGCCGTCAACAAGTCGTCCGCCCGATGCGTGTGGAAATGGACGGTGCGCTTGCGTTCCAGCACTTCGACCAACGGTTCCAGGGCGATATCCTTCTCGGGTTGCGGCACGTCCTTCCCGGCGGCGACGGCTTGCTTGTACTTCACCCATTTCTGCTGGTAATCGCGTGCCTTGATGAACTGCTCGCGCTGGAGGGCTGCCACCTTCATACGCGTGCCCGGCGCCTGGCCCTGAGCCCGGCGACCGTAGCCCTTGGGATTTTCGCCGTTGGCCATCTTCAGTCCGCCAAGCACCTTGGTGTTGGGGATGCGCATGGCTTCGATAGTGGCGCCACGGAGCTTGACATACAGCGTTTGACCGCCGATGACGTTGCCGGAGCCCGGCATGATGTTGGCGGTCGTGATGCCGCCGGCAACTGCCATCTTGATGCCCGGATCATCAGGATAGATGGCGTCCAACGCGCGCAGGCCTGATTGAACGGGCCCGGTCATTTCGTTGCCGTCGGAGTTGGCGGGAACTTGCGGTCGCGGATAAATGCCAATGTGCGAATGCGTGTCCACCAACCCGGGGATGATCGTCTTACCCGATGCGTCTCGCACCGCGGCTCCCTGGGGCACGGTTACTTCGTCTGCCGAGCCGACGGCCACGATCTTGCCCTTGCGGATGACAAGGACGCCGTTTTCAATCGCTGGCCCCTCGGCAGTCAGAATGCGAGCGCCGCGGAACGCGACCGTGCCGTCCGATTCGGCAGCCGCGGCCGCGGATATGAAAAGAATGGAAGAAGCAAATCCAATCAAGAAACTTCTCGCCCGGCCCATGCCTGGTCCCCCTGATCAGCAGAATTCCTTCGAGCCAACGTCATTCTGGAGTGTTACCATAACGCCGAAGGCTCAGCCATGCCAGGAGATTCAGTTATGTCATCGCGATCCACATCCGGTTTGGACTCCAAAAAACGGTGGGCCTATTGCCTGGCCGCGCTGTGCGTTCTGCTTGCGAGCACAGTTCCCGTTGCCGCGGCTCAACCCTCGCCCAAGATATACGTGATTCTGTGGTTCGATACCGAGGATTACATCCTGCCGGCAAGCGATGATTCGGCCCAGCATATCGCGGAGTTCCTGAGCCATGAAGGCATTCGCGCGACCTTCAAGGTTGTAGGGGAGAAGGCACGCACGTTGGAAAGGCGCGGCAGGACCGACGTGATCGCGGCTCTCAATCGCCATGAGATCGGCTACCATTCCAACTTCCATAGCACCCAGCCGAGCCCTGCCATGTACTGCTCGAATCTCGGCTGGGACGAAGGCGTGGCCGAGTTCGAGCGCCGCGAGCGTCCCGGTTACGAGGACGTGAAACGAATCTTCGGCGTCACGCCGAGCTGCTACGGACAGCCCGGCAGTTCCTGGGCGCCGCAATCTTATGGGGCGATGAAAAACTGGGGAATGGAAGTGTACCTCGATGCCGGCCGGCACGTCCGGCTGGACGACCGCCCGTGCTACTACTGCGGCGTGCTCAACCTGTACAAATTGGCGTTTCAGTTGCGCGCCGCCTTGGGTGGTCCCAAGGACCTCGAAGTGGCGGAGCAACAGTTCGTGGACGCACGTGCCAAGCTGCTTGCCGAAGGCGGCGGCATCGTCAGCACGATTTATCATCCTTGTGAGTTTGTCCACAAGAAGTTCTGGGACGGCGTCAACTTCCGCGCGGGGGCCAATCCGCCGCGCGAGCGCTGGCAGGTGCCGCCCATGAAGACGCGGGAGGAAAGCAAGGCCGCGTTCCAGGTCTTCGAAGGCTATGCGCGCTTCATGAAGCGATTTCCGGAAGTGGAGTTTATCACGGCAAGCCAGGCAGCCAAGCAGTATCGTGATCTCGCACGGCACCGCACCTTTACGCCCGCCGATCTCAAGAAGATTGCCGCTGCCGTGACGGAAAACGTCAGCTATCAAAAGCACGACGACTATACGCTCTCGGCCAGCGAAGTCTTCACTCTGCTGGACCAATATGTCGCCGAGCGAAGCGCAGGGCGTGCGCCCAATTCGTTTGCTCTAGAAGCTACACCATACGGCCCCTCCGACGTGGTAGCGCCGCTGAAACAGGCAGTATCTACGGACGGCAGTCAGTTCACGCGCACTGCCGTAGATGTTGCTGATTTTCTGCGGAAGCAAGGCCGCATTCCGCCAAGCGTTTGGCTGGGCAGCGTGGCGGTGCCGCCGGAAGTCTTCCTTCAGGGCCTGGCACAGGCCACGGTGGATTTGGTGGAGGGTAGGCCTATTCGCGACAACATTTCGCTCCCGCCTGCCAGGCTCGCCGCCGCGGATTATGTCGCAGCCGACGATCCTGGCCTCTGGGGATGGGTGATTTTCCCGCTTGGCTTCCGCGCCCCGGCAATGATGGAACTTGCCAAACGGCAGGCGTGGACTTTGAAGCCGGCGTTGCTGCAGCGGCAAGCGCCAGTGGACCGCCGTCCATGATAGGTTGAGCGCGAGCCACCGCACTGATGCCAAGGCTGGCGTCCCGGACCGCTGGGCAAAAGAAGTTGAACTTCGGCTGCCGGACGGTTAGCACAAGTTTCGTCGCCGATGCTTACTGCCAGCGGCCTTGCTACGGAATTCGCCAAACACGGGGACGATGCGGCTGCGAGTCTCGGGTCGATGTCTCAAGAAGCGTCACACGTCAAGAGGCTCGATAGAGCGGAGGTTGCCGTGGCACCACGAGATTTCTGGACGAACGTTCGTGCAGGAGCCAGCTTCGTCGCTCCCCAAGCAACTGCTGACTCGCCAAGACTTGATTCGGCTGCAATCGAGAACATCCTGAAGCGTGAAGTCATTTGGCTTACGCCAAAGACAGTGGAGGGATTTGACCCGAAAGAGTTCGAGTTCCTCTCACCGGCTGAACGTGCAAGTCTAACCGATGCGGTGGACCGCTTTCGCGATATTGCTCGCAAAGTCCCACCCAACAAACCGGCGACGGATGAGCAGATTCAGCAGGCTCTTCCCCAGTTCCACCGGATCGTGGAGATTCTGCGTCCGGATAAATATGCCGATCCCGACGCCTTCGTCATTGGCAAGAGGGTAGAACAACGGCTAGCCGATCATTTCCCGCCTTCCATCTGTGAACTTCGCTTTGGGACAGGAGAAGATACAAGCGGTGGGCCAGCGCTCTGGATTTGGGTGGTTTTGAAGAATGAAGCGGCAGCGAAAGATGTTTTCTCATCGAACGTCAGAGCTGTCCGGGAATTGTTGGAAGCCACTGTAAGAGAGCTTGGGACAGACCGCTGGCCGTATGTCCGCTTCAGGACTGATGCGGAACTGCAACCTCCGACGAAAAAGGCCAAGGGATGAGTCTACACGCCGATTTGCTCGCACAAGCTGAGTATCTGGCGAAAAAAGAACCGAAACGCCCGAGGCAAGCAAGCCTGCGGAGGGCAATCTCCGCAGCATATTACGCCCAGGGCGAACGCATCAAACTCCACCTCAATTATTGAGAGGGCCTTGATTGGGACAAGTGTACAGGCCTACGATTCTTCCGGACTTTCACCTATTTCCCGGAGGAACGCATGGTTGCTAC
>Ga0116221_1000744_pt1 | contig 22237 bp, 18 predicted proteins | sample Sb_taG_5_FD_88965 | JGI IMG/M metagenome (GOLD analysis project Ga0116221, IMG submission 88965) | Peat soil microbial communities from Weissenstadt, Germany - Sb_50d_8_FC metaG | ecosystem: Environmental > Terrestrial > Soil > Wetlands > Peat | place: Germany: Weissenstadt | collected 2010-09-21 | reverse complement strand
GGCGGCTATGGCAAGATGGTCGAGATCGATCACGGCAACCGGCTGGCGACCCGTTACGGCCACCTGTCGGAGATCGACGTCAGCGTCGGCGACGCCATTCGCATCGGACAAGTCATCGGCCGCATGGGCTCGACCGGACGCTCGACCGGACCGCATCTGCATTACGAGACGCGCATCGACGGCGAGGCGGTCGACCCGCAAAAATTCCTCAACGCCGGCGCACGGCTGGACGGAAGCGAATAGCGAAATAGTGAGTGGCGAATAGCGTTATTACCCGCTATTCGCAACACTATGATCCGCGTCCATCACCTGAACAACTCGCGCAGCCAACGCGTGTTATGGCTCCTCGAAGAACTCGGCCGGCCTTACGAGGTCGTGCGCTACCAGCGCAAAGCGAACATGCTGGCGCCAAGCGAATTGAAACGCGTCCACCCGCTCGGCAAATCGCCGGTCATCGAGGACGACGGCAAAAAGCTCGCCGAGACCGGCTTGATCGTCGAATATCTGGTCGCGCGTTACGGGCCCGATCTCGCGCCGGCGCGCGATTCCGATCTCTACTGGCGTTACATATACTGGCTGCATTACGCCGAAGGCTCGCTGATGCCGCCGCTTCTGCTCAAGCTCGTGGTCAACAGGCTCGGCCTGTTGGGATTACCGGCGCGCCGCTTCGTCGATGCGCAGCTCAAGCTGCACCTCGTTTTTTTGGAAGCCGAATTGGCCAATGCCCCGTGGTTTTTGGGCGATCGCTTTTCCGCTGCGGATATCATGCTGAGTTTCCCGCTCGAAGTGGCGACCCAGCGCGGCGGACTCGATCAAACACGCCCGCGGCTCATGGACTTTCTCGCACGCATCCACGCGCGGCCGGCTTATCGGCGGGCGATCGAGAGAGGTGGCGCCTACCTCTATGGCGCGTGAAAAAACCTATTCCACGTCCTCCACCTGCTTCGCCTCGCCGCCGAAGGCCCTTTGCGCCAGCGCCGCCGCCATGAACTGATCGATGTTGCCATCGAGCACGCCGCCGGTATTCGAGGTCGAGACGCCGGTGCGCAGATCTTTCACCATCTGATAGGGCTGCAACACGTAAGAGCGGATCTGATGGCCCCAACCGATATCGGTCTTGGCGGCCTGCTCGGCGGCGGCCTGTTTCTCGCGCTTCTTCAATTCGGCTTCGTAGAGTTTGGCGCGCAGCATCTGCCAGGCCTGCGCGCGATTGCGGTGCTGCGAGCGGTCGTTCTGGCACACCACCACGATGTTGGTCGGTATGTGCGTCAGCCGGATCGCCGATTCCGTCTTGTTGACGTGCTGCCCGCCGGCGCCGCCGGCGCGCATGGTATCGACGCGCACGTCGGACTCCTTGATGTCGATGTTGATGCGATCGTCGACCACCGGATAGACGGTCACGCTGGCGAACGAGGTATGGCGGCGCGCATTGGCGTCGAACGGCGAGATGCGAACGAGGCGGTGCACGCCGTTCTCGGTCTTGAGCCAGCCATAGGCGTTGCGGCCCTTGACCTCGATGGTGGCGGATTTGATGCCGGCCTCTTCCCCTTGCGTCTCTTCGATATAATCGACCTTGAAGCCGTGCTGCTCGGCCCAGCGCACATACATGCGCAGCAGCATGCTGGCCCAATCCTGGCTCTCGGTGCCGCCGGCGCCGGCATGGACTTCGAGATAGCAATCGTTGGCGTCGGCTTCGCCGGATAACAGCGCCTCGAGCTCGCGGCGGGCCACTTCGAGTTTGAGTTTGCGCAACGCCGTTTCCGCTTCGGCGATGGTCTTCTGGTCGCTCTCGGCCTCGCCGAGCTCCATCATCGTCACCTGATCGTCGAGCTCCTGCTCGATGCGGGACAATGCACCGAGCTGATCGTCGAGCGCGGTGCGCTCCTGCATGACGCGGCTGGCGCGCTGCGGGTCGTTCCACAGATTCGGGTCTTCGGCCTGCCGGTTCAGCTCGGCGAGCCGCGCACGCGCCTTGTCGACGTCAAAGATGCCTCCTCAGCAGTCCGAGCGACTGCTTGATTTCGGCGACGATAGTCTCGATTTCCGCGCGCATGGGTATGGATGACGGACAACGGACGGCAGAGCACAGATAAGATCAGATGTCGGTTAGCACAATTCTTATTTCGGTCATCCGTCCTCTGTCGTCCGTCTTCAATACAATCCGCCGGTGCCGGTACGCACCGCGCCGGCCGCGGAATCCGGTGAAACAGACATCGGCGCGCCGCCGACGGTTTCCGCACCGATGACCGAGTAGCTTTCGGGCGGAGCGGTGCCAGGCTTGAACGCTTCGAGGATGACGTGGGTATCCCCCGGGCCGGCACGCATTCCGGTTTTGGCGTCGACACGGATCAGCTTGATGCCCGGCGGCACGCGGAACGGAATCGGCGGCTTGTCGGCCAGCGCCACTTTGAGGAAATCGCGTACGATCGGCGCCGCCAGATGGCCGCCGGTGGCGAGCCGCGCGATATGGCGCGGCTTGTCGTAACCCATATAGACGCCGCAGACGATGTCCGGCGAAAAGCCGATGAACCAAACGTCCTTCTCTTCGTTGGTCGTGCCGGTCTTGCCGGCGATCGGCTTGCCGACGTCGCGGACCACGGTTGCGGTGCCGCGCTGGACCACGCCTTCCATCATCGAGGTGATTTGATAAGCGGTCATCGGATCGATGACCTGCTCGCGGTGATCGATCAGCGTCGGCTCCGCCTGGCCGTGCCAGGTATCGCCGTCGCAACCGACGCATTCGCGCTGATCGTGCTTGTAAACGGTGTGACCGTAGCGGTCCTGAATGCGGTCGATCAGCGTCGGTTTAACCCGGCGCCCGCCATTGTCGAGCATCGAATAGGCGGTGACCATGCGCAGCACCGTGGTCTCGCCGGCGCCGAGCGCGTAAGAAAGATACGGCGGCAGATTGTCGTACACGCCGAACCTTTTGGCGTATTCCGCGATCAGCGGCATGCCGACGTCTTGCGCCAGCCGCACGGTCATGACGTTGCGCGACTGTTCGAGGCCGAAGCGCAACGTCGAGGGGCCGAAGAATTTGCCGCCGTAATTTTCCGGCTTCCAGATGCCGCTGCCGGGCCCCATGTCGATTTCGAGCGGCGCGTCGAGCACGATTGTGGATGGCGTGTAGCCGTTGTCGATCGCGGCTGCATAGACCAGCGGCTTGAACGAGGAGCCCGGCTGCCGCAGCGCCTGCGTCGCGCGGTTAAACTGGCTCTGGTCGTAAGAGAAGCCGCCGACCATCGCCAGCACGCGGCCGGTGCGCGGGTCCATCACGACCATGGCGCCGGAGATTTCCGGCACCTGGCGCAAGCGAAACTGGCCCCCCTCCTTCGCCGGCTCGACATAGACGACGTCTCCGGGCGACAGCACCTGACTGACCCGCTGGATCGGCTTGGCCGGTCCGGCGGCCGCTTTCGCCCATTTGACGCCTTCGAGCGGCAGGTTGCCGACTTCGCGCGCCTTGACTACGGCGCCGCCGGGGTCGCGCGCCGGCTGCAGGCCGATGCGCGCCGACTGGTCGTTGACGTCGAGCACCACCGCGAGCCGCCAGGGATCGATATCGGACAGGGATTTCACGTCGGCAAGCGCGACGCCCCAATCGCCGGTAATGTCGATCTGGCCGACGGGGCCGCGCCAGCCTTGCAACTCGTCGAAATTCACCAGGCCATCGATCATGGTCTTGCGCGCCAGCACCTGCATCTTCGGATCGAGCGTGGTGCGCACGGAAAGCCCGCCCTCGTACAGCTTCTTCTCGCCGTAATTTTCGAAGATGTAGCGGCGCACCTCCTCGGCGAAATATTCGGCCGCGAAAGTGTGGGCGCCGGTCGGCCGCACGGCGATATTGAGGGGTTGTTTCTTGGCCTTGTCGCCGGCATCGGCGGTGACGAGGCCCTCCTCCACCATGCGATCGATGACGTAGTTGCGCCGCGCGACGGCTTCATCGCGGCGGCGGAACGGATTGTAATTGTTCGGGCCCTTGGGCAGTGCGGCGAGATAGGCGGCCTCGGCCAGCGTCAACTCGTGCACCGACTTGTCGAAATAGAGGAGCGACGCGGCGGCGACGCCGTAGGCGCCGAGCCCGAGATAGATCTGATTGAGATAGAGTTCGAGGATCTTGTCCTTCGAATAGGCCCGTTCGATACGCAAGGCGAGCAGCGCCTCCTTGATCTTGCGCGACAGCGACACCTCGTTGGTGAGCAGGAAGTTCTTCGCCACCTGTTGCGTGATGGTGGACGCGCCCTGCGGACGGCGGCTAGAGCCGAGATTCTCCACGTACAGCGACGCGGCGCGCGCGATGCCGTAGATGTCGACTCCGGGGTGCAGGTAGAAACTCTTGTCCTCGGCCGCGATGAAGGCGTTGATGACAAGCTTCGGCACCGCCTGGATCGGCAAATAGAGACGCCGCTCGTCGGCGTATTCGGCAAGCAGCGACCCGTCCGCGGCATGCACGCGCGTCATCACCGGCGGTTCGTAATTTTGCAGCTGGGAATAGTCGGGCAGGTCCTTGGAGAAATGCCACAGAAGGCCGGCGGTCGCGCCGACGCCGACGATGAAGACGATCGTGCCGGCGGCGAACAGAAAGCCGAGGAAGCGCAGCAGGATTTTCATGACAAAAGTCCCGCGCCGGCAGGCGTCACGCCCGAGCGGTTGACGCCGAGCCACGCGGCAAACACAAGCTGCCGCACGATCGGCCTCAAGTCACCGAAAACCCCGCTCTGCATCGCGTTTCGTCGCTCCGTTTTTTGTTCAAACTGAGGCCGTCGGCGGCGAGGACCTAGTTCGCGCCGGCATGGGCGCCGGCCATATGGGCCGCGAAATAGCTGTCGATCGCCTGCGCCATCGAATCCGCCGTGCGGTTCCGCCAGCCGTCGGACAACAACGATTGCAGGTCTTGCCGGTTGGAGACGTAACCGAGTTCGACCAGCACCGAGGGCACGTCCGGCGCGCGCAGGACGCGGAACCCGGCCGATTTCAGCGGCGTTTTGTGCAGGCGCGTCGCCGATCTCATGTCGCCGACCAGTCGATGGGCAAATTGTATGGACAGGCTCTTGGTCTCGCGCTCGGCAAGATCGAGCAGAATGCCGGCAACGTCGTCCGGCTCGGATTTGAGATCGACGCCGGCGATAACGTCGGCGCGGTTTTCCTTTTCGGCAAGCCGCGCCGCCTCGGAATCGGTCGCGGTTTCCGACAGCGTGTAAACACTGGCGCCCTGGGCGTCGCCCTCCCCATGCGGCAACGAGTCGGCGTGTATGGAGACGAACAGCGCCGCGCCGGCATCACGCGCGATGCGCACCCGATCGGCGAGCGGCACGAAGGTGTCGTCGGTCCGCGTCATCAGCACGCGGTATTTGCCGGCCTTTTGCACGCGATCGCGCAAACGCTGGGCGAAATCGAGCACGATATCCTTTTCCTCCACGCCGCCCGGCCCCTTGGTCCCGGTGTCGATGCCGCCGTGGCCCGGATCGAGCACGACGAGCGGACGCGGATCGCCGCTGTCGGCTTCCGCCCCTTTGGCGCGCGGCAAATCGGCGCGACTCGTTTCGGCGGCGGTCTTGCGTAAAAAGCTTTCGCGGTCGGTGGGCAGCAGATCGAGCACGAGGCGGGCGGGCACGCCATCCGCCGCGTCGACGACGAAGGCCTTTTCGATGCGCGCGGGCCTGGCGAGATCGAAGACCATGCGCGAACCGCCTTGCATCACCAGACCGAAGCGAAACGCCTTGATCAGGCCGCGCCCCGCTTCGCCGGTTTTTGGCGCCAACTGAAATACCACCTGCGGAATGTCGAGAACCACGCGATAGGGATCGGCAAGCGTAAAGGCACGCAGGTCGATCTTGCGGCTCAAATCCATGACGAACCGCGTCTGCGATTCGTCGCCGCCGAGCCGCACGTCGGTTACAACCGGAAACGAATCGGCGGCGGACACCGCAGCCGCCGGGGGCGCCGGCCGTTCCGCGGCAGCAGCCGCCATGGCGAAGAGCATACCGAAGAAAGCCCAGCTTGTTGTCCGGACAGCCATCGGTTTTCAACCCTCCGCGCCCCTCTTACTCCATTAGGCAGGCGTGGTTAATTGAAACTTAAGTACTTACATGAGCAGGTGCACAGACTAGGGGCCGCGGCAGCCGCGAAGGCGCTTTCCCCGATAAATCTCGCGGGCGACTTGCCAATTCCGTGCCCGCGGCCTTAAGAATGATGTGGCTGACGGTCAAAGGTTCCGGTTGTGTCCCGTCAGGGCATCCGGCACGTCCGCCGCGATGGCTCCCGAACCGAAAGCGGGAGTGCAGGCGGACGCCGCTTTCGTTCCGTTACGGCGCCGATACGCGCCGAGCGATGCGGGACGAACCAGCGAAGCCGATACCCTTAAAGGAGCAGGGCAGCCGGAGCTGACCGCGCGGCGCGCGTCGGCGGCGATCAAGCGCCGCCGAGGTGGTGTCGCCGATACCGTCAGCGTTCAGACTAATCGCGGCGGCCGACAACGCTGCCGTCCACCACGGTTTGGAGTTCATGTTCGAGGCGCGACAGGTTCGATCGTATCGGGACGGCGGCGTTCATGCGACGCTCGCCGGCCGCCGGAGCGATAATCGTTTGCCGCGCTCGGAGTTTCCGATCCGTTTTCTTCACCGACAAATGGGCTGCTCACCGTCCTCCGTCGCCGCCATGGCGCGGGGCGTGCGGCACGCCAGCCTTTACGAGACACGCAATGGCCAACAAAATGCTCATCGACGCGACCCATCCGGAGGAAACCCGGGTGGTCGTCTTGCGCGGCAACCGCGTCGAGGAATTTGATTTCGAGACTGCGCAGCGTAGGCAGCTACGGGGCAACATCTATCTGGCAAAAGTGACGCGCGTCGAGCCGTCACTGCAAGCCGCTTTCGTCGATTACGGCGGCAACCGCCACGGCTTCCTGGCGTTCAGCGAAATCCATCCCGATTACTACCAAATCCCGGTGGCCGACCGGCAGGCGTTGATCGACGAAGAAGGCCGCGCGCAACGCGCCGCCGAAGACGAGGCTGATCGGCGCTCGCACCGCCACCATCGCGGCCGGAACAGGCCCTACGCCGCGCGCCGCGACGAGAAGGTGGTGCAAAGCGAGTCGGCCGAAGCGACAACAGCCGGCGAAGCCCCGTCCGGCGACGAGACGATAGCGGCGGCGGCAATCGAGGGGCCAACGCTTGCCCAGTCGCTAGCCGAGACCGAAGCGGACGAAACCGCCGTTGAGGCCGAAGACGCCGAAGGACCGACGACCGTCCCGGAGTCGGACCAACCGCCGGCGCAGGAGGCTTCGGTTGCGGCAGAAAGCGCCGAACCGACCGAGGCGCGGTCGGATGCCCATCCCCCGACCGACGCGGAAGCGGAAAGGAGCGCTGCCCAATCCGAAACCAGCGCGCCTTCCGCCACCGAGACCGCTGACCTTACGGTCGGCGCCGCCGAAAGCACAGGCGGCGTTAGCGAGGCCGGCAGCCAAGCGGAGAGCGGCGAAGATGACGAAGCCGCCGAAGAAGTCGTCGAATCCGTCGGCGGCGCCGATGCGCTCGAGGAAGTTCCCGACCGCGCGCCGCGCTATCGCCGCCAATACAAGATCCAGGAGGTCATCAAGCGCCGGCAGGTCATGCTCGTGCAGGTGGTCAAGGAGGAGCGCGGCACCAAGGGCGCGGCGCTCACGACCTACCTCTCGCTCGCCGGCCGCTATTCGGTGCTGATGCCGAACACCGCGCGCGGCGGCGGCATCAGCCGCAAGATCACCAGCGGCGAAGATCGTTCCCGGCTCAAGGAAATCGCCCAGGAACTCGAAGTTCCGGAGGGGATGGGCGTGATCGTGCGCACCGCCGGCGCGAGCCGCACCAAGACCGAGATCAAGCGCGATTTCGAATACCTGCTTCGGCTGTGGGAGACCGTGCGCGACCTGACGCTCAAATCCACGGCGCCGAAGCTCGTTTATGAGGAAGGCTCGCTGGTCAAACGCTCGATCCGCGACCTCTACAACAAGGACATCGACGAGATCATCGTCGCCGGCGCGGACGCTTTTCGCGAGGCGAAGGACTTCATGCGCATGCTCATGCCGAGCCATGCGAAGAACGTGAAGCTTTACGCCGATACCCAGCCGCTGTTGTCGCGCTACGGCGTCGAGAACCAGCTCGACGGCATGTTCTCGCCCACGGTGCAACTACGCTCTGGCGGCTACATCGTGCTCAATCAGGCCGAGGCGCTGGTCGCCATCGACGTCAATTCCGGCCGCGCCACCCGCGAGCACCACATCGAGGACACCGCGCTCAAGACCAACATGGAAGCGGCCGACGAAATCGCGCGCCAGCTGCGCTTGCGCGATCTCGCCGGACTGATCGTCATCGACTTCATCGATATGGACGAGAACCGCAACAACCGCTCGGTCGAGCGCCGGCTGAAGGAAGCCCTCAAGCAGGATCGCGCCCGCATCCAGGTCGGCCGCATCTCGCATTTCGGCCTGTTGGAGATGTCGCGGCAGCGCATCCGCACCAGCGTGCTGGAAAGCTCCACGGAGAAATGCCCATATTGCGGCGGCAGCGGCCACGTCCGCTCGGTGTCGTCGCTGGCGTTGCAGGTGTTGCGTGCGCTCGAAGAGCAGTTGATCAAGGGCGCGACGCACAATCTCATCGCCCGCACCCGGCCCGACGTGGCGCTTTACGTGCTCAATCAGAAGCGCGCGCATTTGCGCGGGCTGGAAGAGCGCTTCGCCATCACCATCACCATCAGCGCCGACGAGACGCTGGTCGCGCCGATGGCTTTCGCCATCGATCGCGGCGAGCAGGTGCACACGATCGAGGCCGCCAAGGCGCTTGCCGAGCGCAGCGAAGCCCTCGCCTCGCCGCTTGAGGAAGAGGACGACCTCGAAGAAGACGCCGGCGCGATCGAGGCTGAAGAAGCTGAAGACGCGGAACAAACCGAGGAAGGCGAACAAGGCGAAGCGCCGGCCCCCGGCCTTGCCGCCGAGCCGGGCGAAGGCGGAGGCCGCCGGCGCCGCCGACGGCGGCGCCGCGGCCGCAATGGCGGCGGCGAAGCGCATGCCCAGCCGCCGCAGCGCGAGGCGGCGGCCGAAGCCGCAAGTGAAGCTTCCCCGGAAAACTTCGGCGACATGTCCGCCGACGATCTCGCGGAGGAAGTTGGCGAGACCGTCGTCACGAACCGCAACGAACCGCAACGCCAGGGTGGGCGCCCGCGGCGGCGCGGCCGCCGCGGCGGCCGGCGCAATCGTCAAGACCGCGAGCGCGAAGGCGCGCCGGGATACGAGCGCGAGGGCGCGCCGCCGTACCAGCAGGACGTGCATCAGTCCCGTGATGCGATAACGACAGCCGAAGAGTTGACGACGCCGCCCGCGACCGAACCGGATCTCAAGGAGGCCGTCGCCGACCTTGATGCGGCGCCGCCGTTTTCGCCTTCGCGCGAAGCCGCCGCGCCACCCGCCCCGCCCGAGCCGCCGCGTCGCCGCTCGACGGTGCGCGAGCCGGTCCCGACCGTGAGCGCCACCGAGACGGCCGCGCCGGCGCCGGCGCAGCCCTCGACACCAGCGTCCCAGCCGGTGCTGATCGAAGTCGGCGAGAACGAACCGGCCGACAAGCCGCGCCGCAGCGGTTGGTGGTCACGCCGCATCGCCGGCGGCTGACGAAAACGGTCGATGCGCCATGGAGAGTGGGTGGCTCGACCGTGACGCGGAAGCAATCGTCGCCCACGGCGCCAAAGCCGGCCTCGCGCGCGATGCGGCGCTGCGCATTTACACGACGCGCCTGCTCGGCCGCGATCGCAAGCTCGTGCTCCATGGCGGCGGCAACACATCGCTGAAGACGCAGGCTGTCGACCGCTTCGGCGAGACAATTGAGGTCTTGCGGGTCAAGGCTTCCGGCGCCGACATGGCGGCGATTGAACCGGAGGACTTGCCGGCGGTCCGGCTGGATGCGTTACACCGGTTGCGCGCGCTTGAGACTATCGGCGACGAAGAGCTTCTCGCCATCGAGCGCGCCAACCTCATCGATGCGGCAGCGCCCGATCCTTCCGTCGAATCCATGTTGCACGCATTTCTGCCGCACAAATTCGTCGACCACACCCACGCTACCGCAGTCCTCAGCGTGATCGATCAGCCCGACGGCGAAGAAAAATGCGCCGAAGTCTTTAAGGGCCGCGTGGCGTTCGTGCCCTACCTCATGCCCGGCTTCGCGCTCGCGAAAAAAGCGATCGAGGTTTTCGAGCGCGCGCGACCGCGCGACGGGCTTATCCTCGGCAAGCACGGCATCGTCACCTTCGGTGAAAGCGCGCGCGAGGCCTATGAGCGCATGATCGCGATGGTTTCGCTCGCCGAGGATTTTATCGCGCGTAGCCGCAAACGCGTCGCGGTCGCCGCGACGCCGCGCAACATCGCCGGCGAGGCGCATGTCGCGCCGATCGTGCGCGGCGCGTGCAGCTTGAAGGACGAAAAGGTCGAGGGCGCCTGGCGGCGGCTGGTCCTGGATTTTCGCCGTAACGATAGCGTGATGGAATTCGTCAACGGCGCGAATTTATCCCGCGTGAGCCAAGCGGGCGCACTGACCCCCAATCATACCATCCGCACCAAGAACTGGCCGCTGGTTTTGCCGGCGCCGGAAAACGGCGCTCTTGACGCATTCGCCCGCGCGGCGCGCGAGCGGGCGGATGAATTTGCCCTCCGCTATCATCGCTATTTCGAGGCCAACAACAAACGTGCCGGTGGCGGTAAATGGGAACTCGATCCCCTGCCCCGCGTCGTGCTCGTGTCCGGGCTCGGCCTTTTCGGCCTCGGCCGCAGCAAGCGCGACGCCGTCGTTGCCGCCGACATCGGCGAAACCTGGATCGAAGGCGTGAGCGACGCCGAGGCCATCGGCAAGTTCGAGTCGATCTCGGAAGCGGAGATGTTCGACGTGGAGTACTGGCCGCTCGAGCAGAAGAAGCTCGGTGCACACAAAGAGCCGCCGCTCGCCGGTCAGGTCGCGGCCGTCACCGGCGCCGCTGGCGCGATCGGCGCCACCACCGCCAGGGCCTTCGCCGCCGCCGGCGCCGAGGTCGCCTTGCTCGACGTGGATTTCGCCGCGGCGGCCAGGCAGGCCGAAGCCATCGGCAAGACCGCGTCAAAGATCGCGTTGCCCGTCGTGTGCGATGTGACGGACGCGGAATCGGTGCGCACCGCCTTCGACAAGATTGTCAAAGAATTCGGCGGCCTCGACATCGTCGTCTCCAATGCCGGCGCCGCCTGGCAAGGCCGCATCGGCGAAGTGGATGAAGAGGTCTTGCGCAAAAGCTTCGAGATGAACTTCTACGGCCACCAGCGGGTGGCGCAGGCGGCAATCAAAATCATGCTGGCACAAGGCACCGGCGGCTGCCTCCTGTTCAACGTTTCGAAGCAAGCGGTGAATCCCGGGCCCAATTTCGGCCCCTACGGCATTCCGAAAGCGGCCTTGCTGGCGCTGATGCGCCAATACGCGATCGATTACGGAGGAGACGGCATTCGCGCCAACGCCGTCAACGCCGACCGCATCCGTTCGGGTTTGCTGACGGAGGATTTTATCAAAGAGCGCGCCAAGGCCCGCGGCGTGAGCGAAAAGGATTACATGACCGGCAATCTGCTTGGCCGCGAGGTGACGGCGGACGATGTCGCGCAGGCGTTCCTGCATCAGGCGCTGGAGCTCAAGACGACCGCCAATGTCACCACCGTCGACGGCGGCAATATCGCGGCAGCGATGCGCTAGGCGTTCAATCGCTCGACAGGATCACGTTCTTGACGATCGGATAAACTTGGTTCTCCCAGCGTTTGCCCGAGAACACGCCGTAATGGCCGACGCCGGCCTGCATGTGGTGGCGCTTAAGATAGGGGCGCAGCTTGCTGCACATGTCGTGCGCGGCCACCGTCTGGCCGACGGCGCAGATGTCGTCGCGCTCGCCCTCGACGGTCAGCAACATGGTGCGGCGGATCGCCCTCGGATCGATGGGCGTGCCGTGCCATTCGAGCTTGCCCAGCGGCAGCGCGTGTTCCTGGAAGATGAGCCGCACCGTCTCGAGATAGAAGTCGGCGGTGAGGTCGAGCACGGCGAAATATTCGTCATAGAAGGCCTTGGTCGCCGCCGCCTTCTCGACCTCGCCGTTGGCGAGATTCTCGTAAAGCTCCTTGTGCGCCTTTACGTGGCGCTCGATGTTCATGCTCATGAACGCGGCGAGCTGGACGAATCCCGGATAGACGCGACGAAAGGCGCCCGGATAACGCAGCGGCACCGACGCCGTCAGCATGCGCTCGAACCAGGCAATGTCGCGCTTTTTGGCGAGTTCGTTGACCTTGGTCGGATTGATGCGGGTGTCGATCGGTCCGGCCATCAGCGTCATTGAGCGCGGCTGCGCCGGATTATTAGTCTGCGCCATCACGGCGACGGTCGAGAGCACGGCGACGCAGGGCTGGCAAACCGCGAGCACGTGTGCGCCCGGCCCCATCACGTCGAGGAACTTGATCAGGTGGTCGACATATTCGTCGACGCCGAAGCGCCCCGCCGTCAGCGGCACGTCGCGTGCGTTGTGCCAGTCGGTAATGAAAACGTCGTGGTCGGGGAGCATGGTGCGGACCGTCGCCCGCAACAGCGTGGCGAAATGGCCCGAGAGCGGCGCCACCAGGAGCACGCGCGGCAGCGCCGTCGCAACGTCCTTCTTGAAGTGGAGAAGGGTGCCGAAGGGCGTCGAGAAGGCCGCCTCCTCGTGCACCTCGACGTCGCGATTGCCGACTCTGACGGAGGTGATGCCGAAGGGCGGTCGGGTATGCGTGAGCCCGGTTCGGGAGATCAGATCGTAGGCCGCAGTCAGGTTGCGGATGACCGGATTGTCCCCGAGCAACGGTTGGCCGCCGGCGGCCAGCGCCATGGTTGCCCAAGCTTTGACCGGCGCCATGATGTCGGATTGGGTTTGATAAGCGAGGTACAGCATCCGTTACCCACAGGTGCCGCAGTCCGTCTGGCGACAGAACCCCCGCTCACCCCAAGCGCGGAAAGGCTAGTGCATTTTTTGTTGCGCTGCGACAAGATTATGAACATCTTGCACAGTGGGAGCGGGGCGCGGGTCTGGGCCGATTGAATGCGCGCTGGCGTTGCCGTCAAAACGGTCGATGTGATCCAATAACTCGTTGATTAGCCGCAAGTTTTCACGACGAGACCAGCGCGATGTCCAAGGCCATCCTCACCATTGCTAGCAAGAACTACGGATCGTGGTCGCTGCGTGGTTGGTTGCTATGCAAAATGGCCGGGCTCGACTTCGAGGAGAAGCACGTCGGCACCGACGACCCCTCGACGCGCGCGGAGCTGTTGCTGCTGTCGCCGTCTTTTCTGGTGCCCTGCCTGATCGATGACGGGCTCAAGGTGTGGGACACGCTGGCAATCGCCCAATACCTGCACGAGCTCCATCCGGATGCCGGTCTGTTGCCGGCGGACAAGACGGCACGCGCACATTGCCGGTCGATCTGCGGCGAGATGCATTCCGGATTTGCCAATCTGCGTTCGGCGCTGCCGATGAACCTCAAGGCGCACTTCCCCGGCTTCAAATCCTGGGCCGGCGCGCGCGGCGACATCGAGCGCGTCACCACGATCTGGCGCGAGTGCATCGAGAAATACGGCGGCCCCTATTTGTTCGGCGAAAAGCCGTGCTCGGCCGACGCCATGTACGCCCCGGTCTGCACGCGCTTCGTCACCTACGATGTCGCGCTCGATCCGGTCTCGGCGCAATATTGCACGACTGTCATGGCGATGCCGCTGATGCAGGAATGGATCGCCGCCGCCAAGGTCGAGCCCGACGAGCTCGAAGAGCTGGACGTGGAGTTCTGACAAAGCGACGCGGCAGCGCCGGCGCAGTCAATCCCACTTCGGCTGGCCAGAGAACGACCAGTCGACCACGCGGCCGCCGGGATGCGCCAGCGCGGAAATCTCCGCCATCTCGTTCTTACTGAGCGCAAAATCGAAGATCGCCGCATTCTCCTTGAGCCGCTCGACTTTGCTGGTGCGCGGAATGACGACGATATTCTGCTGAACCAGAAACCGCAGGCACGCCTGCGCGGCGGTTTTGCCGTGCGCGGCCCCGATCCGCGCAAGCACCTTGTCGTTGCGCGCATTGCCGCGCGCAATCGGACTGTAGGCGACTACCGCCATGCCGTGCCGCCGGCAGGCGGCGATCACCTTCGATTGGTCGAGGAATGGATGGCACTCGATTTGATTGCAGACGATCGGTTCTTTGGAGATTTGCAGGGCTTGCTCAATGAGCGCCACGGTGAAGTTGGATACGCCGATGTTGCAGGCGAGCCCCTCGCGCTTGACGTTGGCGAGCGCGCCGAGCGTTTCCGCGAGCGGAACTTGCGGATTGGGCCAGTGCAGCAGCAGAAGGTCGACTTCGCTCAACCCCAGCCGCGCCAGGCAATCGCGTGCGGCGCGTTCGAGTTCGCGCGGGGCAAAACGCGCGGGCCAGATCTTTGTGGTGATGAAAACGTCGCTGCGCTTGACGCCGGAGGCGCGGAACCCTTCACCGACCTCCCGCTCGTTGTCGTACATCTCGGCGGTATCAATGTGCCGATAGCCGAGCCGGAGCGCCTGCTCGACCACGCGGGCGCAGACCCGCCCGCGCAAATCCCAGGTGCCAAGGCCGAGGAGCGGAATCCTTGCCCCTTTGGCTTCAACGGCCGGGACGTTTTCCTTGCCGGTATTCACGCCGGCATTTTACGCCGCGAGCGGCAAATGTCACCGCGGCTTGCCGCCGAGCACCGCAAACGCCGCTTCGGGCGCTCCGTCGATCACTTTCAGCAAAGCCCGCGCCGGCCCGCGCGGCGAGCGCTTGCCCTGCTCCCAGTTGCGCACCGTTTCCACCGGCACGCCGATCTGCGCGGCGAAAGCGGTCTGGGTGAGACCGGTGCGCCCGCGGACGTCGCGGGCATAGGCGGCATCGAGGAAGCGGCCGTTGCCGGACGCAGCCCCGCCATTGACGTGTCCGGGCGCCGCTCCGTCGGCAAACGAAATCAGACGCTCGCTGCCGTCGGGCAAGACTTGCATCAATCGTCCGTCCGCTTTCAGCCGCACGCGCAGCATATCGCTTGCTCCCGCCCTACCGGCCGCGGGCACCATAGCTGATTCGCCGTGGATTCAATGAGTTAGTCGGCCGATTCCCGCGCTGCCCAGGGCCAATGGACGACTGTGCCGCTGACCTTAGTCGGCATTGCCCGTTCGGAGCCGTTGCAGTTATCTGGCAAAGCCTCGCAGCGGGGACTTCAAAGAACGTGAGCGACACCGACCGCAAGGTCCTGATCTGGGACGCGCCGACGCGGATCTTCCACTGGCTCACCGCGGTGTTGGTGCTCGCCGCTTACATCACCTGGCGGCTCGACTGGATGGATTGGCACGCCAAAGCCGGCGACGCCGTGCTCATGCTGGCCGGTTTCCGCCTGTTGTGGGGTTTTTTCGGCAGCGAGACGGCGCGGTTTTCCCGCTTTCTTGCGTCGCCGCGCACGGCCTTGCATCATTTGACGCACATCTTGCGCCGGGAACCCGATCGCCAGGCCGGCCATAACCCGGCGGGCGGCTGGATGGTGCTGCTCCTCCTCGCCCTTCTTTTCGGCGAGACCTTGAGCGGGCTCTATGTCGCCAACGACGTCGCCGACCAGGGGCCGCTCACCGAGCTTGTGCCGGCGCGGATCGCCAACACCATTACCGCGCTGCATTGGATTTTCTGGGATGCGCTGCTGGCGGCCGTGGCGCTGCATGTGCTCGCGATACTGGCCTATGCGGCGGCGAAGGGACAAAATCTCGTCAAGCCGATGATCACCGGCCGGAAGTCGCTGCCGCCCGACGTGTCAAGGCCGGGCATAGCCAGCCCGCTGCGCGCGAGCTTTCTCCTCGGCTGCAGCGCGATCGCCGTAGCCGTGCTCGTCAATGTCTTATGAAAAGGCGAGCGGTCAGCTTTTCGGCGGCTTCACCTGACCGCGGATCTCGCCGCCCGGATGTGCCGAAGTATGTACATTGACGTACCATTCGCCGGCGGTGAATTGCGCCGCCTGCTCAGGCGTCAGCGTGGCTTCGCCCTTGATCGGGCTTTCCACGGCACTGCCTTTGTTGCTGATCCCGATCGTCACCGGACCGTTCGCTCCCGCCGCGGCCGGGCCGTGGAAATGCGCCATGGTAGCCGGCGCCGACAAACCGCTGTAGGTGACGCTCCAGGTCAACACCCGTGTCGCCGCATCGTAGGTGAGGTCGGCGGTACCGCTCCCCGACGTCTCGACCGGCGGCACCTGTTGCGCGCCGGAGAGCGCAACCTTGATGGTTTCGGGCGCGGCCTTCGACGCTACGGCCCAGGCGGCGACGGCGGTCACACATGCGACCGCGATAACAATGCGGCGAGAGATCGAAATGCTCATTGGTCACTCCTTACGGTCGTGTTGCTCCCAAAGATGACTTTGTTATCTCTCATGATGGAATTCAAGGACCCGGTACGTTGGCAGCTTTCGCAAAGCCAAGCCCCTCAACCGGCATGTTACCGGGCCGTGTCCGGCAAGTCGATAACTGCGGTCCAATGGACTATAAACTGGCGATCAACAAGTTTTGACGAATTGGCCGCGACACGACAGAAATACTGTCACGAGACTTGCCGCGGACACACGGGGCGCGGGACGGGAGATCGATAGATGACTAAACTCATACGCGGCGGCACCGTCGTCAACCACGACAGCTCGCGGCGCGCCGACGTTTTGATCCGCGACGGCGCGATCGCCGCAATCGGCGCCAATCTCGAAGCACCGGCCGGCGCGGAAAAGATCGACGCCGGCGGCTGTTACGTCATGCCGGGCGGGATCGACCCGCATACCCACCTCGAACTCGCTTTCATGGGCAGCGTTTCGGCGGACGATTTCGAGTGGGGCACCAAGGCCGCGCTTTCCGGCGGCACCACCATGGTGGTCGATTTCTGCATCCCCAATCCGGGGCAATCGCTGCTCGCGGCCTATCAGGACTGGCGGCGCAAGGCCGAGGGCGCGGCGAGCGACTACGGCTTCCACATGGCGATCACCTGGTGGGACAAGCAAATCTTCGACGAGATGGAAACCGTCGTCAAAACCTACGGCATCAACACGTTCAAGCATTTCATGGCCTACAAGGGCGCGTTGATGGTCAATGACGACGAGCTCTACAATTCGTTCCTCCGCTGCGCCTCACTTGGCGCCATGCCGCTCGTTCACGCCGAGAACGGCGACGTGGTCTGGCACCTGCAACAGCATTATCTCGGCACCGGCGTTACCGGTCCCGAGGGGCATGCGTTTTCGCGTCCGCCCATCGTCGAGGGCGAAGCCGCCAACCGCGCCATCATGATCGCCGATATGGCCGGCTGTCCGCTCTATGTCGTCCACACCTCGTGCCGCGACGCGCATGAGGCGATCGCCCGCGCCCGCGCCGCCGGCAAACGGGTTTTCGGCGAGCCGCTGATTCAGCACCTCGTCCTCGACGAGGACGAATATCGCAACAAGGACTGGGACTACGCAGCGCGGCGCGTGATGTCGCCGCCGTTCCGCCCGAGCGAGCATCAGGCAAGCCTGTGGGCCGGCCTGCAATCGGGATCGCTCCAGGTCGTGGCCACCGATCATTGCGCGTTCACCACCGAGCAAAAGCGGCTCGGCCGCGGCGACTTCACCAAGATACCAAACGGCACCGGCGGTCTCGAAGACCGCATGCCGGTTCTCTGGACGGCCGGCGTCAATACCGGGCGGATCACCAAGGAGGAATTCGTCGCGGTCACGTCGGCGAACATTGCCCGCATCCTCAACGTGTTTCCCAAGAAGGGCGTGGTCGCCGTCGGATCCGATGCCGATGTCGTCATCTGGGACCCGAAAGCCACCAAGACGATCTCGGCCAAGAAGCAGGTGAGCCGTATCGACTACAACGTGTTCGAGGGTTTCAAATGCGTAGGCCTGCCGCGCGCGACCTTGTCGCGCGGCGAAGTCACTTGGCTCGATGGCGACCTGCGGGCGAGCGCCGGCGCCGGGCAATATGTGGCGCGCGACCCCTTCCCTGCCGTGCATGTCGCCAACGCCACCTGGCGCGAACTCAACGCACCGCACGGCGTCGCGCGCGCGGACATTACTCCCTGACCAGCCGGACTGAAGTTTCCGCCATGCAAAACCTGCAAATCGACGCCCAGCGGCTCTGGGACACGCTGATGGAGACGGCCAAAATCGGCGCGACCGCCAAGGGCGGCATCTGCCGCCTCACGCTGACCGACCTCGACCGGCAGGTGCGCGACTGGTTCAAGGCACGCTGCGAGGCGCTCGGCTGCACAGTTTCGGTCGACGCGGTAGGCAATATGTTCGCGCGCCGCCCGGGCAAGAACAACAATCTTGCGCCGATCGCCATGGGCTCGCATCTCGACACCCAGCCGACCGGCGGCAAATTCGACGGCACGCTCGGCGTCCTCGGCGCGCTGGAAGCGATGCGCACGCTTGCCGAAACCGGCTACGAGACCAACGCGCCGATCGAGATCGTCAACTGGACCAACGAGGAAGGCTCGCGCTACGCGCCGGCGATGCTGGCGTCGGGCGTTTTTGCCGGCGTCTTCACGCCCGAATTCGCCTATTCGCGCAAGGACCGCGACGGCAAAAGCTTCGGCGAAGAACTCGACCGCATCGGCTACAAGGGCGGCGAAAAACCCGGCGCGCGCAAATTCGGCGCCATGTTCGAGCTGCACATCGAACAAGGCCCAATCCTCGAAGACGAGGACCGCATGATCGGCATCGTGCAAGGCGTGCAGGGCATGCGCTGGTACGAGGTCACGGTCACCGGCCAGGAAGCGCATACCGGGGCGACGCCGATGCGGCTGCGCAAGAATGCGCTCCTTGGCGCTGCACGCATGATCGAGCGCATCGACGCGATCGCGCGCGAGCACGCGCCCGATGCGGTCGGCGCCGTGGGACTGATCGAGAACAAGCCGAACAGCCGCAACGTCGTTCCCGGCGAGGTGTTTTTCACCGTCGATTTCCGCCATCCCGACGACAAGGTGCTCGACGTCATGGAGGGCAAATTCCGCGCCGCGCTCCCTGAGATCATGACGCCGCTGAAGCTCACCTACAAGGAAGCGCGCATCTGGGAATCGCCTTCGGTCAAATTCGCGCCGGAATTGATCGAATGCGTACGCGTCGGCGCGGAGAAAGCAAGCTTCAAATCGCGCGACATCATTTCCGGCGCCGGGCACGACGCCGCCTATATCGCCCGCGTCGCGCCCACCACGATGATCTTCGTGCCGTGCGCCGGCGGCATCTCGCACAACGAGGCGGAATCGACGAGCTTCGACGAATGCGCCGCGGGCGCGCAGGTGCTGCTCAACGCGGTCCTGGAATACGATCGCCGGCTGGGATGAGCGCGTTACGCGCCATCCCCCCATGTTCGTCGGAGCACACGCAGCCAGTTTCGGTAGCAGACCTTCTCGATCATCGGCTCACTGAAGCCGCGCTTGCGCATCGCCCGCACCAGAATCTGCAGTCCGGCGGCATTGCCTAATTCCCCGGGGATCATGGCGCCGTCGAAATCGGAGCCAAATCCGACACTTTCCTCGCCGGCATGTTCGAGCATGTGCTCGATATGCCGGATAATCAGTTCCACGGGCGTTGCCCTGTCGTGGCGGCCGTCCGGACGCAGGAAGCTCGCCGCGAAATTGACGCCGACCAGGCCGCCGGATTTACCGATTGCAGCCAATTGCCGGTCGGTCAGATTGCGCGAATGCGGGCTGATGGCATGCGCGTTGGAGTGCGTCGCGACCACCGGCGCGTTGCTAATCGCGGCGACGTCCCAGAAGCCGCGTTCGTTCAGGTGCGACAGATCGAGCAGAATCCGTAAAGCGTTGCAGGCGCCGATCAGTGCCTTGCCGAGGTCGGTCAAACCGGGCCCGGTGTCGGGCGACGACGGGCAGCGGAACGGCACGCCGTGGCCGAACGCGTTCGGCCGGCTCCACACCGGGCCGAGCGAGCGCAGCCCCGCCGCGTACAGCACGTCCAAGAGCTCGAAGTTCGCGTCGATGGCTTCGGCGCCTTCCATATGCAGCACAGCCGCCAGCGTGTTTTCCGCGAGGCAGCGTTCGATATCGCCGGCATTTCGGCAGACGCGAACGCGGCCTTTCGACTCCCGCTCGATGCGGAACAGCAGCGACGCCATGGCGAAGACGACCCGCTGCGCCTCCGCCATGTCGACGGCGGGCGGCGCGGGATCGCTGCCGATGACGGTAGCGGTTTCTCCAGCGGTTTCTCCAGCGGTTTCTCCAGCGGTTTCTCCAGCGGTTTCTCTTGCGTTTTCTTGGGACCGCGTCTCGCCTCCGGCGCGATCTTTTCGTTTCGGCGAGGGAACGAAGATCGCGAACAAGCCGCCGACAAATCCACCCTTGCGTGCTTTAGGAAGATCCAGATGGCCCTTGTCCTCGCCTTGCAGAAACGCCGCGACCGCGCCCGCACCGGCGCGCAGATGCAGTCGCAACAGCACGTCGTTGTGGCCGTCGAAGATCGGAATGCGCTTGGGCGAGGGCACTTACAACCCTTGTTCTTCACCAAGCAAGATAGCGCGTGGAATGGATGTGCCGAAAGCGCAATCGGTGGCTTCGCGGAAAGGCCGGATATGCGCCCGCGCACGCACGATCTGTTCAACGCAATGCTGGAATTCGCTAATCCGCCCGACGCCCTAAGCGCTCAATCGTCAGCGCGTCCCTGGAACGGCTGGACTGGCGCCTCGCTCCAATATTTCTACGAGGCGTCCCAGTTTATCGTCGATCTGCCCGAGCCGATACGCGGCAAACTCCGTCGCATAGGCAATACGTTCGTCCGCGCCCGGCATTTGCTCGTAGCGCACGTTCGGCGCGAAGGAATTGGCGAACAACGTCTTGTAGCGGTCGCGAATGGCATTGGCCGTTGTGTCGTTCAGATGGGCCTGGGCCATATTGTGTCTCCCTGTTTGTCAGAGACCGAAACTCCAAACGTGACGGCGCCATGCCGACCCTCAAGTCTTTGAGGTCACCCGCCGGCACCGATCCAGCTCAACACGATGGCAAACGACTGAACGGTGACGACGATCCAAGCCGTGACGCCGGCGGCGACAAATCCGGACTCGACGGCGAGCGAAACGGAAGGGCTCATTGTCCTGCCTCTGAGTTACCGATGAATTTTCACTGCCGTGACTGGCGACGCTGACGCCAAATCCTTTCGCCCCGGTAAAATTCATCCGTAAGTAGCAACACGACTGTCCCGGCGGAAATTTCGCCCCGGTCGTTTCTGATGCGATTAAATTTAATAACGCACCTAACGCCGCGTTGTTGTCAACGTCGCTATCGGTCGTCAGTTGCGCTCTTGAGGCGTTACTGCGTCTTCTCGAAAATCTCCCGGCCGATCAGCATGCGGCGGATTTCGCTGGTGCCGGCGCCGATTTCGTAGAGCTTGGCGTCGCGAAGGAGCCGTCCGGCCGGGTAATCGTTGATGTAGCCGTTGCCGCCGAGGCACTGGATGGTTTCGAGCGCCATCCAGGTGGCGCGTTCGGCCGCATAGAGAATGGCTCCGGCGGCGTCCTCGCGCGTGGTCTCGCCGCGATCGCAGGCCTTGGCGACGGCATAGACATAGGCCTTCGCGGCGTTGAGCGTGACATACATGTCGGCGAGCTTGGCCTCCATGAGCTGGAAACGGCCGATCGGCTGGCCGAATTGCGTGCGTTGATGGACGCAAGGAATGACCAGATCGAGACAGGCCCGCATAACTCCGAGCGGCCCGGCGGCCAGTACCGCGCGCTCGTAATCGAGCCCCGACATCAGGACATTGACGCCGTTGCCGACCACGCCGAGCACGTTCTCGGCCGGCACTTCGCAATCCTCGAAGACGATTTCGCTGGTATCGGAGCCGCGCATGCCGAGCTTGTCGAGCTTCTGGCCGGTGGAAAAACCCTTGAACGTCTTTTCGATGAGAAAGGCCGTGATGCCGCGCGATCCCGCGGTCGCGTCGGTCTTGGCATAGACCACCAGCGTGTCGGCCAAGGGACCGTTGGTGATCCACATCTTCGTGCCGTTGAGGATATAGCGGTCGCCGCTGCGGTCGGCGCGGGTACGCATGGAGACCACGTCGGAGCCCGCCGACGGCTCCGACATCGCCAGCGCGCCGACATGCTCGCCGGAGAGCAATTTCGGTAGATAGCGTTTCTTCTGCTCGGCGCTGCCGTTGCGGCTGATTTGATTGACGCAGAGG
>Ga0116221_1000742_pt1 | contig 22282 bp, 16 predicted proteins | sample Sb_taG_5_FD_88965 | JGI IMG/M metagenome (GOLD analysis project Ga0116221, IMG submission 88965) | Peat soil microbial communities from Weissenstadt, Germany - Sb_50d_8_FC metaG | ecosystem: Environmental > Terrestrial > Soil > Wetlands > Peat | place: Germany: Weissenstadt | collected 2010-09-21 | reverse complement strand
CTAAAGGCCGCCTGTGGGCGGCCTTTCTTATTGACCAGACGCTCGCCTACACGATCTTCTCTGCCACCGACTTGGCCTGCGTGAACAAGTACAAATAATCCGGCCCACCGGCTTTTGAATCCGTGCCAGACATGTTGAATCCGCCGAAGGGATGCGCGCCAACCATCGCGCCGGTGCATTTGCGATTGATATACAGGTTGCCGACGTGGAATTCGCGGACAGCGCGATCGATTTTGTCTTGCGAACTTGTGTACACCGCGCCGGTCAAGCCGAACTCGGTATCGTTTGCGATCTCCAGAGCGTGCTCGAAATTCTTCGACTTGATCACCGCCAGCACCGGGCCAAAAATTTCTTCCTGCTCGAGCTTTGACTTGGGCTTGATATCGGCAATCACCGTGGGCTGGATGAAATAGCCTTCGCCCGCCTTGGTCACTTGATTCCCGCCGGTGATCAGGCGTCCGTCTTTCTTGCCGTATTCGATGTACTCAAGGATCGACTTCATGGAGCCTTCGTTGATCACCGCGCCCATGTTCGGGTTCTCGGCGGGATCGCCGACGGTGATCTTTTCCACGCGAGCTTTGAGGTGATCCAGGAACTTGTCGTAGACACGCTCGTCAACGATGGCGCGGGAGCAGGCTGAACACTTCTGGCCCTGGAAGCCGAATGCGGCCTGGGCAACGCCCTCGACGGCGGCATCAAAATCGCCGTCGGCGTCGACGATGATCGCGTCCTTGCCACCCATTTCGAGGACAGTGCGCTTGATCCACACCTGGCCGGGAACCGTCTCGGCGGCGCGCTTGTGGATGTCGAGACCAACTTCACGCGAGCCGGTGAAAGCGATGTAACGCGTCTTGGGATGCGCGACCACGGCATTGCCGAAACTCGCACCCGCGCCGGGACAGAAATTGACCACGCCATCAGGAATGCCGGCTTCTTCGACGAGTTCGATAAACTTGGCAGCGATCGTCGGCGAATCGCTCGACGGTTTCAGAATGACGGTGTTGCCCGCGACGACCGAAGCCATCGTCATTCCTGCCATGATTGCGCAGGGGAAATTCCATGGCGGAATCACCGCGCCCACGCCTAGCGGAATGTAGCGGAGCGAATCGTGCTCGCCCGGCATTTGTACGTCGGGCTTCACTTTTGCAAGGCGCAGCGCCTCGCGCCCGTAATACTCGCAGAAATCGATAGTCTCGGCGATGTCGGCGTCAGCTTCCCCCCAGTTCTTGCTTACCTCGAAGGTCATCCAGGCGCCGAACTCAAATTTACGTGCGCGCAGCAGGTCGGCAACGTGGAAGAGCAGGCTGGCACGTTCCTCAACCGAAGTTTGGCTCCAATGCTCAAATGCGCTCAGCGCGGCTTTCATGGCCGGTTCGACGTGCTCCTTGCCTGCCTTCTGGTGCAGGCCGACAACCTGCGACGGCTTGGCCGGGTTCAGCGATTTGATCTTGTCCTGCGTCTTGATGCGCTTGCCGCCGATGATGAGATCGTACTCGCGGCCAAGTTGGCCTCGAACTTTCTCGATGGCGGCACGCATTTTGCGCGCATTCTCTTCCTTGCCGAAATCGGTCAACGGTTCATTGGCGAACGGGCCTTGATGAAGGCGAATCTGCGGTCGTGTGGGAGCTTCAACGGTTGCCATAAGTGCACCTCGAAAGCTATATGGATGCTGCGCGGAGGGGCGCGGAACTATCAATTGTAGCACCCGGGCTTAGGAACGCCCCGATGCATAAACCGCCGAGCCTTGCTCCACCGGACAGCCCCTTCGACCTTGCTCAGGGCAGGCTCGGCGGCTGTCCCCACACGTGCAAGTGCTACTGGATTTTTCGGTTGGTGAGGGCTTTTAATTCTTCTACGATTTGCTCCAGCCGGCCGCGGCGCTGGGCGTGATTCTGCTGCGCTGGCAAGGTGCGTCTCTGCTGAGTGTATTGCTCGTTGAGTCTCTGGATGTCACTGATCTCCGCTTTCAGCAGGTGAACGCGACTGAGGATTGCTTCTCTTCCATTTAGCAGCATGTAACCAGAATACCCTAGTTCGGAAATATGCGCTTGGCTGGATGCGATAACTTTCGGCATCCATCGCCCGGTTTAGGTCAGAGGAATGACAAATTACGGCACTTTCACCGAATCGTGAGTCTCGGCCGTGCGGAAACTCATTTTGGCGGTGCGTTCCAGTTTGTCCCAGGCGAAGCGCTGGCCTTCGAAGGCGCGCTTCACCGTCCTGAACAGCACGACCGAAAACAGTTGACGGTAGGCGAAGCGTTGCAGCCAGACCTGACTCAGCAGCCAGCCGTCTTCGCGGGCTTCGGGTTGGCGGCGTTCCAAGCCGAACGCGATTGCAGACGTGATGAAGTCGATGATCAGAAAAGCGGCGAAGAACACCAGAAGCCGCTGGAAGCTGGCCGGGTCGGTGGAATCCGGATGGAAATGTTTTTGAATGAAATACCAGATTGCGCCGACCGCGAACATCAGGTCGATGAAGGGTGAGACCAACGGCAGCAAGATTTGGAAGATGACGATATTCGGTAAAGCGACCCAACCCAAAGCTCCTTTGCGCGCAAACACGTCACGGTGTTTCCAGACTGACTGCAGGATTCCGAACGACCAGCGGAAGCGTTGCCGCATAAGGCCATTGGCATTGATGGGCGCCTCAGTGTAGGCAAGCGCCAGGTCTTCGTACTGCACCCGGTAACCATTGCGCAGCAGCGCCATGGTCAGATCGGCATCTTCGGCGACGGTGTCGGTGTGATATCCGCCGGCCTCACGGACCGCGGAAGTTCTCCACGCGCCGATTGCCCCTGGCACTACGCTGACGGCTCCAAGAACATTCAACGCCCGGCGCTCGAAGTTCTGGCTGGTGATGTACTCGAGTGCTTGCCAGCGGGTCCACAGGTTCACGCGGTTTCCCACTTTCGCGTTTCCGGCTACGGCTCCGACTTTGGGGTTGAGAAAATGCGGAACCAGCCGTGAAATCGCATTGTGGGCGATGACTGTATCAGCATCGATGCCAACGAAAATCTCTTCATCGCTCAAATGCTCAAGTCCGAAATTCAGCGCCTCGGCTTTGCCGGAATTCCGCTTGGTCAAGATAAGCACGCGGCCGGAGGCGACTTCTTTCACAAAAGCCCGGCGCGCAACTTCCAGAGTGTTGTCGCTCGATCCGTCGTCAATCACGATCACGTGCAAGCCAGGATAGTCCGACGCCAGCACAGCCCGAACCGTGCGCTCAATCACTTTCTCTTCGTTATAGGCCGGAATCAGCACGGCGACGGCGGGTTTATACGATGCCACCTCGGCCGGACTGCCGGACGGTTGCTGCCGGAAGCGATCGAAAACTGCGAATGCTCCCACAAACAACAAGCGCCCAGTCATAAGCAAATCGCCAAGAAAGAAAATCCACGTAATGGCATGCGTACTGAAATCCCAAAGCGCGAAGCCCATCCAATCCAATCGGGCAGCCCAGCGCTCGTTGTACGGAATCGGGGGCATGACATCGGCTCTGGTCTTCCCGATCAATTCATGAAGGGGAACGATTTCGTCGCCTTTTGCGCGCACGCCATCGATAATCATGGGCAAGGCGCGGACGGTCTCCCTGCGATCGCCACCTCCGTCATGCAGCAGGATAACGCTGCCGCAGAGCCGGTCTTTGGGATCACAGGGTGGAATATGAGCGAGCACATCGGCAGCGATCTGTTCGGCCGAGTGGCGCGGATTGTCCTTCCAGTCGTTGGGGTCGATCTTGTTGCCCACGCTGATGTAGCCCATGTCCTGCACCACTTCTAATGGCCGGACCTGGTCTTCGGTGTCAGGCTCCTGATCGATTGAGTAGGGCGGGCGAAAAAGGATGGTATGAATTCCCAGGCGGCTCGCAAAGAGCTGCTCGGTGAGACTCAGCTCCACCTTCATATATCTGGTCGATACGTCGGTGATGTCCGGATGAGTGAAGGTGTGATTCCCGATCTCATGTCCTTCGCGATAGACGCGCGAAGTAACGCCGCCGAAATCTTTGGCCTCGAGCCCAATCAGAAAGAACGTTGCAACCGCGTTTTCTTGTTTCAGGACGTCGAGGATTTTCGGAGTCCACGTCGGATCAGGGCCGTCATCGAAGGTGAGGGCAACAGCCTTCGGATTGTACCCGTAGCGAGCCACACGGTAAGGTTCAGGCAGAGGGTCGATGGTTTCGTCGGTGATGATTCCCGAAGGATCCACAGTGATGTCCCGCTTGCCGTTGGCGGGGCGAGCTTCGATGCGCAGAATTTCGCCCTGACCCTCCATGTCCACGTCCTGGCCGGGGAGAACGTCTTTCAATTTATCGGGCGCCGAGGCCTCGCCGGGCACATCCCAAACGCGCCACAGCGACCGATCTTCAGCGCCTAAACGCCACAGCGCAAAAGTCTCAATTCCCAGGGATTGGGCGGCGCGCATTTCGTTGAGCGCCGTGACCGCATCCAGAAACCAGATGTCGTGCCGGCGGTTCTTTTCGTCCATGTAGTTAATGTGCGGATTGCTGCTGTCGCCGTCAAAATCCACATCCTCTTCCGAATCGCGTGCTACCAGCCACGCTTCCTGTACGGAGACGTTGGTATCGTGTACATCGGGCGGCAGCTTTCCGCGCTTCGGCTTCTGCACCCAGTCATAACCGTAGTTGCCGATGGCACAGATGAGCTTGCCCACAGGAATCACCTTGCGGGCGAATTCCAGGTTGGCGACGAACCAATCCTGGGAAGCGACCGGCCCAGGTGTGGCTTCGGGGTAGTGTTCGTCGTAGTTCATGAGCACGACTCCATCTACGCTGCCAGCCACGGCGGGGTAATTGAAATCCGCATTGTGAGGAGGCACGCTCACGTAAAGCTTCATGGCTTTGGCATGCAGATCTGCGGAGAGTTCTTGCAGCAGGGCCAGGTACCCCGGCTGAGATTCAACGGGGATCTCCTCGAAGTCCACCATGAGGCCGTGGTATTTATCGGTGGCGAGAAATGCATCCACTTGCCTGCGGAAAAGCGCGCGTGCGTCCCCATCATTCAAAAAGGACGTAATATCGACCCAGTTCAAGCCATCGGAATTGTTCACCATGGGGAACACTTCCATGCCGGTATTTTCGGACTTCAAAAATGGCATGACTTTGTCGTCCACAGGATGGACGGTCGAGCCCTGAATCACATCGAAGTATTTATTGGTCTGGTCATCGACGCCCTGTAATCGGCCATCCGCGGTTAAAACGTGGAGCCAGTCGGGATAGAGCAAGTCGACCTGGCGGGCATACTCACGCAAGGAAGAGTAACTGGCGGCATCCCACGGGGCATAGAAAGCGGCACGTACGCCTTGGTTGGAATTGAGTGTTACCAGCGAAGGATTCGACTTGGCCTTGCTGTACCCGAGTTGCGCTGCCAGCTTGCGCCGCCGCTCTCTGGCCTTCTCTTTTTCGTTTTCCTTGAGCGCGTGATAGGGTTTTTTCTGCGCCTGCCAGATCAACTCAGGCAATTGCTCGCCCTGCAAGGCGTTATAGATGAAGAAGACCACGATCAGCATGAGGCTGATGCCAAGAACGTCAAACAGGCGTCGCAACCGCTTCCAGCGTGCTTGTCGAGGATCGTAGAAAACCGGTTGCGCCATAGGGTGAGTTAGTTAGTCCATCCTAAGCTGTGGAGAAAGTCGGGTCAAACTTTGAAGTGCCTGCTGGCTTGGCGCTGCTGGCTTCGACTTGACCTTGCGCTCATTCCGGAAGCCCAGAGCCTGACGCCTGAGCCCTTCTGCTATATTGCCTCCGTGCGCGAACAGCTGCGCCAACATCTCCGCTTCTTTCTGATCGCCGCACTCGCAGGCGTGGCGCTGCGCCTGCTATTCATTCTCCGCTTTCCCGGTGTCACCAGCGACTCTTTTGTCTATGGCGACATCGCCAAGAACTGGCTTCAGCACGGGATTTACGGCCTGAGCGGAGTGAATGAGATCTCGCCCACCTACATTCGCCTGCCGGGATATCCCGCTTTCCTCGCGGCGGTGTTTGCCATCTTCGGCATGGAACACTACCGCGCCGTGCTGGTGCTGCAGATGTTCGTCGACATCGCCAGTTGCTTCGTAGTCGCCGACATCACACGGCGTTTAGTATCTCCCCGAGCCGCGCGGGTTGCTTTTCTCCTGGCGGCGCTTTGTCCGTTTCTAGCCAACTATGTCGCCAACGCGCTCACGGAAACTTTGGAAGTGTTTTTTACCGTACTGAGTTTGGATTTCGCCATCGTGGGGCTCGAAACACTTCAGTCGTCGATAAGACCGTGGCTGGGATGCGGGCTGGCGATCGGGGCAGCGATGCTCCTGCGTCCGGATGGTGGACTTCTACTGGTCGCGATCGTGGTGTACCTGCTGATTCTGTCTCAAGTGCAAAAGCCGAGGGCGGGGGCGCACGTACCCCACCTTCTTCGAAGCAGCTTGATCGTGATCTTCGTTTCGCTCGCCTCGCTCGTCCCGTGGACCTTCCGCAATCTGCATACCTTGCGTGAGTTCCAGCCATTGGCGCCGCGCTACGCCAACGAAGAAAATGCTTTCGTGCCCACGGGATTCAATCGCTGGGTGAAAACCTGGATTGTGGATTATGCGTCCGTCGAAGAAATTTATTGGGCCGTGCCCGGCCACACGATGGATGCCGAAAAGCTTCCCGTGCGCGCCTTTGATTCGTCCGCGCAGCAGGAACAAACGACACAACTGTTGGAGGACTACAACGCCGCGGAGCGTGTGACTCCTGAGCTCGATGCCCGGTTCGCGGCGCTGGCGGCCGCGCGCATACACCATTCTCTTTTCCGCTATTACGTTGCGCTCCCGCTGATGCGCATCGCCGACATGTGGCTTCGGCCGCGCACTGAAACCTTGCCCTCGGATACGCGCTGGTGGGAGTTCGACGACGACCCAAAGTGGCTGGCGCTGGCACTGGGCCTGGGGATTATCAATCTTATGTATGTGAGCGCGGCTTTCGCGGGACTGTTGCGAGGGCGATTTGCACCGCATCTCGGTGTCCTGCTCACATTCGTGATTGTGCGATCACTGTTCCTCGGGTCGCTCGAAAATCCTGAACCACGCTACACATTGGAGTGTTATCCAGTGTTGATTGTTCTGGCGGCTGCGTGGTTCCAGGGAAAATATGAACTGCATGAATGACTATTGGTCATGCAAGTGCGGTCAACAGCGCACAACGCAAGTTTCGACTTGCATTGCTGAGTCAGCGATTGCAAAATACCCGCCAACACTCGAGGGAGTTTTTCCTGTAGCTGAAAATCTTGAGCGATACCAGCACAGGACTATACGAGTTAGGTAGGAGCCCCTATGCGATCTGCCTCGCGGTCATTCGCATCACTGCTTTTACTTGTTCCGACTTTCAGCGCGCTTCTCTTATCGCAATCCGCGGTGACTTCGCTGCACGGCACAGTCTTCGATTCTAACGGCGCAGTGATGCCGGGCGCGACGGTGACCATCAATAATCCCGCAACTGGATTTTCGCGCTCCACCAAAACTGGAGCCCAGGGCGAATACCAATTTCTCCAATTGCCCCCCGCGACCTATGAGGTGAAGACATCGGCCGCCGGATTCGCCACTATCCGGCAACCCAACGTCGAGCTCATGGTCAACACGCCGGCCACCGTGAACGTGACCATGAAAGTTTCTTCCGTGACTGAGACCGTGGACGTAACCGGCACGGCGCCGCTGGTAAACACCCAGGACGCAACGCTAGGTCACGCATTCGGCGCGGACCAGATCGCAAACCTGCCCTTTGAAGGCCGCGATCCCACTGGCATCCTGAGCTTGCAGCCGGGCGTGGTCTTCACCGGAAACAGCAACCACATCGATCCAGGTTCAGACAGCCGCAGCGGTTCGGTGAACGGGGCGCGCAGCGACCAAACCAACGTGGTGCTGGACGGAGTCGACAACAACGATCAACTTCTGGGCACGGCGTTCCAGGGCGCGTTGCGGGTTCCGCTAGATTCGCTTGAGGAATTCAAAGTCACAACCAGTAACGCCGACGCAGACACGGGCCGCTCCTCTGGTGGACAGGTATCCCTGGTGACCAAGGGTGGTACCAACAATATTCACGGCACGCTCTACGAATATTACCGTCCGACTTTTACCACGGCCAACGATTGGTTCAACAAACAGTCAGAACTACTCTCCGGCCAGCCCAACACTCCACCTTTTCTATTGCGCAATACGTTCGGAGTCGCCGTCGGTGGTCCAATCAAGAAAGATCGCCTGTTTTATTTTCTGGCGTATGAGGGGCAGCGGAAGCGGGAAGATCTGCAAGTCACGCGCGTCGTTCCCAGCGCGCTTTTGCGCCAGGGGACCATTCAGTATCCCTGCACACAGGATCCGACATGTCCGGTGGGCGGTATTGCCACCCTGAACGCCGCTCAAATAGCCAGTATGGATACCGGTTGCGGAGCCAACGGAACTTGCCCCTTGGGCGCTGGCCCGAACCCGCTTATCGCCAACATCGACGGCGCGAATCCCAGTGCAATCTTCAATCTGTATCCGGAACCCAACAGCTTCACGGTTGGCGACGGTTTTGATTTTCAGGGATATACGTTCCCATCCCCGCTGCCGGCAAAGCAGGATGCCTACGTGGCAAAGATCGACTACAACATCACCGCCAATGGAAACCATCGTCTGTTCGTGAGAGGCGTCTTAAACAATGATCGTGAGGCGGAACGAAGCAGCACCGATCCAGAATCAGTCACAGGAGACGGCGGTTCGCAATTTCCCGGGCAGCCCGCAACCACGACCGATCACGTGAACAGCAAAGGCGTGAGCGTGGGCTACACGGCGACGCTCAGCAATACCTTGCTCAACGCTTTTCACTTCGGCTACATTCGAGCCGGCATTGACCAAGCTGGCCTGCAGAGCTCTCAATACGTGAACTTCCGCGGCCTGGATAACCTTACCGCTTTCAGCCCCACCACCAACACCGATGTCCCGGTCTACAACTGGGTCGATGACGTCACCAAGGTGAAGGGTGCTCACACTCTGCAGTTCGGCGGCAACCTGCGCCGCGTGGACAATATCCGGGAATCGAATTCCACCTCATTCTTCTTCGCTCAAACCAACGCGTTGTGGTTGAACCCTGATTGCATTGCGGGCTGCGGAACCAGCCTCGATCCCGGTAGCTTTCGCTTCCCGGCTGTGGACCCGGGCTTCGGGCAAAACTACGACTATGCGATGACCGCGCTCACCGGACTGATCAGCGAGGTCGTATCCAATTACAACTTGAACAAGAATCTTTCCGTGCTTCCCGAAGGCGCGATGATTCCCCGCCATTTCCGCGCTTACGAGTCTGAGTTCTATGCTCAAGACAAGTGGCAGGTGAAACGCAACCTCACAGTGACCTATGGTTTGCGCTATACGCTACTGGAACCGCCGTACGAAACCACGGGAACGCAGGTCGCCCCCACGACCAGTCTGAACGAATGGTTTCAGCAACGCGCGCAGCACATGCTGGTCGGCCAAGCCTATGAACCGACGATTAGCTTTGCGCTCTCCGGACAAGCCAACGGACTCAAGCCTTATTGGGCATGGGACTACAAAGATATTGCGCCCCGCTTTGCCATCGCTTTTTCGCCCGACGCCGCCAGTGGCTGGAAACGGCGGCTGTGGGGTGGTCCGGGAAAAACTTCGATCCGCGCCGGATATGGAATTTACTACGACCACTTTGGCGAGGGCATTACCAACACTTTCGACCGCAACGGTTCGTTCGGCTTGACCACTAGCATTTCCAATACCGGAAGCGTGCAAACCGTAGACACTGCCGCGCGTTTTTCCGGCCTATACAATATCCCGACCACGAGCGCGGCCACCACGGGCTCGTGCCCGGCGGCGCCCTGTCCAATTGTGGAACCGGCTCCGACCGGCTCGTTCCCGGTGACTCCGCCGACTGGCATTGGAGCCGGTGGATTCGCAGTCGACTGGGGTCTGGATGACAAACTGAAAACGCCCTACTCCCACGTGGTGGACTTTTCCCTCCAGCGCGAACTTCCCAGCGAATTCGTATTTGAAGCCTCGTACGTCGGCCGTTTCGCCCATCGGTTGCTGCAAGAAGAAGATCTCGCAGCGCCGGTGGACATGTACGATCCCAAGAGCCACATGGACTACTTCACCGCTGCCACGCTGCTCACGAAACAATTCAACGCCGGAGTTCCCATTCAGAATGTCGCTCCGATTCCCTTTTGGGAGGACATGTTTCCGGCGGCAAAGGGACTTTCTGCCACCCAGATCGGTGGTGTGTGCGGAACATTTGGTTCGCTGTGTGGCGCGACCGGTACGCCGCCCACGCAAGTTACCTCGACTCAAGCAATGTACGATCTGTTCGCCTATTTCGGAGGCAACGCCGTCAGTTCATTGCAATTCATCGACATTCCCGGCCAGGTGAATGGATGGCCCGTGAACAACTGCTATCCATCCTGCGCCACCATCAATGGGAAGGTCACTCCTTACGCCTTCTATTCTCCGCAGTTTGCTTCTCTCTACGCGTGGCGGAGCATCGGCAACAGTGCCTACAACGCCGGCCAGTTCAGCCTGCGCCGCCGCATGACTCACGGCCTCGAGTTTGACCTCAACTACACCTACTCCAAGTCCATGGACGAGGGATCTGACGCCGAGCGTATCAACTCATTCGAAGGCATCGGCTTTTCCGGACAAATCCTCAACGCATGGAACCCGGGGCAATTTCGTGCCGTTTCCGACTTCGATGCCACGCATCAGATCAATTCCAACTGGGTCTGGGAACTGCCCGTCGGCCAGGGCAAACGTTACGGCTCTACCATGGGGAAATTCATGAATGCTGTGGTCGGAGGCTGGACGCTCTCGGGGCTTTTCCGCTGGTCCACAGGATACCCGTTTTCGATATTCAGTCCGGTTTATCCCACGAACTGGGAACTTAACTCTGCAGCCGTTTTGGTGGGTAAACGTCCGGAGACAGGAAGCTTTACGGTGCAGGGAGTGAACGGACCTACTCCCAATGTCTTCAAGGATCCGTACAATCTTACCAACCCGAACGATCCCAACCAGGCCATCCTGCAATTCCGTGATCCTTATCCAGGTGAATCGGGACAGCGTAATAATTTCCGCGGACCTGGAACTTTCAATGTCGACACCGGGCTGAGCAAAATCTGGAACGTCACCGAAGCGCAGGCGATCAAGTTCAGTTGGCAGGCATTCAACGTCACCAACACTCCGCGCTTCGACGTAGGGACGATGCAGCTGAATTTCAATAACCTGCTGTCGAACAGCACTCTGTTTGGAAACTTCAGCTCCACTCTGTCCAATGCGCGGGTGATGGAGTTCGCTTTGCGCTACAGCTTCTGAGGAAGCTGCACAAATCACGTACCCGCGGACGCCTCGTCCAGGCCAGTCGAGTGAAACTGTGGAAAGAACGCCAGACTGCGGCCTTCCTAGATCAGCCGAGGGGCGAATCGGTCATGCGGAAGCGGGTGCGCACGTGCTCGGAAAGCAGTTCGATGGCACCGCGATTGTTCACCGGGTCGGCCTGGGCCAGATATCGCATGGCCTCGACCAATAACCGCTGGCCATCAACGTAGCGCGGATCAGAGGTTCGCTCACGCCGCTTGCGCCCAATTTGGGGAGGGATCGGGATGGTGAAAACCTTGGCCATAAGAGTTTAAGAGCGCGACCGGAGTCTTTTTGCCATCTTCTTTCTATCTCTAACCGACGGCTTTCTCGCAGTATAACGTCCCGCACCCGGTTTTTCAGCCTTTATCTTTCGACCGTCGACGAATCGGGATCGGCAACCATAAACGTCATCCCAGCAAGCACTTAGCCAAGTTTATCCCTGCGGCGACACAACTTTGGTCTTGCTGGTGGTCTTCAACTTGAAAGCCGCATCCGGAATTTTTTGATTCAACTGGATGTCAGAATACTTGGCCAGCCGATAGTCGCCCGACGGTTCAAAAAGTTGCTGCTGCACAGACACACGCCGCGCCGTATCGACCCACAACCAGATGTGATCGAACATATTGCGTCCCTTTTCTGATTTCGGCACAAGGTCGAGCTTCACCGTGTCGACGCCGTTCAGCGTCTCCGAGTCAACGTATTTCACCTCAAAGGCTTTCAGCATATCCTTCCCGCTGCCGCCAAAACCCAACACCAGAAAACCCTCAACCGTGGCACGGTCCTTTCCCGTGCTGTATCGCGTGACCTGATCGATTCTCGGCTGGTAAACCTCGACCGTACTGTTGGTGAAGAGCACATACTTTGGAGACGCGGGATCCTGGATATCGGCGGCCATTTGAATCTCGTTCCCGACACGCCGAAAATACACGATCCCTTTCTGTATGTCGTGCTCGTCCACTACTTTCTGATATTGGTCCCAGACAAAGGCAGCTTGGGTGGTGCGGAAATTCGCGGCGGTCTGGTCCATCTGGCTCAAGATATGTTGCGGTTCGGGCGACGCTTGGGGCGAAGCCTGGGGCGAAGCGAAGACCAGCGAAATAATGATGGCAAACGCCCAGTTCATCTCGAAACACTCGAAGATTGGAGCCAGATTCATTTTCAGTCGCGGAGCCGAGGTCGCTACTCTCGCGTCACCCAAACCTTGTAGCTTAAAACATGGCCCGAGTTGTCGCGTACCGGCTCAACCTTGGTAATGCTGACTTCACCAGAAATGGGCTCGATGATTTGCAGCAATTGGCCGCGAATCGCGCTGTCGTCCGTGCCCACAATCTGGCCCACGACGGCCGCCGCTTCAATCTGGTAAATCAGCCCACCTTGGCCGTCGGGTACAACCACGGCGACTCCGGTACGATGCGGATTATGCTCGACCGGTTTGTCCTTAAAATTGATGAATCTGGGTGAAAGAAAAACAAACAGCAGGATCAACGTCACCATCACGTCGTACTGGACGGTGCCACGCTCGTAGGACCAAAAAATGTAGTCGCGGATTGTGCGCCAGATCCCGGTCATCGGAACCGGGGGAGCGGCCATAACCGTCGCATGTGTTTTCGCCCTGTCCAAGTCTATTTTCTACTCCCCGTCTTTGCAACGGAACTCGCAAAGTCGCACTACATTTTCCTCGGAGTAAGCCGGTCCGTTCCCATGTACGGGCGCAGAACCTCGGGAATCAGCACGCTGCCATCGGCTTGCTGATAGTTTTCGACTATCGCCACCCATGTGCGGCCGACAGCCAAGCCGCTGCCGTTGATGGTGTGCACGAATTCAGTTTTGTTCTTGCCCTCAGGACGATAACGGATGTTGGCACGCCTTGCCTGAAACGATTCGAAGTTCGAACACGAAGAAATCTCGCGAAACAACTGCTGCCCCGGCAACCACACTTCGATGTCATAGGTTTTGGCTGCCGAGAAACCCATGTCTCCGGTGGACAACGCGACCACACGATAATGAAGACCGAGCTTCTGCAATACTTCCTCGGCGTCGTGAGTCAGCTTTTCCAGGTGCTCGTAGGAATCGCCAGGTCGCGTGAACTTCACCATTTCGACTTTCTGAAACTGATGCTGCCGGATGATCCCCCGCACATCCTTGCCATAAGACCCAGCCTCGCTGCGGAAACACGGCGTATAAGCTGTGAGCAAGATCGGCAGCTGCACCCCATCGAGCACTTCATCGCGATAAAGATTGGTCACCGGAACTTCCGCGGTCGGAATCAGCCACAAATCTTTATCCCCATGCGGAACTTTAAAAAGATCAGCGGCGAACTTGGGCAAATTCCCCGTCCCATACAGCGACTCAGAGTTCACCATGTACGGCGGCAACACCTCGGTGTAGCCATGCTCGCGGATATGCAGGTCGAGCATGAAGTTGGCCAGCGCCCGCTCCAGGCGCGCTCCCAGATCCCAATAGACGGCAAAGCGCGCGCCCGAGATTTTCGCTGCCCGCTCCAGGTCGAGCACCCCAAGCTGTTCTCCAATTTCCCAGTGCGGCTTGGGAGCAAAGTCGAACTTCGGCGCGCCGCCCCAGCGCCGGACTTCCACGTTGTCCTCCGCGCTTCGGCCGACGGGAACGCTCGAGTGCGGAATGTTCGGAATACCAACCAGTATCTGCTGCAACCGGGTCTCGTATTCCTCCGCCGCCTTGCCCAACTCCTCGACCTGCTCGCGCAACTCCTTGGTTTCGGCAATGAACGCTGACGCATCCTGCCCCCTCTTCTTCAGTTTCGCAATCTCTTCCGAAGCGCGATTGCGCTGCGCCTTCATGGTCTCCGCGCTGGTGATGGCCTGCCTCCGCTGGGCATCGACCTGAGCGAAGTTTTTCAGGACTTCCGCCGGCTTCATACCGCGCTGGCGCAGTTTTTCCTCGACCAGTGGCAAATTGTCACGCACAAAACTCAGATCAAGCATAGGGAAGAACTACTGTAACGGAAAAGCAGGCAGCAATGCACGTGGGAGCATCAGTGTGCAAACCGTAAGACCGCTCCCGAGCGCCAACCGCATCAGCGATCATTCTGCCGAGCGTTTCCAGCGCGATGTCCAAACCTTCCTCGAAAGAATCCCTGCAGCACGCTAAAACCCTTGTCCGGCACGGGTTTCACATTGACAGGAACCGGGATTGAAGTAAAATGGGCCGCATCGGCAGGATTATTCTCGTGGCAAAATCAAAACCCATCAAGTTTGTCAACGGAGGAGTCAATGTTTAAGAAGATCGTCCCCGGTCTGTGCCTTCGTCTTGCGTTTGTATGGTTCGCCAGCGCCAATCTCGCGGCTCAAGCCCCGCAAATCGCGCTTGCCCAAAGGTCTCCTATCATTCAGTTCGCCAAGGGCCCCGATCCAGGCCTGACCAAAATTCACAGCAACCTGGGATCGAAGACCGATGCATTTGACGACGGCGTCAGTTGGTCGATTACCGGTCCTGAAAACCCGAGGTGGGGCGAGGGTTACCTCGCTATGCCATTTACTCCGAAGGCAAATTCCACAGCCAAAGAAATCCTGATTGCGCTTGGCTACGTTACCGGCGGATTCAACAAGGGTTCCATCAGCATTTTCACAAGCACGCACGGTGCGCCGGGAAAATCGCTCAAGACCTGGGCAACCGGCAATTTCCCCCCTGAGGGTCAATGCTGCAAAATGATTTCGCTCAAAGACTCGACTGGCATTCCACTACAGGGTGGCACTCAATATTGGATCGTGGCCCACACCAGCCCACACTCAAAAGCCCAATTCCAATGGAACTTTGTTTGGAATGACGCTCTCGGCAAAGTCGCTTTCCTGAACGGCAATACCAAAGACAAGTGGCTGCCCTACCACGATAACGTGGCTGCATTTGCCGTCTACGGAACCGTCCCATAGCTCGCGAAGGGCGCAGCGTTGCGTAAATCAGGGAGATTCCATTCCTGATTGTCATTTCGAGTGCAATGAGTTCGTCCGCGACTGCGGACGATCCTATGGAGTCGAGAAATCTGCTTTTCCGCTTGCCTCGTTTTGGAGTCGCACGCGCCAAGGGTTACACTAAATCGGAATGTCCGCATCCCCCGCCACCGCCCGGCGCACTCCCGACCTCACCGTGAACGTCGCCGGCATTGAATTCAAAAATCCCGTCGTCGCCGCCAGCGGCACTTTTGGCTACGGCATCGAATTCGAGGATGTCGTCCACCTCGACAAGCTCGGAGGCTTCGTGGTCAAGGGCCTCTCAAGAGAGCCCATGGCGGGCAATCCCCCGCCGCGTCTCTACGAGACTGCCGCCGGAATGCTCAACGCCATCGGATTGCAGAACATCGGCGCCCGCGCCTTCGTTGACGAAAAACTTCCCAAGCTTCGCGAGCTGAAAAATATTATCGTCATCGCCAACGTGTTTGGCTACACCCGCGAGGATTACGAGCGCACCATCGAAATCCTGAACGAAGGCGAGGGCATCGCCGCCTACGAACTCAACGTTTCCTGCCCCAACACCGCGCAAGGCGGTATGCAATTCGGCAGCGATCCCCGCTCCCTCGACGAAGTCGTGGCCACGGCCCGTCACTACACCCAGCGGCCGCTGATCGTGAAACTTTCTCCCAACGTAACCAGCATCGCCCAGATGGCCTACGTGGCCCAGGAGGCCGGCGCTGACGCGGTCTCGCTGGTCAATACTTTTGTGGCCATGGCCATCGACGCCGAAACCCGCAAGCCGCGCATCGCTAACGTCACCGCTGGCCTCTCCGGCCCGGCCATCAAGCCCATCGCCCTGCGCATGGTTTACGACGCGGCCAAAGCCGTGAAAATCCCCGTCATCGGCATGGGCGGCATTTCCACCGCAGTCGATATCGTCGAGTTCATGCTGGCAGGAGCCACCGCCGTGCAGATCGGAACGGCCAGCTACTGGGATCCCTGCGCCACGGAAAAGATCGTCGCCGAACTTCACGATTGGTGCGCCGAGCACCGCATCGAGCGCCTGGCCAGCCTCACCGGCGGCCTCGTTCTGGAGTAGGCCAACCCAAAACTAGGGTGCCCCATGCTTGCGTTCTGTGCAAGGGTCGGACGCGATGCCGTAGAGCGCCGCCCCGCCTACCACGGCCAGACCGCCAGAATCGCTCCCATCACCAGATAGCAAACCAGCTGATAGCCCGTATTGATCAAATAAAGTTTCGTCGGCTGCCGCGCAAACAGCACTCCGGTCAACTGCACCGTGGCGACAAAACCCAGCCACACCGCAAACCCGACTTTCATCCCGTAAAGCGCGGAGTTCACCGTCGTGATCGCGATGATCTTCGCCAACACAGCAGCCGAAACGAGGCTGGCGACGAAAGACAGGCTATACATTTTGCCCGCGCCCTGTTGCATTTCCGCCAGTTTGGCCTTGTCCTCGGGATCGTAGCCCATCAACACCATCCACGGCCGCGCAAACAAAAGCGGCGAGTACCAGAGAAATCCCACCACCATCGCGGCCACAGCCGCCGCCAGCACCGACCACAGATTGATCCCCATCACATACATGAAATCCCTCCCCACACAGGGCCGCTATCCTAAAGCCGCAAACGCCGTTTTGAAAAGCAAAATCTCAGCTAACAAAAAAGCAGAAAAAGATATTGATAAAGGAGACCCCGTGGCTGGCCCACCTTTGCGGTTTTGGCAAAGGTGGGAACTTATGCTCCAACAACGGCGTAGTCTTCGAATTCACTCCGTAGGCCGCGTAGACCAAATCGCGCAGCCCCGGACGCCTCGTCGGGACAGCCCGGAATCCCCAACAAACTCAAACAAGATTGATCGTCGACTGATCGGCCGCGCGCCGCGAACGCGGCAAATGCAAAACCGGCCGCGGCAAATGCCGGATATTTCCCAACCCAGCACCTGCCGCAGCCGTTGTTTTTTCAGGTTCGACTTGCGTTCCAGCCATCCGCCAGAACTACTTGAATGCGATCACCCCGAACAACCCATCCACATTGTTGCCCGGTCCCGCGGTAAAGAAGAGCTGGTTCGTCTTCCCGTTGACATTCTTCAGGGCCCCGCCGCCAAAATCGATTCCCCAAAGCTGGTTAATGGCAATCGCTTTGCCCGCGGAGTTCTTGATCGTTCCCACGAACTTCCCGGTTGTGAGATTGAATCCGTTGATGGTTCCGGTATTGGTGTTGTTCGAGATCAACAGGGTGTTGCTCAGCGGACCGAAATTCTTCGGAGCCACGGCAAATCCCCAAGGCTGGTTCAGCGGCTTCCCATGCGCAAACCGCTTCACGAATGCTCCCGCTTCCGTGAAGATGTCAATGTAGCCGCCTGCGCCACCCGTCGCGCTGGCGTAGGCGACATAAAGCTGGCCGCCTATATCCTGCACGTTAAACACGACAAAGCCCTTCGGAATTGTCGTGTCGGTGAACGATTGCACGAACTTGAAGGTCCCGTCATACATGTCAATTTTGTTGTTGTTAAAATCGGCCGCGTATACGAAATTCCCCGAGCTATGGCTGGTGACAGCCAGGCCGGTATAGCTGACCTTGTTGGCTGAGTTGTTCACCCCAATGAGAGTCGTCGACGGATCGAAATGGGACCATCCTTGAATGGTTCCATCCAGGGTTCCGTACATGAATTCGGATGGCCAACTGTCAATCTGGAACTCGCTCGAACCGTTGTAAACAATTCCCGTGGGCGAGCCTGGACCGCTGCCACTGGCCGAAGGAACCACCACCTGCAAACTCTGCGGGACTCCGGCGCCGTTGTAAAGCGTGGACCACCCATTCCATTCATCGCTCACCCAGAACGGCGTGCCCGGACCGTAAACTAGTCCCCATGCATTCTGCAGCAAGGGATCCTGATTCTTGGCCTTGCCCGCCTGATTGGAGGTAAGGTTGGTCAATTTATATTGTGCCAGGGCTGGACTGGAAGCGAGTCCCAGCGCCAGCGTTAGCCACAAGGTCAGAGCAGTGGTGCGAATCAAAAGTCGTTGCATGCTGATTTCTCCTTAGATTGAAAGATTAGAGGGCGGGGTAGTGCCCAATATCCTACGCAGGCGAGAACCCGGACGTCTCTGACCTACGAGCGCCCCATATTAGGACCTATCTCACTCTGAATTGTCAATAGAATGTCAAATCTTGCACACTTTCCACAGCACACCCCCCGCCCAGAAAGCGAAGCCGCTCCAAGGCGTGAGCCGCAGGGAAAGCCTTAACCCCGGGGCGAGGGCGCGACCTACAAGCGACTGTTTCCACCGCTGGTCAGGACGATAAGTGGTTCAGTATCATGGCCTTCTCTAATATAGCTAATAGCTAACAAGATTAATGTTCCACGTGGAACACATCACGCTCATCCCGCCTCGACGCGATGTTACGATGCCAACCAGCATGCCTGACTTCTGCGACGTCGCGCTCCCCGTGCCGCTCGACACCGCCTTCACCTACCGCATCCCTGGCGGGATGCAGCCGGTGGTCGGCGGGCGCGTGCTGGTTCCCTTTCGCCAGCAGCGCATGTCCGGCGTGGTCACTGCGCTGCATGATCGCGCGCCGAAAGTGCAGGCGAAGAACATCTTAAGCGTGCTCGATGCCGCGCCGGTGCTTGATCAGCAACTCATTCAACTGGGCAAGTGGATTGCGAATTACTACCTCGCCCCCCTCGGCGAAGTGTTTCGCACCATGCTGCCGCTGGCCGCGGAATTCAAACGGACCATTGGCTATCGCATCACGAGCGAAGGACAAATGGCGTTGCACCGTGCAGGCACCTCAGGTTCATCCGCTCGTGCGCGCAAGACGCCCGACGAACAACTGGCGGAGGTTCGCGTCCTCGACTACCTAGTTGAACGCGAAACGGTGCGCGAAGAGAGCTTGCGCGCCGCGACTCGTGTTTCAAAATCTGTGCTGGCAGGCATGGTGCGCAAGAAATGGATCGCGCGGGAAGACTTGTCGGACGCGCGCGACGCTGTCCGCACCATGAAGGTTGCTCTGCTCAAGAGCGCCGAGGGCAAACTCAATTCCAATCAGCAGATCTTGATCGAAACCTTGGCCGCGGCGGGCGGACGGCTCGCCGTCGAGACTCTGCAGGCGCTCGACGTTCCTCGGACAGCACTGGGGACTCTTGCGAAGCGCGGGTTGGTCGAGATCGTCGACGAGCCAGTGGAGTTCACGGTCGCGAGAACAATGACGCGGCCTTCGCCGCTGGACTTTCAGTTCAATTCGGCGCAGCAGAATGCGCTGAAGCGGATCGACGAGAACGTGCGCGCTGGAAGGTTTTCTGGCATGCTCCTGCATGGTGTGACCGGGTCGGGTAAGACTGCGGTTTATCTTGCGGCCATGCGATCGGTTCTGGAGGCGGGGCGGTCGGCGATCCTTTTGGTTCCTGAGATTGGACTTACGCCTGCGGTGGCGGCTGATCTGCATCACGTGTTTGGAGACGAAGTTGCCATTCTGCACTCGGGGCTTTCTGATCAGGAGCGGGCGGAGCAGTGGCATCGCATCAAGCGCGGAGGGGCGCGGATGGTGGTGGGGACACGCTCGGCGGTGTTTGCGCCGGTGTCAAATCTGGCTTTGATGATCGTGGACGAAGAGCAGGATTCGAGCTACAAGCAGGAGGAGACGCCGCGCTATCACGCGCGCGATGTGGCCGTGATGCGGGCGAAGATGGCTGGCGCTGTGGTCGTGCTGGGATCGGCTACGCCTTCGCTGGAATCTTACTTCAACGCAAAGAAGAATAAGTATGCGCTGCTCGAATTGCAGGATCGGGTGGAGAATCGTCCGCTGCCTGAGGTTGAAATCGTTGACATGCGTCTGGAGTTTCAGGAGACCGGTAAAGAGCAGGTGGTTTCGCGAAAGCTGGTGGAGGAAATCAGGCAGCGACTGGATCGCAAGGAGCAAGCGATGGTGCTGCTCAACCGGCGTGGGTACTCGCCGGTCGCGCTTTGCCGTGCTTGTGGGAACCGGATGGAGTGCAGGAATTGTGCCATCGCGATGACGCATCATAAGCGCACGAATCGAATGGTGTGCCACTACTGCGGATTCATGGCGGCGGTGCCGAAGGTCTGCGGCGAGTGTGGCAGCGAGTACGTTTATTTTCTTGGGACGGGATCGGAGAAGCTGGAAGAATTGTTGCACGGGCTGTTTCCGCAGGCGCGGATTGGGCGTCTTGATCGGGATACAGTTCGCGGGAACGAAGATTTTGAGCGGGCGCTGAATGCGCTCAACGAAGGCGAACTTGATCTGCTGGTGGGGACACAGATGATCGCCAAGGGTCACGACATTCATGGGGTCACGCTGGTAGGGGTGGTCGGAGCGGATGCAGCCTTGGGGTTTCCGGATTTTCGTGCGGCGGAGCGTACCTTTCAATTGCTGACGCAGGTGGCGGGACGCGCGGGGCGTGGGCAGACTCCGGGGAAAGTTGTGTTGCAAACTTATTTCCCGGATCACTATGCGGTGCAGTATGCGGCGCAGCACGACTTTGTCGGGTTCTATGAAAAGGAATTGCGCTTTCGAAGCTGGATGCATTATCCGCCGTACAGTGCGCTGGCGAATGTTCTGGTGCGCAGCGACAAACTGGATGAGGCGTTGCGGTGGTCGGGGATTTTGGGCAAATGGTTCGAGACGACGCGGCATGAAGGCATCCGCGTGCTGGGGCCGGCGGCGGCGCCGATTGTGCGGTTGAAGCGGGACTATCGATATCATTTTGTTTTGAAGTCGGCGAGCCGGGGGAAGTTGAATGCAGTTTTAAGATCGATGCTCGTCTATGCGTCGCAGGAGAAGATTCCGCGGACGCAGGTGATTGTGGATGTGGATGCGGTTTGGTTGATGTGAAATCTTTTTTTGGCTTTACCCAGGACTTACGTCCTGGGCTAAGGTCGGTCGCCCCTTCGGGGCTGGGGGTTTGGCTCGCTGGGCTGACGAAGCAGCAGGTCCCTCCACTGCGCTTGCTTCGCTGCTCTCCGGTCGGGATGACAATATTTCATCTTCAAGGGATTTCCGAGACGCAAAACTAGCTCTTGGCCAAAAGGGGGTCGGCCTTCGCGGGCGCGGGCGTCCGCGCCACATAGTTAACATCAGGAGCCGCGGACAGGAGTGTCCGCGCTACACGGAGAGGCGTTTGATTCCGGGGAAGCCGTCGAAGCCGGCGTCGAAGGTCAGGATTTGGTCGATGTTGTGTTGTTGCATTACGGCCAGGTGGATGGCGTCGCGGGCGGACATCTTTTTGTGGCCCAGAACAATTTCTTTGGCGCGCCCGGTTGCGGGGCGGTCGATCGGTAGGACCTGATCGACGATGCCGAGCAGGGCGTCGAAGGCTGGTTGGATGGCGTCACGGCGGTTGATGGCGGTGTAGCGGTGGAGGATTTCCTGGAGGACTTCGGCGTCGGTTACCAGGCGTTGGCGGTCGCTGACCAGTTTTTCCAGCAGTTGTTGCGCGTCGGTTTTGTGCGGGTGGGACGCGCCCACCAGGTACATCGGAATATTGGAGTCGATCAGAATCACGGGTGCATGCCGGTTGCGTATCCGCGCTCGATCTCGGCGAGCATGGTGTTGATATTGGCGGTTGGATAGTCGTGTTTTGCGGCGGCGCGGATTACTTCGAGTTTCTTGGCGGTAGTTCCGAGAGGCTCGCGGCGGCGGGCGAGGTCGAGGGCTTGGCGGACCCACTCGGCTAGCGACATGCGGCGAGAGCGCGCCATTTTCTGGATTTCGCGGTATTCGGGGTCCTGGAGGATGACTTGCAGTCGCTTAGCCATATTATGAGTTTAATTGACTCATGGTGATGAGTCAATATTATTAAACAGCAGGTCCCTCCACTGCGCTTGCTTCGCCGCGCTCCGGTCGGGATGACAATATTTTTATCCCCGCGCCACATAGTGAGCGTCAAGAGCCGCGGACAGGAGTGTCCGCGCTGCATAGGTCGTCCTGTTTGCTT
>Ga0116221_1000739_pt1 | contig 22305 bp, 21 predicted proteins | sample Sb_taG_5_FD_88965 | JGI IMG/M metagenome (GOLD analysis project Ga0116221, IMG submission 88965) | Peat soil microbial communities from Weissenstadt, Germany - Sb_50d_8_FC metaG | ecosystem: Environmental > Terrestrial > Soil > Wetlands > Peat | place: Germany: Weissenstadt | collected 2010-09-21 | reverse complement strand
GGATGGATCCCCAGGCGGCCCGCTGCAGATCGTCCTGGTAGTTCCCGCATCGCGGCGCACCCGCATCAGGCCGGAGCTGGCTTTTGAGTTCGCCTCGTTCCTGCGGTTCCTGGACGGCCCCGAAGCGACAGGCACGGAGCTGGCCATCCACGATCACATCCAGCGTGTGCTGGAACAGGCTGCCGGGGCGGCCACGCTGGTCTTTTCCATCGAGACCCGGGGTATCCTTCCCGAGGTTCGCGTACACCTCTCGCAACAGGCGGAAAAGTTGATCATGGCCATGATCGCCTGCATGGCGAAGAAGGACGGTTCAGGCGCGATCGCGGACCAGGTGCTGGCGGCGTGACCGTTCAGAGCCACGACCGTAGGGAGTGGTCTACGCTGTCACCGGCGGCACCAGCGTCTTCAGAAATTCGTGCGCCAGGTGGAAGCCGCGCTTGTATTGTTCGGTAAAATTCCCCTGGGCGTAGGCCGGATAGTAGAACTCATCTTCGTTCTCGATGTTCATGGCGCCGGTGTAACCGGCCTCCGAGAGCACCGAGAAGAAGCCCTTCCAATCCACCGAGCCGTAGCCGGGAATCCGAAAACGCCACCACCTGGCGTTGTTGACCGGCTGGATGCCGGTGCGGCGCAGCACGTGCCAGAGAATCTCGGTGTCCTTGAGGTGCACGTCGTAAATCTTGTCGACGAATTCGCGCGCCGCCGCGACCGGGTCCATGAACTGCCACACCAGGTGCGAGGGGTCGAACTGCAGCCCGACATGCGTGCTGCCGTTGAAGGCTTTGAAGAGCGCCTCCCAGCCCACCGGACCGGTGGCGATATTGGGGCCTCCGGCATAGGGCTCCCAGAGGATGCGGACGTTGTGCTTCTCGCACGACGGAAAGTACTTCTCGTTATAGACTTTGACGATCTCGTCCACCTGTTTTTCCAGGCGCTCGCCCTTCATGGTGCCGGACTGTCCCCCGATGTTGGGAATTCCCAGCTTGCCGCACAGTTCGAGGCACTTGACGGTGTACTGGTTCTGCTGCTCGCGCTTGGCGGGGTCGGGATCGATGTGATTGCCGTCTACGCCGAGGGAAGACACGTAGATGCCGGAACGCTGGACCTTGTCCTTGATGGCGGCGATGGCGGCATCGTCCAGGCGGTTCGGGTCGAGGCGGAGCTGCATGCTGGTGAAGCCCTCGGCCTTGACCCACTCCAGGTTGGAATCGGAGAACTGGCACAGCACGCCGAGTTTGGGCTTCCAGTTGGGGACGCGGGGGCGCTGCGCCTGAGCCGCAGCGGCCGCGGATATGGCGGAAAGGACGGTGCGTCGGGTGATGGTCACGAAATGACGATAACACACGGGTCAGGAGCCAGGGGACGGCCAGGTCGCCGCTGCCCATGACCCCACAAGGTGTCCATGCTATTGGCTGTTTTGGACGCACGTTGGAGCGACGCGCCTCGCTGCCTCATTTCTTTCCGAGAAATGTGGGGGAGCCAACACGAAAGCCCTCGACGCGGCTGGCAGAGGAGGGCGCCGCCGCGAGCGAAACCAATGCATGCTCTTCCGTGCGAGACTGTGGCATGGGCAGCGGCCATACCGGACGGCGGCGGAAGAACCGCGAGCGGCTGCCCGAGCCGCCGCCCGCAACGCCTCCGGCGCCGCTGGCCCGCTGCCTGAAGGCCGCGACGCTGCTCCTCACGGCACTCTGCCTGCTGGGCCTGTTCTCGACGGAAATCGCGGATACGGATTTCTGGTGGCACCTGAAAACCGGACAATACATGGTGGAACGCCACTCTCTGCCGGTTCCGGATCCCTTCGCCTATACGACATCGGCCGCGACCGCATACCGGGGAGAAGAGCAGGTGCGGCGTTTCAACCTGACCCACGAGTGGTTGAGCCAGGTTTTGATGTACGCGGTGTATGCGGCGGCCGGTTTCCCCGGCATTGTCTTGGCCCGGGCCGTTCTGCTCGCCAGCCTGTGCGGGCTGGCGGGTTTTCTGGCCGCCCGGTTGGCGGCCAACTTCTATGCGGGAATCGCCGCGGCGTGCGCCACGGCGTCGGTGGTCGTGGCATTCGCGGCGGACCGTCCCGGGGTTGTCAGCTTCCTTGGCGTGGCCGTGTTCGTAAGCCTGCTGGAATTGCGGCGTGGCTGGTGGGCGCTGCCTCCGCTGGCGTTGCTGTGGGCGAACTGCCACGGCGGGTTCTTTCTAGGATGGGTGGTGCTGCTGGCCTACGCCTCTGAGACCCTGCCCTTGTGGCCCGGCACGGCATGGCCGCGGGGCAGCCGGCGGCTCTGGCTGGTGACGGTCTGTGCGATGGGCGCTTCGGGGATCAATCCCAACGGCTTCGGAGTGCTGTCCACGGTCTTGGCTTACCGGCGGAGCCCGATGACAACGAACCTGATCGAATGGCATGCGCCCAGCCTGTGGGGACCGCCGTATGGTTTCGATATTCTGCTGTACGCGGCGCCGCTGCTGCTGGTCCTCTCGTGGAGAAAAGTGAGGCTGGCACACTGGATTCTGTTCGCGGCTTTTGCGGGGGCATCCCTGGGGGCCTTCCGCAACACCCCCCTGATCGGGTTTCTGGCGCCGGTTCTGATTGCCGCATATTTTCCGTTCCGCGTCAAAGTGCCGGGGGGCTTGGCGTGGGCGCCCCCTATTCTAGCGGCGGGAGCGGCGGTGGGGTTCGCGCAGGGCCGGTTCCTTCAACTCCGCGTGGCGGCGTGGACCATTCCCGCGAAGACGGCCGACTTCCTCCTCGAACACCATGTGACCGGCCCGATTTTCAACACCTACGAGCAAGGCGGGTACCTGATCTGGAGAATGGGGCCGCAAGAGCGCGTGTTCATTGACGGCCGCTCCCTCAGCGAGACTGTTTACCGGGACTATAACCAAATCCTGTTTAATGCCGGGTCGTATGCGGACCAGGTAGCGGGGCCGCGCGAGGAACTTCTGAACCGTTACGGCGTCGAGGTGGTGGTGATGAACGCCATGGATTACGTTTCGGGGGCGTTGTATCCGCTGGCGCTGGCTCTCGCCAACCCGGTCAGCACGGAATGGCAACTGGTATACGAAGACTCGCAAGCGGTGGTTTTCGTGCGCCACGCACCGCCAGGAACCCCGGTACTTTCCAACAAACTAGGCCGCCTGCTCCGGCACATGGACAGGGAGTGCGCGGCATACATCGAGAACTCTCCGGACACGCCTGTGTGCGCGCGGACGCTCGGTTACTACTGGCTTCACAACCAGGTGAAGGATGAAGCGCGCAGCATGCTGTTCCTCTACCTCTCGCGCGCGCAACGGCGGGACCCGCAGGCCGAACGCACGCTTCGGGAGCTGGATGCCGGTTCGCCCCCCTCGAACAACCCATAGCGTCATGACTATTGCGAACTACACTTGATGCGGCTCGCAGATCATTATGAATAGTCGTCTGGGGCTTTTTGGACCGACGTGATTTCTTGCAGCGGCTGGCCCCGACTCCTGGTCCGATCTAGGGTTGAAATTTGCGGATCTGGAAACCCAGGGCCTCGCCTGAGAGCTTTTGAGACGCAAGCGATCAGTGGTCAGTTTTCCAGGCTTGCATCTGGCCGATCCAGTCTACCGCCCGACGAAGCGACCATAGCGAATCCGGTTCTGGCCGGCGGCCCCTGCGAACTCCCGGAAATCCGCCGATAAGGAATACGGGTCCTATGATGCGACTATCGCGGTTTCTACCGACACTCATTGCGCTGGCCGTTTCGGCGGGTGCGCAGACGGCTCCCCTCGCGCAGAACGCCCTCACCAACCAGGATGTGGTCACCCTGGCCAAGGCGGGCTTCAACGAAGATTTCATTATCGACACCATTGCGATGAGCCGGACGCGGTTCGACACCACCCTGAGTGGCGTCGCCGAGCTGGCCAAGGAAGGGCTCACCGAACGGCTCATCCGCACGATGATGGCGGCAAGCCCACCTCCGCCGGCGCCGGTCCCGGCGGCTGTACCCTCCAGGTCCGCCACGCCGAAAGCGGCGACGGCGGCTCCGGCCGTGGCCGCCAAGCCTCGCGGCGATCCCCGCACAAAGGGCAAGACCACCGTGGACAAGCCATCGGCCGTGCTCCAGGCAGTCGCGACACAGACGCCGTACTACGAGTGGACGTCCATGGCCTGGGGGCTGTACAGCAAGAAGGTCGGAGTCGGCGCGGTTCCGCGTGGGGAGCAGGGCGGCGCAACGTCGCTGGGCGGGTTTTTCAACCAGGTTCGCCTGCCGGTGACGAGATCGTCCCCCGTCGCTCCCCAGCCGCCGAATCCGTAGTACGAGGCGTCGTTTATGTGGTGCTCCAATCCAATCTGGGTTCTCCTGGCGCTGGGCGCCGGGCAACTGGCCGCCGCGCCGCTCGAGTTTCGCACGCGGGAACTGCCCCGCGCCGTTTTCGGCGCCGCCTACCATGCCATCCTGCAGACCCAGGTTGACGGCCGCTGTCCCACCAGCGACGTCCTCTTGGAGATAGCCGGCGGAAGCCTGCCGCGCGGAATCGAGCTCGCGGGCGACGCGCTGACCGGCATTCCCAAGGAGTTCGGAGTTTTTCGAATTCGCATCCGTGCCGCGAACCCGTGTGCCGGGGCAGTAGAGGACCTGGCGCTGGAGGTCACCGGCAAGCCGATCTTGCGCGTCACACCCGAGGAGCTCGTCCTGGAGTATCGGGAGGGCGATCCGCTCCCCAAGCCCCAGGTGATTCTGGTGTCGGGGAGTTGGGCGGACTTGGCGTACGCGGTCCGTGCCACCAACGCCCCCTGGCTCCGCTTACGAGCCAACCTGGGCGCCACACCGTACGCGGGATCGCCGTACGCTGCCGATTCCGTCACCGTCCAGGTGATGCCAGATGGTCTCGCGCCGGGAGTCTACCGTTCGGTGATGAGCTTCTCCACCGATCTCGGAGCAAACGCGCCGCAGATCCCCGTCACGCTCAAGGTGCTGCCGAAATAGGCTTGTCAGGGAGCGGCTTCCGCGACTTGAGCCAGGAGTGTTTCGATCCACTGCCGCATGCGCCGGTAGTGCCCGCCCTGCCAATACACCCTGCCGCATTCCGGACAGCGCCGGAACTCGTCGTGGAGCTCCGCCGCGCCCGGCGGGATCCGGCGGCGGACCTCCTCTTTGGCCGCGCTCTCCAGCGCCCCGTTGCAGCGCATGCAGCGCGAGAACGGGCGCATGAGGCGGGCCAGGTCGAAGCGCCTCACGATCTCGGCGAGCTGGCGGCGCGAATCGGTCTCGCGCACGAAGTAGCCGTGGGTGACGGCGCTGCGTTTGAGCAAGCCCACGTCTCGCGTCAGCAGAATCCGCCGGTCGCCGCGCGAGACCTCGGCCAGTTGCTCATCGGTGTAGCAGTTGCGGTAGAGCGTGTCGAGCCCCACCATGCGCAGGTATTGGGCCAGCTTGCCGAGGTGGGTGTCGAGAACGAAGCGCGGCTCGCGCAGCGGCTCCGGCCGCAAGCGGGTCAACCCCGCGATATCGAAGGACTCGAAGACCGGGTACACGCTCACCCGGTCGCCATCCCAGACGCGCCAGGCGAAGTCGACCGGCTCTCCGTTCACCAGGATCAGATCGACCTCGGTGTGCGGCACGCCATACGCTTCGATCCGGTCCTTGACGGTGGTCACGTCGAGGAAGCGATAGGAAAGTTCCCGGAACCGCAACTCCGCCGGAAGGAAATCGTTCAGCTCGGCGTAGAATCGGATCCGCGCCTCGGCCATACAGCAATTCTACCTGGCTTTCCAGGCTTAGTTGCCGGCGTACCCGGCGCATTTGGTTTGACGCGCTTGTTTTCCAATTTACTTATTGGCGTGCAGCTTATTGACCCCTCAATCTTCGGAGTTATCTCGCTAATGTTGCTCACTGTATCGATAACGGCAAGCTTTATTCCCGCAAGGCGGCTCGTATCCATCCGATGATCGCGCTGCGACACAAGTGAACCCACTGTGTCGGATTATCCCACCCCGCACTCACAATGCCCCCATTTGCGCCGTACCGTCATCCGCATATAAGAATATTCCGTGACGAAAATTACGGATAAATACAAAATAATTTACCCATCAGCCCTTGACGGGACTTAGCATTCGATGTTATTCTAATTACACAAAGTAAGCATTTTTCATAGGTTTTAGCTCAGTCGCGAACCTTACCCCAAAACCGCCCGCCGCCCGCGTTGTTCGTGTCGGCGTCAACCGTTTGGCAGCCACGGAGGAGTGCAGCACATGTGGAGATCCCCTGAGATGGAAAGCGATCTTGCCAACCTTATCACGGTACTAAATCTCGATCCCCTTGAAGCGGACCATGCTTCCTTGATAGACATTTCGGCCCGTTCCGAATGGACCCTGGCCTCCACCCCCACAGTTGAATCCGCGCTCGAGTCACTGCGCGTTAACCGGATTCCGATTCTGTTTTGCAACAGCGATCTCCGGCCCGGTCTGTGGCAAGAGATGCTCGATCGAATGTTGTCTTTGCCCGACCCGCCCTTTCTGGTTGTGACTTCCAGGCTGGCGGACGATCGCTTGTGGGCGGAAGCGCTTAACCTGGGCGCCTACGACGTGCTGGCCAAGCCGTTTGACAAGACCGAAGTAAATCGGATTGTCCGCTCTGCCTGGCTGCGCTGGACGAATCGGAAGCCCAGCGCGACAGCCCTCACCTCCGGTCTTTCCGCGGTTCGAACCGCTACCGCGTAGCGCTTTTTCCCCGCCGTTAACAGTTTGCGCAGCCTCGCCGTCTTTCCTCCAGTCCCAGGAGGGATGCCTGATGTCCGTTCTGAAAACCGCTATTGCTGTGTTGCTGGCAGCGCCGGCCTTCGCCGCCGAAGGGGTTCCCGCGCCCGCTGCTTTGATCGCCCACGAATGGGGCACCTTCACGTCCGTAGCCGGGGACGATGGAAACCCGGTTCCCTGGTCGCCGCTTTCGGGACCGTCCGATCTCCCGTGCTTCGTGCTTCACGGACTCGAACGGAAAGTCGAGCTCGGTCCGTCCCTGGTGCGTATGGAAACGCCGGTTCTCTATTTTTATACGCCGCGTCCGATGACGCTGTCCGTGCAGGTCGCCTTCCCGCAGGGCCGGATCACCGAGTGGTACCCGCAGACCGGCAAGGGCACCCCCGCATCGGATGTGTATTCCCGGATCGAATGGAATCCCGTCGAGGTGTTTCCCGGCGAAGATCCCGCGTTCCCCACGGAGAAAACCGCCAGTCATTACTATGCCGCCCGCGCCACCGATGCCTCTCCCATCCGCATCGGCCGGCAGGACGAAAAAATGATCTTCTACCGCGGCGTCGGCAGCTTCTCCCCGCCCGTGCGCCCGGCATTCGCCAGCGATGGCCGGCTCGAAATCCGCAACACGGGCGTCGAACCGATCCCCGCGACGATCCTGTTCGAGAATCGCCACGGGAAGATCGGCTACCGGCTCATCCCGCATCTCGACGAGCGTTCAGCCAAGGTCGAAGCGCCCGAGCTGAACAGCGACATGGAGACACTTCTCGGGAACGTTGCCGCCACCCTGGTGGAATTCGGCCTGTACCCGAAAGAGGCGGCGGCGATGATCGAGACCTGGCGCGATTCGTGGTTTGAAGAGGGCATGCGGATCTTTTACATCGTTCCCCGCGTCACCGTCGATGCCCTGCTGCCGCTCGCCATCCATCCCGCACCGGCGGGAATCGCGCGAGTATTCGTCGGGCGTATCGAGATTCTCTCTCCCGCCATGCGCCAGACCATCGAGAACGCGCTGGCCACTGGCGACGTCGCGGCATTAAAGAGGTACGGCCGGTTCCTGGACCCGTTCCTGGCCGCGATCGACCGGAACTTCGCGCCGATCCAGTCTCCCGCAGCCGCGTCTTTCTTGCAGTCCAGGTACAATGCCGTATCGCCATCCTGCGCGCAGTAGCAGTGGGTCGCCACCCGGCCTACAATACCTGTAGCCGATGCCGTTCCTCCTGTTCCTTTTCGCCGCCGCCGGATTCCGGCAGGCGCTGCCCGGCTATCATTACCAGTTCCCGCGCGACCACTTCGACCATCCCGAGTTCCGCACCGAATGGTGGTACTACACCGGCAACGTCCACGCGCGCGACGGCCACCGCTACGGCTTCGAGCTGGTCTTCTTCCGCCGGGCCGAGCACCGCGGTCCGGCCGTCAACCCCTCCGCGTGGCGCATTGACGACCTCTACCTGGCGCATCTCGCCGTCACCGATATCGATGCCCGCCGTTTCCGCTACACCACGCGGCTGAATCGCGCGGGTCCCGGCATCGCCGGAATCAGCTTCGACGAAGGGCGCATCTGGAACGGTAACTGGGAAGTCCGCTGGGACCAGTCGTCCAACGCGCAGACGCTCTCCGCCGTCGCCGGCGAGATTCGCCTCAGCCTTCGCCTGGCGCCGCTGAAGCCAGCCGTCATCGAAGGTGAGAACGGCATCAGCCAGAAGGGGGAAGGCCCTGGCCACGCGTCTTATTACGTCTCCTTTCCGCGATTGGCCGTGGAAGGCACGCTCAACGGCACGGCTGTGGCTGGCGCCGCGTGGATGGACCACGAATGGTTTTCGAACCAGCTCGAATCTTCGCAGCAGGGCTGGGACTGGTTCAGCATCCAACTGGAGAACGACACCGAATTGATGCTCTTCCAACTCCGCCGCACCGATGGCGGCATCGATCCCCACTCCGCGGGAACCTACATTGGCCGCGACGGCCGAGCAACGCACCTCAAGCGCGCCGATTTCGAGCTGCAACCAGCCGCGTATTGGACCAGCCCCAAGACCGGCGCCCGATATCCTACTCAATGGCGGATCCGCGTCCCCTTGATGAATCTGGCGCTCGAGTGCTCGCCGGCCATCCCCGGTCAGGAGCTTGTCTCCGAAGATGCCGCCGCCCCCACTTACTGGGAGGGCGCCGTGACTTACTCCGGTTCCTTTGCCGGCGCGGGCTATCTGGAGATGACCGGCTACACCAAGCCCATGCGGTTCTGAAGCGCTGCTACGGAAATGGGCGATAATGTCCCCAGGTGACTAAATGGACGTCGAGAAAACCATGGAATTCATCCTGGACCAACTCGCCCAAACCGCGGCTCTGCAGGCCCAGGCGGAAGTCAAGGCGGAAGAGCGGGCCGCCCGGCACGACCGCGAAATACAGCGGATCGATAATCGCCTGGACCGGGCCATCAAGCTGGGCGTTCGCGAGCTGCGCAACGAGCGCCGGCGGCGTCAGGAAATGGATGCGCGGTGGGACGAGAAGATGACGCAGCTCGCGGCTGCGCAGTTGCTCACCGAGGAGAAGCAGCAGCACCTGGATGTCAGGCTGGAGAACCTGGGAGGCAAACTGGAGAGCATGGGAGGCAAACTGGAGAGCATGGGCCGAAAGCTGGAGGGTCTTGGAGACAAGCTGGAGGGCCTGATCGATGCCCTGCGGCGCGGCGGCAACGGGAGTCATTGAAGCCCTGCCGCACGCCCGCCCCATAACGCGCGATAATGGCCCCATGAAACTACCAGAGGGTAAATTGACCCGCATGAAAGCCTTGTCCAACCAGCGCGGTGTGATCGCCGCCGCCGCCATGGACCAGCGGGGAAGCCTACAGAAATCGCTCGCCGCCGGCCGCGGCGTGGACGTGAAAGAAATCACCCCGGAAGTGATGAGCGAGTTCAAAGTGGCGGTCAGCAAGGTCCTGACGCCGCATGCCAGCGCCATCCTCCTCGACCCGGAATTCGGCCTCGAAGCCGCCGGCGCGCGCAGCAAGAACGCCGGCCTGCTGCTGGCCTACGAGCTCAGCGGCTACGACAACAGCCGTCCCGGCCGCCTCCCGGACCTGTTGCCGCACGTCTCCGTCAAACGCCTGGTGGATTGGGGCGCCGACGCCGTCAAGATCCTGATCTACTACACGCCTTACGAGGAAGCCTCCGTCAACGACATCAAGCACGCCTTCATCGAGCGCATCGGCGCCGAGTGCGAGACGTACGAGATCCCGTTCTTCCTGGAATTCGTGGGCTACGATTCCAAAGGCGGCGACGAAAAGGGCCTCGAATACGCGAAATCGAAGCCCGAGATCGTCAAGCGCAGCATGGAGGAGTTCTCCAAGCCGCAATACAAAGTCGATGTACTCAAGGTGGAAGTGCCCATCAACGCCGAGTACGTCGAGGGCTCGCGGGTCTACAAGGGACAGAAGGCCTACAGCCGCGACGAAGCGCTGAAGCATTTTCGCGAGGCGGCAGCCATCGCCGCCAAGCCCTTCATCTATCTGAGCGCGGGCGTGAGCAACCAGCAGTTCACCGAATCGCTGGGCATGGCCTCGGAGGCCGGCACGGATTACTCCGGCGTGCTGTGCGGACGCGCCACCTGGAAAGAAGGCATTCCGGTCTACGCCAAGCAAGGCGTCAAAGCGCTGGAAGAATGGCTGCTGCGCGAAGGTGTGAAGAACATCAACGCGGTGAACGACGCCATCCGCTCGGCCACTCCCTGGTACGCCAAGTTGGGCGTCGAAGTTCCGGCGTAGCGGCGTGGAGAGCAAGCCGGCGGCAAGACCGCCGGTGTTACCGGATGTCGGCGGCCCAGTTGAGGACCAGCGTGATCTTGCTTTCGTCGGTTTGGTCAAACTCGTTAATCAGGAATCGCTGGCCGTCCGCGCTGACCGCAAACCCGTTGCCGTATGGGCCAATGCCGAGCTTGAAAAGGGGCTTAGGCGCATCCACCACGAGGTTCGGGCTGGTGCGGATCTGGGCGCTCGTCAGCGATCCGTCGGAACCATGGTAGAAAACTTCCTTGCCGCTTTCTCCCCAGGCAGGATACTGTCCGCCGCCCGTGGACACTTTCTTTTTCACCGCGAAGGACGGAAACGAGGCCACGTAAACTTCGGACGGTCCCGCTTCGTTGGATACGTAAACCACATACTGTCCATCGGGGGAGAAGCGGAAGGACCACTTGCGGTACGCGGTGTCGAGGATGGTCTGGGCCTTTGCCCCGGGCCCTTCCCCACCACGGGATTTTGGCGAATTATACAATACCGGTGCCGCCAACGCGTGCTTCGGTCCCCAAAGGGTTGCGCTTATTCCACGTGCGGCGGCGCACCGCCGGCCTCGACCAGTCGCAGCGGTCTGGCCTGCTCCGAACATTCCGGCAACGGCGTGACCGAATAGTAATTCAACCCGTAGCGCCACCTGCGGTCGATATTGTCCACGCAGACCTCGCCCGCGCGGCCCGCAATTTCCTGCCACAGAGCCCGCGCAGATCCCACGCGATTCAGCTCTGGAGCTGCGGCCGTCTTCACGTAGAGCATTCCCACGCTGGCGCCGGCCGCGACCAACACGGTGGCGGCCAGCCTCTTCTGGCGGCCTTCCAGCACCCACACTCCGGCGGCCACGCCGGCAGGCAGCAGCCACGTCCAGTGAAAAGCCGGGTGCGGCGCCCGCGAGAGGCCGTTGGCCACCGCGTCCGGAAGGATGGGCACGGCCGCCGGGAACACCACCAAGGCCACCGCGCAGCCGATCAGCCAGGGGCGCGCGCTGTCTGCTTCAGCGAGCGTCACGGCCATCAGGGCAGCCACCGCGGGCAGCAGCGGCAGCACGTAGCCGGCCAGCTTGTTGACCGAAATCGTGAACAGCAGCAGCCCGAACAGGAACCATACCAGCAGGAACAGCCGCCGCACATCGCGGTAGGCGGCGCGCCGCGGGAACCGCCCCAGCAAAGGCGACCATGGCATCAGCAGGCCCGCCAGCACGGGCAGGTAGTACCACCGCGGCTGCGTGTGCATCAGCGCGCCGGAAGTGAAGCGGCCGAACTGATGTTCCACGAACAGGGTGTCGATGAACACTCGCCCGTTTCGCAGATAGCAGAGCGCGTGCCACGGCACAGCCACCAGCACAAACGGCACGACCACGCGCCAGTGGAGCAGGTCGCGCCACCAGTGCCAGCGCAATGCCAGCGGCGCGGCCAGCGCCAGTGGCGGCAGGCTCTTCGCCAGCACCGCAAATCCGAGCATGGCCGAGGCCGCCGGCAGGAAGCGAATGTCGCGCCGGCCGATCCACGGCATGGCCAGCAGCATGGCCGCGGAGAAGGTCGCGGTCACGGGCAGGTCGGGCGTGCCCGATTGGCTGAAGACGAACCATCCGGCGCACGTGCCGAGAATAAACGTGGCGAGCCACGCCGCGCGGCAGCCGAATTCGCGCTTCAGTATCCACCAGTAAAAAACCAGGAAGCCCGCCGCCATCAGGGCCACCGGCAGCCGCGGCGCCAGATCCGGACCCAGGCCCAGACGGAATGCCGCGCCGCTCATCCAATACAACAGCGCGGGCTTCTCGAACCACGGACTGCCCCAGAGCCGCGGCGTGATCCAATCGCCCGACCGCGCCATCTCGCGCGCGATGGAGGCGTAACGCGGCTCGTCCGGCCCCAGCATCCCGACCGCATCCAGCCGGAAAAAGTAAAGGAGATATGCCAGCGGCAACGCGATCCACAGCGCGCGCGGAATTCTGCGGGCCATCTCTCCTATCATAGAGACTTGACTGTAACATTCCTGCCGCTGACCCCGCCCGGCGTCCCTCGCCTGCTGCAGTTAATGCAGCAACTGTACGCGCAGGACGGCCTCGGCTACGACGAGAGTCGCGCGCGCCTGGCCATCGATGGTTTGTTTGAGGAGCCTGCGCACGGCGGCATCTGGCTCATTCACGCGGACTCCGCGGCCATCGGTTACCTGGTCCTCACCATCGGATACAGCCTCGAATTCCACGGCCGCTACGCCCTGCTTGACGAGTTTTTCATGGTTCGCGAGTGGCGCAGCCAGGGAATTGGAACCAGGGCCTTGGCGTTCGCCGAGGCGTGGTGCCGGTCGCACGGGCTTCGGGCGCTGCGCCTCGAAGTTGGTCATGCAAACCCCCGCGCGCTAGGATTGTATCAGCGAACCGGTTTTGAGGTTCATGACCGCCACCTCATGACCAAGTGGCTGCCGTAGCACAGGCATTCGTGGCTGTCTGGAGAGGGCCCATGCTGTTAGACATCGCCAAGCTGCCGACCGCCGAAAACTCCGCCGTGCATCTCCACCCCACCGACACCATCGCGGTGGCGCGGGTACCCATTCCCGCCGGCGCCGAGTTGCGCGTCGGCGGCATCCGCCTGGTGACTCGAGAAGCCATCCCCGCCGGCCACAAAGTCGCGCTGCGGACCATCCGCGCGGGCGAGATGGTGCTGCGCTACGGGCAGGCCATCGGGCGGGCCAGCCGCACCATCGAGGCCGGCCAGCATGTCCACACCCACAACCTCTGCTTCGAAGAGCCGCACCTCAACTACGAGTTTCCGTCGGGGGAAACGCCCCTGCCGCAGCCCCGCACCGATGGCCCCACCTTCCTGGGCTACCAGCGCGAGGACGGCCGCGTGGGCACGCGCAACTACATCGCCGTTGTGGCCGCCAGCAATTGCGCCGCGCATACCGCCGAGACCATCGCCCGCAGCTACGAGGGCGAAGCGCTCCCGCCGGATGTCGATGGCGTGGTGGCATTCCCGCACGGCGAAGGCTGCGGGCACTCCATGGGTCCCGATCTCGACCAGCTCCGCCGCACCCTGGCCGGCGTTCTGATGCACCCCAACGTTTCGGCCGCCGTCATCCTGGGCCTGGGCTGCGAGGTCAACCAGATCGATCACTACCTCGGAACTGGCACCCCCACCAGCCTCCGCCTGGCCGGCTTGACCCTGCAATCGAGCGGCGGCACGCGCGGCGCGGTGGACGCCTCGCGCCGCCAGATCGCGCGCTTCATCGAGCAGGCCGCCGCCGAACGGCGCACCGAAGTCCCCGCTTCGAAGATTGTGCTCGGCCTGAACTGCGGCGGCTCGGATTCGTTCTCCGGCATCACCGCCAATCCGGCGCTGGGCTATTGTTCGGACCTGCTGGCCGAGCTCGGCGGCACTGCCGTGCTGGCGGAAACCACCGAGATTTTCGGCGCCGAGCACCTGTTGGTGAAGCGCGCCAGAAATCGCCAGGTAGCCGATAAACTACTGGCTTGTATCCAAGACTATAAGCGATACATTAATCGGTTCGAAGGCAGCAGCTTCGACGATAATCCGAGCCCCGGAAACAAGGCCGGAGGCCTCAGCAACATCCTCGAGAAATCGCTCGGCGCAGTGGCCAAAGGCGGAACTTCCCCGCTGATGGAAGTCTACGATTACGCCGAACGGGTCACCGCGCCCGGCTTCGTTTTCATGAACACGCCCGGCTACGATCCGGTATCGCTCACCGGACTGGCCGCCGGCGGCTCGAACCTCATCGCATTCACCACGGGGCGGGGAAGCGCCATCGGATTCCCCACGATCCCGGTCATCAAAATCGCCACCAACGGCGACACCTACCGCCGCATGACCGGCAACATGGACGTGAATGCCGGCGCGATCGCGGATGGCGAGCGGACCGTGCAGCAGGTAGGCCGCGAGATCTTCGACCTCATGATCGAGGTCGCCTCCGGCCGCCGCACCTGCGCCGAGCGGCTGGGACACAAGGAGTTCGTACCGTGGCGCATCGGGCCGGTGATGTGAGCTTCGGAATTCCGGAATGCCATTACAGAACCGTGTGGACCCCCGCGGAGTGATTTTTAGCTCGACCGCCCGTGGAACGATGATGGGCAACCGGCGTGGGGCGATTCACAATGAGAAGCGCGAGATCGTCCGCCAGTTCAAAGGCCGGCGTTGGATCGCTTGCCTCCTCGAGTTCAAGGGCCTGCGGCGTTTGGTGATGTCTCCGGGCCGTTACACGGAGCTTTTCTTCCTGGACGAGGCCGTGGCCCTTGCCGCAGGCCACAGACCTTGTGCCGAGTGCCGGCGGGAGCGGTTCAACGCCTTCAGGAACGCCTGGAAGCGCCCGGGTGAGCCGGCTAGAGGGAACCCACCTCTCGCCCCTGAAATGGATGCGGAACTGCATCGCGCGCGAATTGACAGGAGAGGAGGGAAGGTCACCTACGAGGCGCCGTTAAACTCGTTGCCTGATGGTTGCTTCGTTCAGATCGACGGCTCCAGTTATCTCGTGTGGAACGAGGCGCTGCTGCTATGGTCACCGGAGGGTTACTTGAAAAAGGACTACCGGCCAAATAGCTTGACGGTCACAGTCCTCACCCCGGAACCAGCCGTTCGGTGCATTCGCCGGGGGTACAGACCCGAAATACACAAATCTTCGCTTGCACTTTGGTGACCTGCATCGGCTGCCGGAGAGCTATCGTAACGGGAGGTGACCATGATGCTACTGGCTTGTGCCGTGCTCGCCGCGCGCTTCGCCGCACCCCAGACGCGGACGAACACCGACCCGCCCGATACTGCGCGAATTCAGTCCGCGCTCAACCTCTGCGGCCCCGGACGGGCCGTTGTTCTCAAGAGCGATGGCCGCCGCGCGGCGTTCGAGTCGGCTCCGCTGATTCTGCCGCGCGGCGTAACGCTCTTCGTCGGCCACGGCGTCACCCTCTACGCCTCGCGCAATCCGCGCGACTACGATCTGCCTCCGGACGGGAAGGCCGCCGCGCACAAGGCATTCCTTTTCGCCTACCAGGCCGCATTCAGCGGTGTGAGCGGCGGCGGCACGATCGATGGACAGGGTACCGCCCCGGAGCTGGTTTCCAGCTATGAGTCGCAAGGATTCCAGATCGCCGGAGTCACCCTGCGCAACGCCGCACGCATCCCTGCCGCCATCTATAAGACCCCCGGGCTGAAGGTCTCGGCAATCCGCATCGACTCGCCGTCCGCTTCCACCGGCCTGCTTCTCAGCAACGCGCAGGACGCCAGCGTGACCGGCGCGTGGATTCGCGTGCCGGGGGAGGCCATCGTGCTGCAGGCCAGCATCCTGGGCGCTACATCGCAGATCGCGATTCGCGATGTGCATGTCATCGGTGGGCGCGGGATCCGAATCGGCGACGACACCTACGGGGCGGTTCGCGGCGTGACGTTCGACGGCATCGCCATGGAGGGCGCCCGCACGGGCTTCAGCTTCAATCTGAAAGGCGCTGAGGGCGGCGAGGCTCGGGACATCCGCGCCAGCAAAGTGTGTCTCCACGGGGTGGCCGAGCCTCTGCGCGTCGACCCCGTGGGCGCCACGCTGCCGGCGGGCCGCGATCTGGATCTCGGCGGCCTCTCCACGCCGTGCGGGATCCCCACGTTTACGCCCGCTCCTTTCACCGCGGACGTCACCCTGGCGCGGGGAATTGGCAGCGCGCGCTCGACCGTGGTGGCGCCAGGCTCGTCCATCCAGAAGGCCGTCGACGCTCTGCCCCCGAACGGCGGCGAGATCCGCGTAAAGCCGGGCACATATCGCGAGGTGGTCACCATTCGCAAGCCGCACGTGCACTTGCGGGGCGAGGATTCCGACCCGTCGAAGACTGTTATCGTGTACGGAAACGGTCCAGCCCAGGGCGGCACGTTCGCCACCGCGACGGTGTTCGTGGAAGCGTCCGACGTCACCATCGATGGCCTCAGCATCGTGAACGATCTGGGCGTGGGCAGAGGGCAGGGGGTGGCCCTGGCGGTCACTGCGGACCGTGCCATCTTCCGCAACCTGCGCATCCTGGGAGCGCAGGATACGCTCTTCGCCGCCAGCCGCTATTGCTACGGCGACTACGGGCCGTGCGTGGCGGCGCGCCAGTACTTTGCCGACAGCTACATCGAAGGCAACACCGATTTCATTTTCGGAGACAGCGCGGCGGTGTTCGAGCGCTGCGAGTTGCACGGCATTTCGAGCGGCAGCGTCATGTACACCGCGCAAAGCAGGCACACGGCGGAGCAGCGGTCGAGCGGCTACGTCTTCGACCACTGCCGGCTCACCGGCGACCCGCGCCAGGGCGCGATCTCGCTCGGCCGGCCATGGCGCCCCTACGCGACGGTCGTCTTTCTGCACGCGCAAATCGACGCCCCGGTCATCCCCGCCGGCTGGACGGAGTGGGTACGCTTCGGCCAGCCCAGCCTGCCCACCGCGTACTATGCCGAGTATGAATCGTCGGGCCTGGGAGCCAATCCGCAGGCCCGCGAACCGTATTCGCATCAGCTCACAGCGGTCGAGGCGGAGCAGTGGTCGCCCCGCCGCGTCCTGGCGGGGGCCGACAACTGGAATCCGAGGTAACGCCGGTGGTCTTGCCACCGGTATCCCGCCCCTACCGTTCTGCGAACCGCCGGAAAAAGCTGTTCTCGTACCAATGCGGACGCGCGGCGTCGTCGGCGACCCTCTCGATCAGCCCCAGAATCACGCGATCGAACAGAGCCGCTGAGGCCTTATCCACCGGCTGCTCCAGATCGTCCGAGGGCTTGTGATAGCGGTCCCGCACCCAATCCCTGCGAATCTTCTCCTCGGGCGATCCCGGCGCGTAACCGAACTTGAACGCCAGCGCGGGCACGCCGCGGCGGATGAAGCTGTATTGGTCGCTGCGAATGAAGCGATTCTGCTCCGGCTCGTTGTCGGGCTGCACTTCCACACCCAGTTGTTTGGCCGCGGCGCGGACCGTCTCGCCGAGCGTCGATTCGCCCAGCCCTTGCACCTCAATGTACTTTAATGGATAAAGCGGCAGGAACATGTCCAGGTTGATATCCGCCACGATGCGATCTTCCGCCACCGTGGGATGCGCGGCGAAATATCTCGACCCCAGCTCGCCCTTCTCCTCCGCCGTGACGGCCAGGAAGAGGATCGAGCGCTTGGGCTTCGCGCCCGATTCCTTCATCAGGCGCGCCACCTCCAGAACCGACGCGATGCCCGACGCGTTGTCCATCGCGCCGTTGTAGATACTGTCGCCGTTGACCGGGCGGCCAACGCCCACGTGATCGAGGTGCGCCGAAAACACCACGTATTCGTTCTTCAGCCTGGTATCCGAGCCCGGCAGCATCCCCACCACGTTCGGCGCGTCCAGCGAATCGCTTTTCACCACGGTCTTCGCCCGCAGTGAAACCGCCAGCGGGAACCTGGGAAGCGGCGTATTGTCCCTCGCCAGCTTCTGAATCTCCTCGAAGGTATGGCCGCTTCCCGCAAAGAATTTTTCCGCCCCCCGCGCATTGATGGCGATCGCGACCGCCTGCCCGGTAATCTCCTGGAGCGCCGGATCGGCAAGCCCGAACACAGGCTGCGCCGGACCCCGTCCGCCGCGCCCGCCCGCATCGCCGGGCGCCGCGACGCGCGGATTCTGGATGGTGGCGATTCCCACCGCGCCCGCCTTGCGCAGCGCGGCCCAACGTTCCACCGCCGAGGAATAGTGCGACTTGAGTGGTCCGGGCGCGTCAGCCGGACCCGGCCCATTTACGTAGACGGCAATCTTGCCGTGCAGATCGACTCCCGCCAGTTCGTCGTAGTGCGCCTCGGGAATCGCCAGGCCGTACCCCACGAACACCATGGGCGCTTCCACCGTGCCGGCCGCGCCGCCACGGGCGTTGAGTGTGGCGTCGGCTCCCATGGCCAGCGGCTCGACATTGCCGTCGCGGACCAGCGCCATGCCGGACTCCTCCGCCACCAGCAGGCGCGTCTCGAATTTCACCGGCTGCAAGTAGCCCGAGGCGCCAGCCGGTTTCAGGCCGGCTCGCTCGAACTCGGTGCTCACGTACTCGACGGCCTTGCGAAATCCTTCGGTGCCGACATTGCGCCCTTCGAGCTTGTCGTCGGCGAGAAACTGGACGTGCGCCCACCATAGGTTGCCTTCGGCGGCGTAATCGACGGCTGCGGCAAGCAATGGTGTCGCCGCCAGAATCAGGAGAACGGGTCTTTTCATAGAGTGCCCAATTAGTATAGGAATAGCACGGACAGGCCGGCGGCAAGACCGCCGGCGTTACCGGATCACCTTCGGGGATTCATTGGGCGACGTCCCCTCCGGATCGTTGGCCGTGGCGCCCTTCGGTGCTTCGATGGGACCGCGCGGCAGCGGATCGTCAGTCGCCCGCATCCACCGGTCCAACCGGCCTCGCATCTCGGTCAGCGCCGCCCGCGCCTGCGGGTCGCTCGCCGCATTACGCCTTTCGTTCGGGTCGAATACCAGGTCGAACAGTTGCTCCGTGTCGACTGTGCGCTCCCGCCAGCCGTTCTCCAGCCAGTAGGTCTTGCTCGGGCCATCGTCGCAGTTCGGCAGATTGGGACGCGTGCGCCCGTCGAAGTGCCGGATGTACTTCCAACGGTGCGTGCGCACGGCGCGCTTGGGTTCGTACGCCGCGTGGTAGTTCACCTCCGCGAAGATCTCCTCGTGGATCTCCCGGGCCTCACCGCGAACCAGCGGCATCAGCGACGTTCCCTGCAGCCGGTCCGGCTTTTCGATGTTCGCCAGATCGCAGATGGTGGGGAAAAGATCCAGGTGGGAAACCATCGCGTCGTTGACCTTCCCGCCGGAAAAGCCGCCCGGTCCACGCATGATCAGAGACACGCCCATCCCGTGGTCGGTGAGGTTGCATTTCATGGCCGGGAACGGAATGCCGTGATCGGTGGTGGAAATCACGAGCGTATTCCCGGCCAGCCCCACGGCCTCCAGCGCGTTCAGCACCACGCCCACGCCTTCATCCATCACGCGCGCGCTGGCCTTGAAGGCGGCGATGTCCGCGCGCGTCTCCGGAGTGTCGGGAATGGGCGCCGGCGGCATCGAGAAGCGCGGATCCTCCTTCGGTCCCGGCTGGCGGAACTCGCGGTGCGTCTCGAAGAAACCGACGTCCAGGAAAAATGGCGCCGTGTGGCTCGCGCGCAGAAACTCCGCCGCGGCCGGGGCCACGTTCTCCACGTGATTCCCCGGGAAGGACATCACTTTGTCGTAGCCGATCGCCGCCGGGTCTGCGGCAATGTGCTGGAGGCCGATGAGCGCCGAGTAGTATCCCGCTCCGCGCAGCGTGTGCAGGATGTGCTGTTTGTAGTCGCGGAGCGCGAACCCGCGGTGCGCCAGACCGAACATGCCGTTGCTGTGCGGGCACATGCCCGTGAGCAGGCTGGCGCGGCTCGGCGAGCATGTGGGCGCGGCGTTGAACGCCTGGCGGAAAATCCCCCCGCCTTCGGCCAGTCGCTGAAGGTTCGGCGCCGGCACCGCATGCCCGTAAGGCTGCAGGTAGCGTCCGGTGTCATGCGAGTGGATATACAAGATGTTCGGCCGCGCGCGTCCGGTCTGGGCCCCGGTCTGGGACAATGACGTGGCCGCGGCGCCCGCGAGCGAGGTCCGGAGGAAACTCCGGCGGGGCAAATCTGGGAGTGCCATCAGTGAGTATTATGACGCCCAGCCCCGTAGCGGCGCAAAACTGGCCGGACACAATCGGAGCCGTGACCGTTACGCTTCGGACCGCACCTCACGATGCGCCCCGCAAGACTTGGTGTGTGGCACAATCGAGTCATGTCGTTCGCCGGTTTGCGCGTCCTCTCGCTCGAAAGCCGGCGTTCGGTGGAGATGGCGGAGCTTATCCGCAAACAGGGCGGCGAACCCTTCGTCGCGCCTTCCATGCGCGAAGTCCCGATCGAAGAGAACCACGGCGCTTTCCGGTTTGCCGAGCGCCTCTTCGCCGGCGAATTCGACATGGTGATGCTGCTCACGGGCGTGGGCACGCGCCAGTTGAACCGGCTTCTGGCCACGCGCCATCCCGAAACCGCATTCGGGGACGCGCTGCGGCGCATCACGGTGGCCGCTCGCGGGCCCAAGCCGGTGGCGGCATTGCGCGAGATGGGTCTTACGCCCGCCCTGGTTGCGCCGGAGCCGAACACCTGGCGGGAACTGCTCCAAGTCACGGAAGGACGGCCCGAGCGGCGGATCGCGGTGCAGGAGTACGGCCGCTCCAACCCCGAATTCCTGGACGCATTGCGCGTCCGCGGGGCGGAAGTGACGTCCGTTCGCGTATACCAGAACGGACTGCCGGAAAATATCGAGCCGTTGCGCGAGGCCGCGCGCCGCCTGGCCGCGGGCGATTTCCATGCCGCGCTGTTCACCACGGCGGTCCAGATCGAACACCTGCTCCGCGTGGCCAACGAACAGGGTATCGGCGCGGACACGCTGGCGGGGCTGCGCCAGACCTGGGTTGCTTCGATCGGTCCAACCACCTCGGAGGCGCTTGAGGAATTCGGTCTCCATCCGCATTTCGAACCGTCCCATCCGAAAATGGGGATACTGGTTAAGGAGGCGGCAGAGAGCTGTGGGCCAAGGCAATAAGCCATTCACGGCGAGAGCGGCCGAGTACATGTCGCTGGCGCTGGTGCTGCCGGTGTCCACCTTCGTCGGGTATCTCATCGGATACTGGCTCGACCGAAAACTCGGCACCCAATGGCTGCGCATTGTGTTCCTGATTCTGGGGAGTGTCGCGGGGTTCGTGCAGCTTATCCGGCAGATCATGCGGGATTCACGCGATGACGGCGCCTGACGAGCTTACGTACGAGCGTGCCAGCGAGCGCATCGGACGCTCCATGGTGGTCATCGCGGTGATCGGAACGGCCGTGGCGTTTGCGGCGCGAGGCTGGACCTGGGGGGCGGGGTTCCTGCTGGGATCGCTGATTTCAGGCCTCAATTTCCAGTGGCTGCGGCGGCTGGTAGAGAGCCTGGGGGGAAGGAACATTTCTGACAGGCCAAGGGTGTCCCACCGCGGCGTGTTTCTGGCGCTCCGCTACCTGCTGCTGGGCGGAACGGCGTATGCTATATTACGGTATTCTCCCATTAGTTTGACGGCCGTAATCATAGGACTGTTCGTCCTGATTGGGGCGGTCTTCGTCGAGGTCGCATTCGAGATCGTGTATGCAAGAAAGTGAACTCTGGATCACCCGCATTTTTAACGATTATTTGGCCGCGCCCGGGAATTTCTTTCTGGGTCTGGTGGGTATGCATCCCGACCCGCGCCCGTGGGCGGACTTCGTGGTGATGGAAATCGTGGTAGTGGCGCTCTTGATGCTGGTTTTCGCTATTCTGCGGCCCCGCCTGTCCCCTGACAAGCCGGGCGCTTTGCAGCACACCTTCGAATTGGTCTACGAGTTTGTGCACGGCCAGGCGGAGGACCAGGTGGGACACGAAGGCGCCCGCTACGTTCCCTATTTCGGCACCATCTTCCTGTTTATTCTGACTGCCAACCTGATCGGTCTCATCCCGTGCTTTGAATCGCCGACGAGTTTTCCTTACGTGACCTGCGGTTGCGCCATGGCCACGTTCTTCTATTACCACCTGGTCGGCATTCAGGCGACCGGTATTAAGTACCCTCTTCAATTCATGGGACCCATCTGGTGGTTGGCTCCACTGATGCTTCCGATCGAAATCGTCAGCCACTTGGCGCGACCTCTCTCGCTCACGGTTCGTCTCTATGCCAACATGTTTGCCGGCGAACAGGTGACGCTGGTGTTCCTGGGCATGACCAAATTCCTGATCCCCGTGGTGTTCATGGGATTGCATATCTTCGTG
>Ga0116221_1000725_pt1 | contig 22475 bp, 18 predicted proteins | sample Sb_taG_5_FD_88965 | JGI IMG/M metagenome (GOLD analysis project Ga0116221, IMG submission 88965) | Peat soil microbial communities from Weissenstadt, Germany - Sb_50d_8_FC metaG | ecosystem: Environmental > Terrestrial > Soil > Wetlands > Peat | place: Germany: Weissenstadt | collected 2010-09-21 | reverse complement strand
GGTCGAACAGGTGGGCGGGCTTGGCCGTGCCGCAACCCGAAGTGTGCATGACCGAAGTATAGTTGACCGAAGCATACTTCGGTACTTTCCACTCTTGATCCGCTCGCGCATGACTGCGGACCCCCCAACGGCCGCAACCCGGTGACGTGTGGCCGATCCCGGCCCGGCACTACCGCGGCCCGCACTTGCTGCGTATCCCTTAAAGATCCCGCTGCGGTGCATCCAGGCCGGGTGCAAGCCGGGCGGCATGGTGCTCGACCCGTCTGCGGCACCGCACCACCGACAGGTTCGGCCGCTGGTCGCTGAGTAGCCGCTGCGCGTCAGAGGACGAAGTCCGAGAACTCCGATCGTTCGCTGTCGTCCTGCCAGGCCGTGCCGGGTGGGTCGTGGGGGCGGGGCAGGTTCGCTAGGTCGGCGAGGGTGGCCCACGCGGCGGGGATGTCGAGGGCGCGGGCGGCGTAGGACAGGTTGAGCAAATCCTCTCCGAGGTACCGGTCGTACTTGTCGCGGGCCTTAGTGCGGACGCTGTCCGCGAGGGCTAGCGGGTCGGGTTGCGGTGCCGCTGCCAGCTCGTGGATAAGTGTCCACAGTCGGGTCGGCGTGGTGCCTTTCACGGTGAGGCAGACTCCGTCCTGGCCGACGTTGAGTCCCTGGCCGGCGAGCGTGACCAGCAGCGTATTCATGATCCGGTCTCCCCGCCACGGGAAGAGCAGGGTTTCGTTGCCCCAGCCGAAGATGCTCTGGTCAGCATGACCGAAACGGCGGAAGACCTCCCGGCCCTCACTAAGCAGAGTCCGTCCGGTGCTGTCGAGATAGCGCGGGATCTCCTGCGACTGGTAGAGGGCGCGCATCGTGCGGCGGACCTTGTCAGCCACCTCGCCTCCGCTGCCAGGGAAAGTCGGCGGCTGGCCGTCGCCGGAGCCGGTGAGCTCGATCACCCGCTGCGCGATGTCGACCCCTAGGACCCGCCACCGACGTCCGGCGAAGATGAGCAGGGTGCCAGGGAGTATCGGGCGCTCCACGGGGAGAGAGCCGAGGGTTCGGCCGTCCGCGACGAGCCGGTAGTCCTGTGAGGTGTGGAACGCGGCGTAGAAGCTGTAGTGGTTGACCAGCCGGTCGCCCTGGCCGCCAGGAAGCAGGAACCCACGGGAGTCCTGCCTGATCAGATCGTGGCGGCCCATGTCCCGCAGGAGCATGCCGAACGTGGACTTCCCGACGTGGGTGAACGGGCCCTGACCGCAGAGGACCTGATGGACTTCGGCGACTTTGGCGGCGCCGTGCTGGGCGAGGACAGACAGAATCTGCTGGATGAGCGTGGACAGGTGCAGCCCGGCGGCGTGCGGCGGCTCGTACCAGGACGCCAGCAGGAGCTCGATCATCGCGATGGTCTGGAACAGTTCATCGCGCAGGGCGTCTGGCGGCGGCGTCCGATCGTTCAGTTCGCATTCGGAGACGTAGATGCGGATCACGGCTGGCTGGTCCTCGCGCCGTCCGGAGCGGCCCAGGCGCTGGCGGAGGCTTGAGACGGTCGGTGGAGCTCCGATCTGGGCGATCGAGTCGACGCTGCCAACGTCGATCCCCATTTCCAAGGTGGACGTGCAGATAGCGGTGACCGGGGTCGAGGGGTCCTTCAGCCGTTCCTCGACGTATTCGCGGATCTCCTTGGCGAGGCTGCCGTGGTGAGCCAGGAACTCTGTGCGGATCTTGGTAGCGCGGCTGCGGCGATTCAGCATGTCGGCATACGTCTCGACCGCGGCCCTGGAGTTGGCGAAGATCAGGTTGTCGTGCTCGCGCAGGGTACGGAACAGGTGATCGGCGATCGGGGCGATGTCGTGGGTCTCAACGTTGTCCCCAGGATCGGTGCCCGGCGGTCCGGGCGGGTTGCCGGCCGACGGACCGGTCGTCGGCGAGCCGGTCCGTGGCGGGGCGCCGATGCGGTAGCCGCGCAACTGGAGGCGGATCTCGCCGGCGTCGTCGCCGGAGGAGACAACCTCCACCGATGAGCCTTTGCCGGGGCGCAGAAAGTCCGCCGCCGCGGTGAAGTCGCCCAGTGTCGCGGAGAGCGCGATCCGGGGAACGCCGCGGCGAACGCAGAGTTCGACCCGGTGCAGCAGGGACTGGAGCTGCGCACCACGCTCCGTGCCGATGAATGAGTGCAGTTCGTCAATGACCACGTAGCGCAGGTCGCCAAGGACGCGGCCGATGCGGTCCCCGTGGTTGACGAACATCGCTTCTATCGACTCAGGGGTGATCAGCAGGACGCCGTCGGGGGCGCGCATGACCAGCGACTTGCGGGACACCGCCACGTCACCGTGCCATCGGTGCACCGGGATGTCCAACCGTTCGCAGAGCCGGGTCATCCGGTCGTACTGATCGTTAATCAAGGCTTTCAGCGGGCTTATGAACAGCGCCTGAACGCCTGGCCCGGCCTCGCCAGCCGCACGCCGCCTGACCAGCGCCGAGCAGATCGGCAACCAGGCGGCCTCGGTCTTGCCGCTCGCGGTCGCGGCGGCGATGATCATGTCATGGTCGCCGGCGAGGATCGGGGCGGCTGCCCGCTCCTGGGCGTCACGCAGCCGCTCCCAGCCAGAGTCGTAGATCCACCGCTGGACGCTCGGATGATAAAGCTCGTACGCCGCGGACGGTGTTGCGGCGCCCCGGTCAGGTGCGGCGGGTGCTGGCGCTCCCGGGACCCGGTCAGAGCTGGAATGAGCTGAGTTCGTCATCGTCGGCTGAGCTAGCGTTACGGGGGTCGGCGCCATGACCATTCCCGGTTTCGGTGTCCCCGCCGGAGGGGGGCAGGATGAAGGCAGGATCGGGCTCGGGTGCGAGGTTGACGGCGTCGATAACTGATCTCCAGTCCAGACCCGGGTTCTGGTCGAGCAGTGCGAGCACGTCGAGGAAGCCCTTGATGGTCTCGCGCGGGGTACGGAAGTAGGCGTCGCCGATCCGCGATGCGCAGTGTCGCATGTAGCCGATGAGCGCATCGTCTGGAACGAGGTACGCGGTCGGGTCGCCGGAGGCGTACACGTGACGCAGTTTGGTCAGCAGGACGTAGATATCCTCCGGCGACAGGTTGCCCAGCCGCAGCACCGGTCCTGAGTGGTCGACCAGCTTGTCGGTGGCGAATCTGTTCTCCGCGAGCCGGGCGGCCAGTGCGGGATAGGAGAACAGTCCGCGCCGGGTGTCGAGCAGGAAGTCTGGCGTACCGCCGAGCAGGAACCCCAGATAGGCCGCGGAGCCCTGCAGGCTGTCATTGAGGATCCGCAGGATCTGTTCGTAGTTGGCGGCGCGAGCCTGGGCGTTGGTCAGCTGAGCGAGGTTGACCATCTCGTCGAGGCAGACAAGTAGCCCGTCGTAGCCGGCCATGCGCACGAACCTGGACATCAGCTTGATGTGGTCATACCAGGTGGCGTCATCGACGATGGTCCGGACGCCGAGGGCCTGGCGGGCGTCGGCACGGGTGGTGAACTCGCCGCGCAACCAACGCACGGCATCGGTCTTGAGCCGCTCGTCGTCGCCGTCGTGCCCCTGCCAGTACCGCGCGATGACGTGGGCGAAGTCGTAGCCACCCGTCGACTCCGTCAGCGCCGCCAACCGAGTCTGGATGATAGCCTCCGGGTCCAGGCCCGTCGTGCGCGCCTGGGCGAGCGCCTGTGTGACGAACCGTTCGACGACGCTAGTCAGCGCGCCACCCTCCGGCCGCGCACGGGTCGCCAGGTTGTGGGTCAATTCGGCGTACAACGCGCGGGCCTTTCCGGCGCTGGCGTGCAGCCGCCGATCGGGAGACAGATCGGCGTGCATTGTGACGAGGCGCTTCTCCAACGCCACCGACCGCGCGAGGTGCAGGAAGAAAGTCTTTCCCGAACCGTACTCGCCGATGACGAAACGGCTGCTCGCCCCGCCCTCGGCGATCCGCGTGATGTCGACGACCACGGCTTGCACCTCGGCGATCCTGCCGACCTGCACGTGCTGCTGCCCGACGCCGGGGACGACCCCGGCCCGCAGCGACGCCACGATCGAATCCCTCTCGCGCGGGCGGATCCGACCGGACGGCACGGACGTGGTCGGATCGCTCACGGCGGATCCTGGCCGCGGTCGCGGGCGGCGTGGCCTGTTGCCGGGCAGAGCCAGGCGATGGCCTCGTGGCGCCCGGCCGCTGCCTCCTCCTCCGGGGAAAAGAGCCTGGTCATGTCAGTAGCTCCTGCAGCGCGTCGTCATTGACCGTAAGCTCGTCGTCTCCCTCCACAACCGGTTCGCCCGCGGTCTCCATCGCCACCTCGTTGATCACGTCCAGCGCACCGGACGGCATGACACCATGTTTGGCCGCCAATTCCGCGAAGTCGGCGCGTGACCACGACGACCGGGTGGCGAGCTCGCCGAGCAGCCTACTGTGCGCCTGGTCGAGGCCGCCGGGACGGCCCTGGCCGGCTTCGTTGCAGGGGGACGCTGGTGCGCTCGCGGTCGGCGCTTCGTCGGTGAAGATGCTCGCGAGCAGGGTCGACACGGCCGCTGCTTCGATCATTTTCCTGGAAATCACCTCTTGGCTGAGCTGAACTCCCGATCCGGCATCCGCCCGGGCGCCCGGTGTGCCATCGGTGGGTGCGGTGCCCGAACCAGGTGCGGTGCGCGGTAGCTGGTGGCCCGGCGGGCCGGCGCGCGGCCGGCGTACCATGATCGGACCGTCTGCCGACGCCACGCGGTGTCCGGACGGCTCCGCGCCGCTCTGGCCGACGCTGTGCTGGTGCAGGCGGCGATAGGCCAGGTCGGGGTCGAGGCCGAGTAGCCGGTACGCCTTGGTCAATGCCGTCACCGTCTCCGGCGCGAGGGCCGGACCGGCGGTGGCAACCGAGACCAGGAAGTACCCTGCCGCCTCCCGCTCTGGCGCGGTCAGCGCGGAGATCCGGCGGTCGGGCCTGGGCAGGGCGGCACCGGAGGCGAACAGCCAGCGCAGCCGCGCGGCGAGCCGGGACCGCTCGGTGACGGATAGTCGCACTTCGGCCGCCAGCCCGGTGATGATCGCGTTCGCGCTGTCATCGTGATCGGACCTGGCGCCGTTGGCCGTGCTGGCCTCTGAATTTACGCGACTCCGGCGTTCCCGGCGGATCTCAGTCCGGCCGGTCGGCGTGCTGCCCTGCCCGGCTGCGAGCGCGACGGGGGCGGCCAGCTGCAGCATGGTGGTCGCAGCGAGGTAGTCGGAGGACGGGGCGTCCGCGGCGTCCCGGTCGAGGCGGAACAGCACCGCCGGCCCGGGGGCGAGGGCGGGGCCGCCGAATCGTACATCCGGTTCCACACCGAGACCGGCGCGGGCGAGGATGAGGGCCAGCGACGCGGCCTCGTCCCTGGACATCCCGGCCGGGTCGGCGGTCGACCAGAAGGCGCCGAACTCCGATGCGTCGATAACCGCGGCGAACTGCCCGTCGAGGCGGGCGTTCGCCCAGGCCAGGAGCTGCCGGAGCGGACCCGGGTGCAGATCGAGCAGGTCCGCGGGCAGCAGCGCGGCCGAGGCGAGCGAGCCGTGGCCACCCGGGGTACGGGCGAGCCAGCGGCTGTATGGCGTGAGCGCGTCGGTGACGGAGTCGACCAGGGCGCCCAGCTCACGGGTGGCCCTCGGCTCCTCCAATACATCCGGCAGGTCGGGGCGGTCAAGCACCAGCGCCTCGATGCCAGGGCTGGCCGGGGCGTAGCCGATCCGGATCGGTGGCCTGGCGGCAGGCTGCGGGACCAGCCCGGCCGCGAATCGTCGGGTGTAGCGCACCGCGAACAACTGCTCGAACTCCTGCGGGCAACGCGTCTGCGGTGTCCGCGGAAACAGCGACGGGTGGTACCAGGCCCATGACCTGGCCCAGTCGGCGGGCACCGGAGTGCCGGTGACCGCGAACCCGGCGAGGGCCACACGCAGCGCCATCGGTACCGGCCAGCGGTCCTGGCCGGGTGCTGGAGGCGCACCGGAAGGCGGGGCACCGCCCCGCGGCCAGCTGGGGGCGCAGAGGAGATCGAGCACGTCGAGGAATGCGCTGGCGTAGGAGTTGAAGGAGTTGCCGCCCGGGCAGTGGACGGCCCGGAGCCGGCGTACCTCTGCGGCGATGGCGGGTAGCTCGTGCCGTACGGCCGGGTCGTCCGCCGCATCCACCAGCACGCGCCGCTCCAGGCCGGAGAAGAATAGCGACACGAAGCCGGTCGGCACGTCTGTGCGGTCACGTCCCCCGGCCAGCCAGGCAAGATAGGCGGCCCTGCTGTCCGGCGAGATCAGGTGGTAGGACGGTGCCGGGTCAAGAACGTGGCCGGGCCGGTCCGGCTCATGGCTGCCGAGGGGTAGCGCGGGATTGATCAGCGCCGGCTCGATGGTGCCGACGGCCGACCGCAGATGCTGCCCGATGTAGATCAAACCGCCGGGGATGTCGTATCCGGCGACGCGGGCGGACTGTCCTGGTGATACCCATTGGCGCTGTCGGCTCACGGCCCGACTGTAGCCGTCGGCGGTAGCCCTGGTCGTGGATCCATGCTCGAACCACCGATCCTGTCGCGTGCCCGACGGCTGTCGGCCGGCGGCTGTACTGTACCTAGCTGTCCGACGAGAAGGGGTTGAGTGCGGTGGCGCAGATCAGCGGGAGCATTAACGGCGAGATCGGTGTGGACGAGTCAGCCGACGGCGGTGCCGGCACCCTGGAGGAGACGCTGGCCGCGACGGAGCGGGCGGTGGACAGCGCGCTGAGATCCGCCGCCGTGGTCACCCGCGAGCTGCGCAAGGCGCTGGCCGGCGCGAGGAACGGGCAGGTCCGTGAGGCCCGTAAGGCACTGGCAGGCGCGCACGCCGCGACCACCAGCCTGGTCGATGAAACGCGGGCGCTGTCCGACGGGTTCGATCCCGATGAACAGGCATACCTGGCCTCCGGTGGCTACGTGAAGGAACTGCTGGCGGCTGCCGCGGTCCGCGGCGTCACGATATTCGAGGAGGAGGACCGGCTGCTCTGCTACCCATCACTGCTCCGGGTGCTCCCCGCTGACGCCGCCGTCGAGATCGACCGGGTGCGGGAACGCCGGATCCGCCCATCCGTGCTGGTCGACCTGCTCGCCAGGACCCAGGACCGGCCGCCGCGGTTCAGGGCCGAGGCATTCCTGGACAGCCTGCGCGCGGGCTACGAACTGGTCGTCGCCAGCCAGGGCAAGAAAGACGACGGGGTGATCCGGCTGGTCGACATCTGGTCGGTGCTGACGATGCTGCCCGGGCAGCGTGGTCAATACTCCAAGCAGGAGTTCGCGCGCGATCTCTACCTGCTTGACCAGAGCGGCGTCACGCGGACCGCGCGGAGTTCGCGCGAGCTGCGGTGGTCGGCTAGCACCGGGACGAAGGGCACCGGCGTGCTGGTCACCGTGGCCCGCAGCGGCCAGCGTCAGCACTACTGGGGCGTCTCGTTCACTGTCGACGACACCGTAGCGCGGTAGTCGTGGCGCCATCCAACGTGTCGGCCCTGCTCGACGCGTCAACATACCTGGACTTCGTCGACAAGGAGTACCTCGCACCCTACGTCGGACGTGGCGGTGCCGCCGTCAAGCTGCTGGCGGCCTCGGACGAGTCCGCGGCGAAGGAACTCGCAGTTGGGCTGGCCAGCATCGGCGACGGATTCCAGCACGCGGCGGTTGACGCGGCCACGACCCGTGTCCACATGGTCGACCAGGTGTTCGCCGCAGTGGCGCGCCAGCTGGACTGGGTCGCGCTGGCGAGTTCGGTAGTGCGTGCCGCCTTCGATCAGTGCGGGTTCCCGCCAGCGCCCGGTACGGGCCAGCCCGACCCCGACCTGAGCATCGCGGCGGTGGCAAGATACCACCAGGTGGACGGTGCCGAGCTCTATCGGAGCGTGCGGCGGGCGGTCGAGCATATCGTGCTGAAGGACGCCCAGCTCAGCCATGAGTTCCGGGTGGCGATGCTGCGGCTGTGCCAGGAGCGCCTCGGCCGCGGTGATGTCACCGTGGCCGAGCGGGAAACGGTAATTGGATGGCTCCGCGGTGAGCGGGTGCCCGCGGGGGAGCTGCGCAAGCTATCGCTGCATGTCAAGGTGGCCAGACACAACGCCAGATCGCTCCTGCTCTCGTCGACCCGCTGGCTGCGCGTGGCAGGCCACGCCGGCCTGGTGCTGCGGATGGATCTGACGCGCCTGGCGGTGATCCACCGCCCGCCCGCGGGACTGCGGGACGGCTACTACTACTCCAAGGCCGCCACGCTCGACGCGTACGAGCTTCTTCGCCAGCTGATCGACGGCACCGACGAGTTCGAGGGGCTGTTCGTGGCCGTGCTGCTCCCACCGGAACTGGTCAACGACGAGGGGCGCGGGCTGCCGGCCTACACGGCGCTCCGCATGCGGGTCGTCGACGAGGTCCGCGACCGCCGCCGGGTCAACCCCTACTCGACCCTGGTCCGAATCGGCACGCATCCGGAGGTGCTGGCATGACGTCCATGGTCGTAGGTACGGACCCAGCCGTGGCAGGACGCCGCGCGCTTGAGGCCCTGCGGGCCGGCGTGCCCTGCCGGGACGCGGTCGCCTTCACCGGCAGCGGCCAGGCCACGATCGAGGACCGCTTTACCTCGCTCCGCGAAGCAGCGGCGTCCGGCAGCCCGGCCGGCTTGCTGCTCGGCGGGGGGTTCGGCGCGGGTAAGAGCCATCTCCTTGAGCACCTCGCACGGCTCGCCATCGAGGCCGGCTTCACCGTTAGCCGGGTGGTGATCAGCAAGGAGACCCCGCTCCATGACCCGGCGAAGGTTTTCGCCGCCGCGGCCGAGTCCGCCGTAATGGCCGGTCGCCCGCGGCCGGCCATCGTCGAGGCGTCGGCGGCGATCGACCCTGACGGCCGGGGGTACGCCGAGCTGCTGCGCTGGGCGACGTCGGCCGGCTCGGGCCTCAACGAACGGTTCGCCGCGACGCTGGCGCTCTTCGCTCAGGTGCGCGAGCGTGACGCCGCTTTCGCGAACACGATCGTGCGGTTCTGGTCCGGTGATCCGATCGCCACGCCGGAGCTTCGCCGGCGCCTCAAGGAGATCGGCGAGGCGCGGCCCTCGCTGCCTCCGATCACAGCGCGGCAGCTGGGCGCGCAGCGGCTCCGGTTCGCCGCGAAACTGCTCGCCGCGGCTGGCTCCGCGGGCTGGGTGATCTTCTTTGACGAGGTCGAGCTGATCGGACGCTACTCGCTCCTGCAACGCGCCAGGTCCTATGCGGAGATCGCCTGCTGGGTGCGCGGCGAGCACGGCGGCCCAGGAGTGCCGATCGCGGCGGTGCTCGCAATGACCGACGACTTCGAGGCCGCCGTCATCACCGGACGAAACGACCGCGAGCTGGTGCCCGAGAAGCTGCGCGCCAAGCAGACGCCGGAGGCGACGGCACTCGCGGCGGCGGCGGCGCAGGGCATGCGCATCATCGACAGGGAGATGCAGCTACTCACGCCACCGGACGAGGCTGAGCTCGGTGCGGCGTACACCCGGCTGAAGGAGCTGCACGGCGAGGTATTCGGGTGGCTACCACCCGATGTCAGCGGTCTTGAGCGGCTCGGCGCTACCCGGATGCGCCAGCATGTCCGCACCTGGATCAACGAATGGGATCTCCTGCGGCTCGACCCCTCCGACCGGCCGGAGACCGAAGTGATCGACATCTCATCCGACTACCGGGAGGACCCTGATCTGGAGACGAGCGAGGATATCGCCGCCCCCGACTCATAGCTGGTCCAGGCTGACGAAGGCTCGACCTTGCTGCCAACCAGTCAGCCGCATGCGTGGTCCGCGCCCTGCGGCCCTTCCCCGACGAGTTCCGGTGCGCCTGGATGTTGCGATTTCTCTGCCGGTTGGCGTCGTTTGGCTGCCACCAGTTCGGGTGAGATCCAGTGCGTGCGGTAGGCGCGCTCCAGGTTCTCGTCGCCGGTCTTGGTGAAGCGCAGCCGGTGGCGGCTTCTGGTCCATGAGATGTAGACGGTCTCGCGTGGCTGGAGCCCGCCGAGTTCCGCCCAGCGCCGCAGGATGCGCAGCGCTCTGCTCAGCTTGCCGAGGCTTGCCACAGTGACCCGCTCAAGGTAAGGGACACGTCCGCGCCTCCAGGCTTCGGCGTGTTCCGCGTGGAGCCAGCCGAGTCCGGCCAGCACGTCGATCGGTGCGACGAACCGGTTGCGGTCCAGCGCGGCACTCGCCGCCGCCGCGACCCGGCGTTCGAGGCTGCCTGGCATCACCTGGGCTCCTTGAGATCGAGTCGTATCAGAGTAGCCACCTCAGTTCATCGCTGACGAGGGCTCGTCGGCCACGACCGTATTGCAGTCGTATTCCGCGATTTCTGGCATGACTCAGACGTTCACCTGCGGGTCTGGTCAGTCGTCCAGCCTCGGCGTGGGTGTCTCTTCGTCGGGCGGCAAGGGGTCGTTCTCGGCCTCCGGGACCACGAGCGTCTCCACAACGGACAGCCAGGGATTCGCCCCGCAGCACGGAAGATCGTTTAATCAGTTCCAGACGTACTTCGAGCAGGGCAAGTACAAGGTTTACAATAGCTGCCCGCAGCTAGACTATTACCTGACGATGCCCTACCAGTGGAACGGGGGGACAAATTACTTTCACCCGTCCGGAGCGCCAGGCGCGACGCACTGCACGCCTGAGCACACCGGGGACACGTTTACAAAGAAGACCACGACCGCGTCGACCTTGAGCGCCGGCTTTACCGTCGCCGCGCTGGCTTTCACCGGCAGCGCTCGGACGGATACTCGAGCACAGCCTCGATCAAGTTCTCGTTCTCTCAGAACGGGCAGTTGTGCGGCACGAACAACACCCCGCCGAATAGCCCAGGCGTCCTAGTTGCGTCATAGCGGCCTCGTGCTGAGAGCACGAATGCTGTGCGGCATCTTCGGCAACGTCAGCGCCGCTGACATCGAGCGCACCGTGATGGCAGCACCTGGTTTATGCTCGGCGGGTGCCACTGTCATCTGGACCCGCCCCGCCGGGTGCCGGTTCACCGCAGTCGGCTTCGATGAGGTGGCACTCGACGCCCTGGCTACCAGCACGCTGATCGCTGTCGGCGTCAACCGGCTGCGAATTGGTCCCTCGGCCAGACTGCCCGCCCAGCCGCTATTCACCCTTCGCCAGGCCTGAGCCCGATTGAGCAGAACTCGACCCTGGTGCGCAGGCCCGGGCGGTGTGGTAAGCCAGGCCATTATCAGCGCGCCCGCTCCGCCGAAGCGCCTGCCTGCCCTATGGCCTCCCGCATGGTCCGCCGGGGCACCGGGTTGATCACGGGTTCAATGCAGCAGGGCGCTCCACTCGGGCATGCGGTCGAGGAGTTCGGCACCGGGTAGCTCGATGCCGAGCTTCGCGCAGTCGCTCACCACACCTGATGCGCGCTCGGCCGCGTAGTCCGGCAAGTACTCCAGCAGCGTCTCGGAGTTGCCGTGGCGGCAGTTGTAGAGGCCGAGCAGGATGCCCGCCGCAAGTTCGACGGCTGCGGAGCCCGTGCCGAGGTCGGCCCGGCGCTGAAGGTCGTCGAGGAAGGGTTGCAGGGCGCCGTCCAGGATCTCATCGGCGGCCTCGGCCGGATAGACGTAACCCCGGCCCCGCCGATAGCCGGCCCGGGTGTTCAGCTCCTCGATATCCAGGCACTGCAGGGCCCCCCGACATCGTCGGCGACAGCCGACCGGTCGGCGTCGGTCATGAGCTGGACGGCGTAGGCGTCGGCCGGTTCACGCAGGTCCGGCCGGGCAGCGAGCAGCTCGTCGAGCACGGTGGCTTTCTCGGCCGCGGACAGGGCGTCCAGCGCTGGCCTCTTGTCGCTAACCTGTGCTCCCTCTGGGCCGCCGGCTCCTGAATGTCGTCGGGCTGGCGCCCGAGCGCGGACAGGCAGGACGCGTGGAACAGACGAAGCTGCTCGAGGGCCGATTCCGGGTCACCGGTGCGCAGCGCCAGTTCCAGCCCGGCGGTCAGCCAGTCCAGGGCCTCGGCGTGGTCGCCCATGTCGCTGTACTCGATGCCGGCCTGGACATAGATCCAGACGTCGTCGGGGTAGCCGGCGCGGGCCTGCTGCCACAGCGACCTGGCCTGTGGCTCGTGCCCCGAGCGCATCAGCTTCTCGGCCAGCTCGCAGAGCATCTCGGCGCCATCGGCGTAGCCCCAGCGGGTCGCGTTGCCGATCGTGGCGACCGCGTCGTCGACCCGGCCGAGCGCGAGATAGCTGTCGGCAAGATCCTCGCTCCAGGCCCCGACGTCGAACCACGTCTCGCCTTCGTGGGCGCGCGCCAGCGTCAGATACTCCTCCAGCGCGGCGACCCGCTCGACATGATTGTCACCGAGCGTCGGGACTCCTTCTTCGTCGTTCGATGGTGGAACGGGAGCGACATACGCACTACCGTAGCGAGCTGAGCCTTGCGGCTGGCGCATTCGCGCCGCACCGCGCCGCGCTCAGGTACGGCTCAGCCGGGCGTCGATGGCAGCCGCGCTGGTCTCGGGGTCAAGGCCAGCGATAGTGACATGCAGGTCCGCCCGCTCATACGACTGCTTGAAGTAGGAGATGTCCGCCTTAATCTCCTTTAGCTGGAGGATCCGCTCCTCGTCAGTGAGGTGCTTGTCGATGCGTCGCGAGTCGATGTCGTAGAAGGTGATCCGCTCCAGAATGTGCTCTGGCGTGTCGTGGATGGCCACGGTCACGCCGGGCACGCGCCGGACGATCCGGAGGAAGGCGTCTCGCAGGCCGCTGGGCGGCAGCGCGATCACGCAGTCGGAGTGGGCGGTCGCGATATGCTCCAGCACTACGGCGCATTCCTTCCGGTAGGAGTAACCAGTGAGGAACCGGGCCTGAAGCCGCTCGATGGATGTCCCGAAGTGTCGTTCGATCTCATCGTCGAGGTCGAAGAAGGGCCAGCCCCGCCGACCAGCAAGGATCCTGCCGATCGTCGTGGTGCCCACGCAGCTCACACCGACAAGGCTGACCCGCAACTCAGCCTCCTTAGCGCCGCCACACCGGCGATCCGAGGGCGGGCGGGTGCGGTGTCGGCGATGTGCGGCATGGGGAACGGTAGATGGCCAGGCTAGCGCGTGGCGACGCCGAGGATCTCGCGCGCACGCCGCCCGGGCAGATCCAGGTCGAAGCCCGGCAGCGCGGCCTGGCCCCGCACTGTCGGCGCGGATTGCCGCCGCCCCTGTCCGGCGCGGACAGAAGGGCCACGCTCGTGGCCGATGCCGAGCTGGGCCCGAGGAGGAACGAGTCGTGCACCTGAATGGTAGGTGGCGGATCGTAGAGATGGACATGTGGGACCAGGAGGCCATCGACTTGGTGGCGGCCGGCGACCATCCGGCCGGCCTGGTCAGCGAGCGCGGTGAGGGTGACCATCTACGCGGCCGGGGTGAGGCGATATCACCCGTTATGGATAGCGTCATGGGGCTGATAGTCACCCATCCCCAGCGCCGTCACCTGCACAGATATGGTGTCTTAGCGGCGCGTGACACTTCCGGTGACACCAGGAGGCGAGTACAGCACCTTGCCGCCGATGTGCAGCTCGCCCGTGCCCTCAGCCAGCGACCGGTAGATGTCGGCCGGCAGCGGCGCAACACCGGCCAGGACCGCCCGCCCGTACCTGCGCTTGCGGTAGCGCGACCATCCGTCCGTGGCGGCAGCGATGTCAGGCAGCGCGGACGCCGCTGCCCGGCCTCCAGGTACTGGACCATCCGCCGGCAGCATCCCGCCCGCGCGGCAAGCTCGCGCTGGCTCAGGCCCGCACCCGCGCGCTCGGAACGCAGCACGATCGCCAGCTCGGGAAGCGCCATGACCCCATTGTGGCGCGCACGATGACATACGCGCGTTGCGCGGCCAGGTGGGCGAACGCCCCTTCTGGCTCGATCGTGTCTGTCGGGGTGGCTTGGCAGCCGGATGTCTGGCGCGCCGGACGCTCAGCCGACGACCAGCCGCTCGTCCCCGAAGTCGGCGACGATCTCCACCCGGCCGCCGAGTGCCTGGACGTACGCGACCACGGTGCCCAGCTCGGTGCGGCTCAGAGTCCCGCGCTCCACGGCGGACACGCGCCTCTGCGTTACGTGCATCTCGGCTGCGACATCGGTCTGCGTCATGCCGCGGCCCTTGCGGATCTCCGCGAGCCGGTAGGCGCGCTGTGCGGCGCGCATCCGGTCCCGGTGGGCGCTGACGGCATCCTCGTCGATGCGGCCCGCGGCCTCAAGACCGGCCTCGGCCTCATCCCAGGTCCGCCACTTGTCAGCCATCATCGTTCCTTCCTCAGCCGCTCCACGTGCTCGTCGAACCGGTCATCGGCTAGCGGGATGTTGCGCTTGTACCAGGCGTCCCACCGGCCTGCCTTATCCCCCGCTACGAGAAGCACGGCCTGCCGCACGGGGTCGAACGCGAACAGGATGCGGATCTCGCTGCGGCCCGAGGAGCCGGGGCGCAGCTCTTTCATGTTGCGGTGCCGTGATGCCTTGACCGTGTCGGCGAGCGGCCTGCCGAGGGCGGGGCCGTTGTCACGCAGTTCACGGATGGCGGCCACGACTTGCTGCAGGCTGCCGTCATCCAGCATCGTGAGCCATTCGTCGACTGCGGGTGCAGGATGACGGCCCAGTTCACCCTGACAGTCTAGAACGCGTGAGTAGTAGAACGCAAGCGTAGTACAGTCGCCCTCATGCTACCTGACGTGCGATGTCCCCATGTCTGGCGTGCCTGATTGACAGTTCGCCAGGCAGCATGCCCAGCCCGGTGCCTGGGAAAGTGAAAGGCACCGGGCTGCTATGACATTCAGTATGTGCTGGTCAGCGGGTTCGGATGCGGGCACAAGTCGCAGCATGGCGCGCCCGCTTCGACCGCGCACTCGTCCGCTGTGGCGCCGCAGTTCCGGCACGGGCCTCGGGTCTTGCGCTGCTTCGGCGCCGGCCTGTCTGGTCGGTCGGTCATGGGGTCCGTCCTCTCGTGGTGGCTGATCGGTGGTGGCCATCCCAACTCGGGATGGTCGAGGTAGCGCTTCACCCGGTCGCCGTCTTCGGCTGGCGTGCGCTGGCGCCGGGGCCGGGGCCCGTCCTTCATGCTGGCTCCAAAGACGCGTGCTGCCAGCACGTGGAGCAGCCGCGGCGAGGTGGCTTGCCGCAGGCAGCCTGGGGTGTCCGCTACCTCCGCTACGTTGCTGGTCAGCGGCATGGCCTGGGTAGCGGGTAGCGCTTGCTGTCCGCTACCCGCTACCGGCGCGCCCTCGCTGACATGGGCGGTAGCGCTAGTAGCGGAGGTAGCGCTATCAACCTGCCTGGCCGGCAGGTAGAGGGTCCACGAGTCGTGCAGGTGCTCCCGGCGGTAGCCCTTCTACGCTCACGTCATGCCCGGCGACCAGCGGGAAGCGGCGAACCTGTTCGCCCGGCTGGTCAGGAAACGAGCGCGGCATGACACGTGTCAATTCAGTGTCACGGCGGCTCGGCCGGCCGAATTACAGGCCGTTTACCTGCGGAAATCCCGTGTCCGAGGGGGGACTTGAACCCCCATGCCCTTTTGGGGCACTAGCACCTCAAGCTAGCGCGTCTGCCTATTCCGCCACCCGGACATAGCCGACCGCGGCCGTAACCGCTCCAGCCGCCTCACGATAGCAAATCAGGACGCCAGCACGCGACGCGCCGAACGAGTCGGCATCGGGCAGGCCGACCTCACCGACCGCCCGCCCGGTCACAGCGACCCCGCTGGCAAGCCGGAGTTGGCAGCACGGCGCCTCGGGTGCGGGTGGGACTATGTCCGGATGAGCCTCACCGCGCAGCAGGAGGTCGTCGGCCTCGCCAGCGACCTGATCAGGATCGACAGCATCAATCCGGGCGATAACTCCGGACCAGGCGAGCGGGAGGCGGCTGAGCACGTCGCCGGGCTTCTGGCGGAGGTCGGTCTGGAGCCGACCGTGCTCGAATCACACCCGAAACGGGCCAGCGTGGTGACCAGGATCCCAGGCGAGGACCCGTCCAGGCCGGCTCTGCTGATCCACGCTCACCTGGACGTGGTCCCAGCCGACCCGGCCGACTGGCGGGTGCATCCGCTCTCCGGCGAGATCGCCGACGGCTGCGTCTGGGGCCGGGGGGCGGTCGATATGAAGGATATGGACGCCATGCTTCTCGCCGTGGTCAGGCAGCGGCTGCGGGAGGGCCGCCGGCCGCCGCGCGACATCGTGCTCGCGTTCCTCGCCGACGAGGAGGCTGGCGGCCGCTACGGCGCCGGCTGGCTGGTCGAGCATCACCCTGAGCTCTTCGAAGGTGTCACCGAGGCGATCGGCGAGGTCGGCGGCTTCAGCACGACCATCGCCGGCCAGCGACTGTACCTGCTCCAGACGGCGGAGAAGGGGATCGCGTGGATGCGGTTGACGGCGCGCGGCACGGCTGGCCACGGCTCGATGCTGCAGCCGGACAACGCGGTTACCGAGCTGGCCGAGGCAGTAGCGCGGATCGGGCGGCACGAGTGGCCAGTACGGCTCACCCCGTCGGTCACCGCCTTCCTGCAAGCTGCCTGCGAGGCGCTTGGAGTCACTTTCGCGCATAACGAAACCTCCGAGGTGCTCGCCAAGCTAGGGCCGATCGCCCGGATGGTCGGTGCGACCTTGACCAACACGGCCAACCCGACCATGCTGAACGCCGGCTACAAGGTGAACGTGGTCCCTCAGACAGCCTCAGCACAGATCGACGGCAGGTTCCTGCCCGGTTATGAGGACGAATTCTTCGCCGAGTTCGACCAGCTGCTCGGCCCCGGCGTGCAGCGGGAGTTCATCACCCATCACCTGGCGCTCGAGACGACCTTCGACGGTGCCCTGTGCGAGGCGATGACCACGGCTCTGTGCCGTGCCGACCCGCAGGCGCGAGTGGTGCCGTACTGCCTGTCCGCGGGGACCGATGCGAAGTCGTTCAGCCAGCTCGGCATTCGGTGCTTCGGCTTCACGCCACTGCGGCTGCCGCCCGATCTTGACTTCGCTGGCCTGTTCCACGGAGTCGATGAGCGGGTTCCCGTCGACTCGCTCGACTTCGGCACCCGCGTCCTCGATCAGTTCATCGATCTATGCTGACCAGCCGTTTCCGCAGCTAACCAGCTAAATGGCCAGCATGGGCCCGCGGCATCCGCACTAGGGATGAGTCCTGACCCGCCGCGTTGTTTCGGCGTTTGCCTAATGCCAACCGTGAGTAGTGCTATGGTTACGCATTGTGTAGAGACTGGCTTTGCCGGGACGCACCCCTGACCGCGACCTCCGGTGAGCAGCCTCGCACCTAGCCGGTTACGACGAGGAGGGTTGCCTGTGCTGCCGGATCAGCTCCAGGGCCCCGGTGGGCCGCCAGGCGGCTGCGCTGCGGTGCGGTCGCACGGTGCTGCGCCTTGCGCGCGGACCTGGCAGTCCGGCTGCTTGATCCTCGTGCCCGGCAGCGGGAGTGGTTCCGCTCCGGCGGCCACGGCCGGCGCACTGTCGCAGCTGGCCGTGGCCGCCATATCCAGGCCTTAACCACCGGCGCGCCGCACTCGCGTTCGGGCGCTGAGCGCGCACCATGGCAGTTACGCAACGTTAGAGAACAACTACAAGACGCGATAACGAGAGGAAACGATGGTGAATCACCGCGCTACTCCGGACGGTGATGTCCATCGAACTCAGGTTCGTCGCAGAGGTGCCTACCGAACGTCGCAGAGGTGCCTGCCGAACACAGCCAGCGGCACACAGCCAACCGGACGCACGCACAAGCCGAATACAGGGTGCTGGCCGAACACAGTGCTCGAACCTGGCGCCAGCTGAGCGGAGCGCCAGTTGAACCGGACACAGCGACCGAAGGCACAACGAACGAGGAGCAGAAATGAAGACCTGGGCGGTTCTGGCGGCGAAGCACGCCACGCTCACCTCGGGTGTCGGCTTCAGCATGATCCCTGGGCTCGGGACGGCTTCTTTGGATGGCTTTGCGCTCGGTGCGCTGCTTGCCGGGGCGTACTTCGCGACCGTGAACTCACCGCGGCGCGGCGTTAGTGCCCCGTTCGTTCCGGTGCAGACCCGCCGCAGGCAGGCTGCGAAGACGAGGACTTCTCGTGGCCCGGCCGGAAGCGTGCGGTCAGGCCGGGTGGAGGAAGCAGCTAGTGAGGAAGCGGTCCGGCGTAGCCAGCGGTCGCGGGTCAGCGTCCCGCTGGGTCGCGTGCTGGCCAGACCGTCCTTCCTGTCAGCGCCCGCCTTCCTCCCGGCACCCGCCGAAGGTCGAGCGCCGGATGGACGGCTGGTGCCAGCCGATGGCACGGTAGCCATCCAGGGTCCGCTGACCGCCGACGTGCCGGTGCCTGCTGAGGGCCTGGTACAGGCCGAGCGGCCGGTGTCCGGCGACGGCTCGGTCCCCGTTGAGGTGCCGGCGCCCGCCGACGGTTTGCTGTCCGCCGAGTGGCCGGTGTCCGCCGAGGGCTCGGTCCCTGATGAGGTGCCGGTGCCCGGTGAGCGCCCGGCGCCAGCCGAGCGATCAGAGCTCTCCAGGCCCTACTCGGTGCCCTGGCGGACTGAGCGGATCTCGTCGTCGGGGTTCCCGAAGCAGGTCAACCGGCTCTCGGAGGCCGAGTCATCATGGCGGTCTGGGTCGAGCGAGCGGTCTGAAGACTCGCACCCCTACGCCCGGCTGGAGCATCTCGGGTCGGTGGGCATGACGTCGGTGCAGCGACAGGTTCCGGCGCAGCCGCACGGGTCGGTAGAGCGCCCGGTGTCCGAGCAGGACTCCGAGCGCCCTGGGTCAGCCGAGAATTGCGGGTCGGCCGAGCAGTTTGAGGACTTCGAGCCGGTCGAGCAGTCTGAGGCGGTCGAGCAGTCCGAGGTAGTCGAGCAGCCTGATGCGTCGGTGCGTTACCTGTTCCCCGCACCGCCGGGCGGGCAGTCAGCCGCCGCCAGGCGGCTGACTCGCTTCAAGCGCCGGATCGACGGCATGCTGGCCGAGATGCTCGGTGACGACTCCGACGAGGCCGCCGAGCCGTCGACAGCCGAGCCGTCGACAGCGGGGCGGTCGACCGCCGAGCGGTCGCCAGCTGAGCCTGACGAGACGTTCTGGGGACCTGGCGAGCGCCGGGATAGCGCGCCGTCAGCCGGCTATCGGAGCAAACACCGGATGACCGACCCGGTCAGGGAGCCTAGGCGGTCTGATGGTCAGCGGAATGTGCCGCGGCACGCGGCTCCTCCGGTCAGCTTCAGCGCGAAGCTGACCGGCCGGTACGCGGCCCACGCCGCATGGTGACCCCCGCGCTACCAGGCACGCCATACCGAGGCGCCGCTCTGACCATCGACCCGCATCGGCCGGATGATCTTGCGGCGCAGTGTGGCCTTGCGACTGCCGTCGGGATAGAGCCGCAACCTGGCGAGCTCCCAGTGCCCGTACTCGGCATGGTCCGTCAGAATCCGCCGCGCGACCTCTCCTGAGGTTCCGCGCGGCAAGTTGAGTACGAGGTAGGAGTACTCCGCCATCACCCCATATTGTGCGCGACAGCGGCGATGATTCAATCAGCCTTAAGGAATCCGCCATCATGAAGCAGTTTCGGTGCCACAGGTGAGCGAAGTGATCGGACTTGCGGAGTCAGCCGGCCACCTGCGGTAGCCTCCTGGGCGACTGCAGGATGTGAGGTTGAAACGACAGTGGCAGCAAGGACGAGCCCGACAGTGCGGAGCGGGAAGGCCGCCGCAGGTAGCGCCGCGAGAGGCGACCGGCGGCTGGTTATCGTCGAATCGCCAGCCAAGGCGCGCACGATCGCCAGCTATCTCGGCAAGGGCTACACAGTCGAGTCCAGCATCGGCCACATCCGCGACATGCCGGGCAGCGCGGCCGAGATTCCGGCGAAGCTCCGGAAGGAGCCGTGGGCCAGGCTGGGCGTCAACGTCGATGCTGACTTCGAGCCCCTCTACGTGGTGAACGCGGACAAGCGCCAGCAGGTCAGCAAGCTCAGGCAGTTGCTGAAGGACGCGGACGAGCTGCTGCTGGCGACTGACGAGGACCGCGAGGGCGAAGCGATCGCCTGGCATCTGCGTGAAGAGCTCAAGCCGAAGGTTCCGACCCTGCGGATGGTCTTCCACGAGATCACGCCCGAGGCGATCGCCGCTGCCGTGGCGAACCCGCGCGAGATGGACCTCGGTCTGGTGGAGGCCTACCAGACCCGCCGGGTGCTCGACCGGCTGTACGGCTACGAGGTCTCGCCCGTGCTGTGGAAGAAGGTCATGCCGCAGCTATCGGCCGGCCGGGTGCAGTCGGTCGCCGTCCGGCTGGTCGTGGACCGGGAGCGGGACCGAATGGCGTTCCGGGCCGCACACTACTGGGACCTGGAGGCCGAGTTCGCCCCCCGTGACGCGGTCGCGGCAGAACAGGAGGTGTCCTCTTTCACCGCGGCGCTGGTCGCGGTGGACGGACGTCGGGTAGCCCAGGGCCGCGACTTCACCCCGTCCGGCGAGCTGCGGCCCGCCAGGCAGAGCGCACCGGACAAACCGGGCGCACCGGAGGCTAACGAGACCGACGGGGCCGACTCCGGCCAGCTTCCGATCCTGCATCTAGACGGCGAGGCGGCGGCCGGGCTTGCCGACCGGCTGAGCGGCGCCGCGTTCTCCGTCAAATCGGTAGAACGCAAACCATACCGGCGGTCGCCGTACGCGCCGTTCCGCACCACGACGCTGCAGCAGGAGGCCTCGCGCAAGCTTGGCTTCTCGGCGAAGTACACGATGCAGGTAGCGCAGCGGCTGTATGAAAATGGCCATATCACCTATATGCGGACCGATTCGGTAACGCTGTCCCAGACCGCGATCACTGCCGCCCGTTCCCAGGCCCGCGAGCTGTACGGGGCTGAGTACATCCCGGACGCGCCGCGGGTCTACGCCAGCAAGGTGAAGAGCGCCCAGGAGGCACACGAGGCGATCAGGCCGGCCGGCGACAGCTTCCGCACGCCGGCCAAGGCCCGGCTGTCAGGCGATGAGTTCCGCCTGTACGAGCTGGTCTGGAAGCGGACCGTCGCCTCGCAGATGAAGGACGCAGTCGGCGAGTCGGTCTCGGTACGGGTGACCGGCCGGTCCACCGCGGGCGAGGACGCCGAGTTCGGCGCGTCCGGCAAGGTGATCACCTTCTACGGATTCCTCAAGGCATATGTGGAGGACGTCGAGGAGGCCGACGGCGCCGACCGTGATGACCGGGAGCGCCGCCTGCCGTCGCTGGCCGACAACGATCCGCTGACCGCGCTGCGGCTGGCCGCGGCCGAGCACGCGACCAGGCCGCCCGCCAGGTACAGCGAAGCGTCCCTGATCAAGGAGCTTGAGGACAGGGAGATCGGGCGGCCGTCCACCTACGCCTCGATCATCGGCACCATCCTTGATCGCGGTTACGTCTTCAAGAAGGGCACCGCTCTGGTCCCGTCGTTCGTCGCCTTTGCCGTGGTCAACCTGCTCGTCCGGCACTTCGAGCAACTGGTGGACTACGAGTTCACCGCCCGGATGGAGGAGGCGCTCGACGAGATCGCCAGGGGCGAGGCGGGCCGGGTGCCCTGGCTGCGCCGGTTCTATTTCGGCACCGACGGTACGGATGGCCTGAAGGAGGAAGGACTGAAGGACCTGGTCAGCGATCTCGGTGAGATCGACGCCAGGGACGTGAGCTCGTTCCCGCTGGTCGGCACCGACATCGTGATCCGGGTCGGCAGGTACGGCCCGTACCTGGAGCGGGACGGACAGCGGGTTAACATCCCTGAAGGCACCGCGCCTGATGAGCTGACCCCCGAGTTCGCCGCCGAACTGCTCGACCGGCCAAGCGGCGACAAGATCCTGGGCTCCGACCCAAACTCCGGCCTGGTCATTGTGGCCAGGGCGGGGCGGTTCGGCCCGTACGTCACCGAGGTGCTCGCGGAAGACGCCCCGGCCACGGCCAAGCCGCGGACGGCATCGCTGCTCAAGTCGATGGACCTGGACAGCGTGACCCTGGACGAGGCGCTGCGCCTGCTCACACTGCCGCGCACCCTTGGCGAGATCGATGGCGAGCAGGTCACCGTGCAGAACGGCCGGTACGGTCCGTATGCCAAGAAGGGCACGGACAGCCGCTCGCTTGAGTCCGAGGAGCAGCTGTTCACCCTGACGTTGGAGCAGGCGCGCGAGCTGTTCGCGCAGCCCAAGCAGCGCGGCCGGGCGGCCAGTGCAGCCGCGGCACCGCCGCTGCGCGAGCTCGGTGCCGACTCGGCGACCGGCAAGCCCATCGTGCTGCGGGAAGGCCGCTGGGGGCCGTACGTGACCGACGGCGAGACCAACGCATCGCTCCGCAAGGGCGACACGGCAGAGTCCATCTCGCTGCAGCGGGCGATCGAGCTGCTGGCCGAGCGCCGGGCCAGCGGCCCGGCGCCGAAGCGCCGTTCCGCTGGTTCGGGGCGACCAGGCGGCAGAACCTCGGGCCGGGCGGCAGCAGCCAAGTCCGGCGCAGCGAAGTCCGGCGCAGCGAAGTCCGGGACGGCGAAGTCCGGGACGGCGAAGTCCGGGACGGCGAAGTCCGG
>Ga0116221_1000723_pt1 | contig 22497 bp, 15 predicted proteins | sample Sb_taG_5_FD_88965 | JGI IMG/M metagenome (GOLD analysis project Ga0116221, IMG submission 88965) | Peat soil microbial communities from Weissenstadt, Germany - Sb_50d_8_FC metaG | ecosystem: Environmental > Terrestrial > Soil > Wetlands > Peat | place: Germany: Weissenstadt | collected 2010-09-21 | reverse complement strand
TGCCAGTGAGTTGCAGCGAGGGCAGCGGTCCGATAAGAGGCTCCGCAGAGATAAACCGGACGGCGGCAGGGACTGCTTGGAGATGTCGAGCGCGGAAGGAATATCGGTCATCTTCGACGCTCACACCTATCCAGACATTCGTAGGCCAATCGAGGCTATCAGCCAGCTTGGCCAAATCGCCGCGATCTTTTCGTAAGTAGCTGGTAGCGATGTTGCGGCGTTTGCTGCATAACTGCGAACACCTCACGGATGAATGAGAGCGGGACTTCATCGTGAAACAGGTCACTCATCGAGTTCACGAATACGCGTCTCGGTGCCCGCCATTTAAGGGGTATACCGAGGGCGTGCTCGTGCAATGTTAGGCCGAAGCCCGGACCGCTCGACTTGGATGAGCCGTCGCGTTGATACTTAGCGAGTCCCATTGCCTTAAGGCGTTTGGAGAGCGTTAAGGCATAACAATGATCGCAGCCAGGAGATGTGCGATCGCAACCCGTAGTTGGATTCCACGTTGCATCGGTCCACTCGATCGAGCTTCCGTCGGCCACGATCGGGAGTGTAAGCACAATCCGGGATGGTGGGGTGTCCGTGCGATCCCGCCCAAACTGCATGGTCGCGGCGGGCACCGTGAAACAAGGCGAGTCCGCCATGATTGAGCGAATACCCTAGGTTGTGGTAGCGCGGCTCCGAACCGTAGTCGTTAACTCCCGGGGGTCGTACCGCCAGGGGGCGGGATGGCGATTTGGATCAGTTGCTCAAGTCTCCAAATGGCGCGCCCGAGTCGCGCGATAGCTAGAAGCAGGACAATCCCTGCGAATCAATCAGTGGCGTACATCACCGCAATCGCTAAGGACTACGGGATTCCGGTGCAGCGGATGGGAAAGAAGCAGACCGTTGCGGAGGTCGCAGGACAACGACCACCGGGCGTGACGGTGCGCGCGAAGGCGCCACCTCCACCTTTCCTGCGTGAGTTCACATGGGTTGACTTTCGTCGGGACAACCCCGACCATCTCGCCAGGCTGCGCTGGGGGATCATCACCGGTATTCCGCAAGATCGGGTATAGCAGAGCAGCTGAGTCAACTCCATGACAACTCTCACTTGCTACCGCCTCCGCGATACGGTGAATGGGGCTCAGGTGATGGGTTATGACGACTACGTTGACTTGGAACGAAACGTGCCAGAGCAGTACGGTCCGGTGGTCCTGCCCGGCTTCGAGGCGAAGCTTTACCTGAGCCCGCCCCACCGCGGATCGGTGTCCTGGGCAGCATTCCTCGGCTCATCGTTCGGTTCCATGCGCGTCCCAGAGACAGACGCTGTTGGTGCGCTTCTCATCGCACGCTTGAGCGAGGGCTTTGACGAGTGCTATGCGTTCACGTTCGGTGTGCTCGGTCGCTATCTCATGCGCGAGGGCTCGTGGATCCGCGGATACGGCTTACGCGCTGCCCTCAATCTCATCTATCCGATAGGCTTGGACCCCGCGGAAGTTTATGCGCGCCTCGTCTCAGTCGACACGAAGAGACGCGCAGCCAACACAGTCCGCATGAGAAAGCAGGCTCCGCGGTCGACGACGCTGGAGGCCTTCGAAGTCGATCGGCTTCGTGCCGCCCTGACGGCCGCCACTGGCCGTCCGCTGGATCGAGACACCTGGGGTGCACGGGTGAGCGGCGGCGACGCCTTAGCCTTCGCTTCGGACGAACCCTTTGAAGACCTGGCGGGACTGTGCCGGGGGGTCGCGTCCGCGCACGAAAGCACCGCCTACAGAGAGCACTTCGGTTGGCTCGATCACTTCCAACCAGTTGCTGATCCAACGACCCGGGAGCAATTGGACGCCACTGTCGCCGAATCCTTGCGGGACGGTCACACCACCAATTTGGACATTGCGCCTCCCGATTTCGTTGACTGGTCGCGCGTCGAAGCCTTTCGGCTGCCCGCAGATGGACGTCGCCGCGAAAGGCACCCAGACCTGCGGCTACAGGACGTACTCGCCGCCCTAGCGCGCACGCGCGATCTCGCCAGAGCGAGTGCGGATTTGCTCAGGCGCAGGTTCATTGTCGCCCTGGACGCCGACGGTGTCGCTCTTGGTCGCTGGCCGATTTGGAGATGCTTGTCCGGGGAAGTGGCTTTCAACGACGACGTGTACGTCCTTGATGAAGGGGATTTCTTCAGAGTTGAGCGGAGTTTTCTACGTGAGCTCAACGATTACGTGGATGGGATCGCAACCACGGAAGTAGCGTTGCCCACGCTCGGTCCGATGGAGGAAGGGAAGTACAATGAGTTGGCTGCCCGCAGTATGGGAAATCAGGGTCTGCTCCTCGACAGAAAGACAGTGCGCTCGAGCTCACAGACGACCCAGGTCGAGGTCTGCGATATTCTCACGGATTCACGACAGCTCATACACGTGAAACGCCATCTCGGGTCGAGTGCGCTCAGTCACCTCTTCTCGCAAGGGTGCGTTTCTGCGGAGCTGCTGCAAACCGATAAACAATTTAGGCATGCCACAACTGTTCTTCTTCGAACGTTGAAAGGCGGACAGCGCTTCGCCTTCTTCCCGGATGGTGGAATTGCGGCCTCGCAATTTGAGGTTGCGTTTGCGATCATCGCCCACTGGAACGGGAGGCGGATGTCGACCGCTCTTCCTTTCTTCAGCAAAGTCAACCTCCGCAGCCGAACGGAAGAGCTCCGGAACCGCGGCTTCAAAGTCTCATGTCGGTGCGTTGACGTCAGTTAGATCGAAATGCCATGTCACGCGACACGGCGACAGGCTCAGCCGATGAGCAGCATCGTGAGAACTGACTCACCCAATGGAAGCGGATTCGACTCGCAGTCGATAACGGCATGCGCATAGGCACCCTAATCCTGGATCAACCTGCGTCGTTCCGACCCGTAGATACCTTCGGATCCAAGATGGCATCCGAGCAAACCTCGACCGGGCACTTTATAAATCCGAACCTGCTTGCTGAGAAGTGGTGGTCGGCGCACGAACGCGAAACGGAGGCCCGATCGGAAGACTTGTGGCGCAGCTCGTCGACACCTACCAAGTGGTGCCGAATTGTCGAATCACCCGGTCGACCGCTATCCGCCGAAAGAAGTCGAATTCGTCCCGCTCGCGCATCCTAGTCCCTTGCTTGTTCAAAATGGGTATCTCGCCGTGGAATTCCCTGAAGCGGAGCAGGAAGGCACGTTCTAGGATCTTCGCAGTACCCACATCCCTCCCAGTAGCCCATGTCAATGGCCAGACGTGGATCGACCGGATCCCACGCTCGTCCTGAAAGGCTCGTCTCCCTCGGATGGCAGCTGAAGCGCAAAGCCGGGGCAGTCCGAAATCGCTGCGTCCCACATAGACGACGTGCGATCGCTCCTGCGCGTACTTGATCAACCGGTTTGCGGTCAGGACGTAGACGACCTCGCCGAACTGTTTGGGTGGACGTCGTACCGTGATAAGCGGCTCGCCACCGGGAAAGTGGATCCTCATGCGGGAAGGCGCTGAAGCATTTGCGCGCATTGGTTCTCCTTGTGCTCACCGGGGAGCCTCGTGGTGACAACGGTATGGTCGGTCCTCGCAGCGTCTCACTGTAAGAACGAGGACACATCACTGCAATTGGATTGGTCACCGAACCCAAAGCCGGCGCCGACAAGGGCTTGATGGGACAGGTCGAGTCACGTACGATGTCTGTGTGGGGGTGGGCGTGACCTCCCCTACATCACCCAGCATATCCCTCATGTGTCGACCGGCCCGATCTGCAGACCTCTGCGAGTCCCGTTCGGGCATATGCGCACCCCGGGGCCCGGCGGGCCAGGATCTCCGTGGTGCCCTAATGGAGGGCTTTTCACCACACTGGCGATAACCTTGGAGGCGGTGCTTACCCTGACATCGCCGAATCGGCCGCCTCTCGCGGGGTCTGGCAATCCTGCCGCTGCCAGTCGAATTTGACCTCATAGGTCATAAGACGCAGTCCGGAATCTCGCTTAACCGCATAACTCAGAGCCGTGTCGCTCTCGTGCGAATCCGGGCGGAATGGCCGATGCCACGACCGCCCGTGAAGGAGGACGCCGCGGCACGTTGCCGGCCTCGGCACCACGATGAGCAAATCTCTGTTGGCGCCCAGGGTGCGATCAGGCTGCCTGGTCGAGCCGAGAAATGAGCATGCTGTCACGTGACGGCCCATTCCCGCCGTGGAACCGCTTGCCCCGTAGATATGACGGATCCATCCAGGGTAGTCAAATTGTCCGAGTCATGACAACCATGGGTAGTGGGTCAGTTTCAAACTGACCCACTACCCAACCATGACCACCCTAGACAAGGCCTGCGTGCGCCTGATACCGTCTCGCCCCACCTAGTTGAGAGACGTCGGCAGGCCGGCAGTTGCGGTCAGCCAAGACAGCACTCGCTAGGCCTTAGGAGGGAGCCATGGCGAACAAAGCGGGACAGTCGCTGTTCTTTGCTCTGATGATTTCCTTGGGTTGGACGACCTACCTGAGTCAACCCGCCGCAGCCGCGTCGAAACAACCACTCCGCTCACCGGGCCGTCATTCCTTTCCAAGCAAGCCACCGTTGCGAGCTCCGCGTACGGACGCGCCGATCGCCACTGGAGATGTCGTGGTCTCGGATTCTAATTCGGGCAACGCGTATGAATTCACCCCCAGCGGCACTCTTGTGCAGGCACTGTCGAGCGGCCAGGGGCAGTCCACGGGTTCAGCCTTCGACCATGCCGGCAACTTCTACGTCACTAACTTCGGTTCCGATACTGTCTCCAAGTTCGACCCAAACGGGAACCTCGTCGGCACGTTCGGTAGCGGATACAACTGTGATCCGGAATCCATTCTCTTCGACTCCGCCGACGATGCGTATGTGGGTCAAGCTGATTGCGGCCAGCAGCTTTTGGAGTTCGACTCAAACGGCAACCTGAAGAACGCGTTCTCACCCGCAGTCGAGGATCGCGGCACGGACTGGGACGCGCTCGCGAGCGACCAGTGCACGATACTGTACACGTCTGAGGGAGGCTCGGTGCTGAGTTTCAACGTGTGCACCAATACCCAAAATCCGGACTTCGCGACCGGTTTGCCTGGAAGCAGTGCATACGAGCTGCAGATACGGCCCAATGGCCAAGTGCTGGTCGCCGACTCCCAGTACGTCGTTCTACTCTCGAGCTCGGGCTCGGTGCTTCAGACCTACACCATTCCTGGGACTGCTGGCGTGTTGTTCGCCCTCAACCTTGACCCCGACGGCACCTCCTTCTGGACGGCCGATCAAAACTCCGGCATCGTCGCTCAGGTCGATATCGCCACTGGAGACATCCTCAACTCATGGTCCAGTGGCGTGGCCGCCGGCGGGCTGACCCTCAGGCCTGAGACGGTCCCTCCGGTCGGAGGTCCCGTAGGTCCCGCCGAGAATCCCGCTGACGGGAACCCGAGTGCCCCCAACGACTGCGCCAGCCAAGGCTCGGCTGGCGATCCATGCGACTCAGCGAGCGGGAGTTTCTCAGAGACGTCCACCGACCTCGCTGTTCCGGGTCGAGGCATACCCTTGAGCTTCTCGCGCACTTACAGCTCAGTATTCGCGGCCGACAACGGTCCGCTCGGCTACGGGTGGACGGACGGCTACAACATGTCGCTGTCGGTCGACTCAAGTACCGGCGACGTCACCATCCATCAAGAGAACGAGAGCCAGGTCACCTTCAGCCCATCAGGCGCCGGCGGCTACACGGCACCGCCGCGGGTAATCGCCACTCTGACTCACAACGGCGACGGAACGTTCACGTTCGTGCGACAAGCAAGGGATACATTCACGCTTTCCAGCACCGGCCAGTTGCTAAGCGAGCACGACCTCAACGGTTATACGACGACCCTCGCTTACGACACTGCCGGCCAGCTAATCACGGTCAGCGATCCCAGCGGGCGGCAGCTGAAGCTCGCATACAACGGCAGTCAAATCAGCAGCGTGACCGATGCCCTTGGGCGCGTTGTCAACTATGGCTACGACGGATCGGGCAATCTCGCCAATGTCACTGATGTGGGCGGTGGAGTCACCTCGTTCACTTACGCGAGCAGTCACCTCCTGCTGACCAAAACTGACGCCCGAGGCGGCGTCACCACTAATACCTACGACAGCAGCGGCCGGGTCGTCTCCCAGGAGGATCCGACGGGGCGGACTACCTCGTTCGCGTACGCTGGCGATTACACCTCGGCTTCCGGCGGCTCAACCACCATCACCGATGCGCTAGGCCATGTGACTGTGGAGCACTATATCTATGGTGAGCGAGTCTCCGTGACAAAAGGCTATGGCACCACGGCAGCAGCGACCACGACGTACACGTACGACCCATCCAGCCTGGGCGTCACCAGCGTCACCGACCCGAACGGGCACATCACCACCTCGACCTTCGATGCCAGCGGCAACCTATTGTCGACCACGGACCCGCTCGGGAGAACGACCAGCGACACCTACAACGGCTTCAACGAGGTTCTCACCACCACCGACCCGCTCGGAGTGGTGACCACGAACACCTATGACGCTGATGGCAATTTACTCAGCACCAGCATCCCACTCAATTCGACGACGAAGCAAGTCACTACCTACCACTACGGCGACACGACACACCCAGGCGACCTGACTGGCGTCACCAACCCAAATGGAAAGACCACCAGCTACGCCTACGATGCCGACGGCGATCGGGTCACCACCACCGATCCTCTCGGCGACAGGACGACCAGCACCTACAACGTTATCGGCTGGCAGTTGACCCAAGTCAGTCCGAAAGGAAACGTCAAGGGAGCCAAGCCGAGCCTCTACACGACCACCTACACCCACAACCTCTTTGGGCTGGTCACAGTGGTGAAGGATCCCCTCGGCCACACCTCGACATCGACCTACGATGCCGACCACAACCTAATCACGGCCGTCGACGCAATGGGGAACACGACCAGGTACGCCTACGACCTCGACAACGAGCAGATCACACTGACTCGTCCCGACGGCACCACACAGTCGACCCAGTACAACGCCGATGGGACGGTGGCATCGCAGACCGACGGCGCCGGCCACAAGACCACCGACGCGTACGACCCACTCGGTCGAGTTACCAGTACGGTCGACCCGCTCGGGCACACGACTGCAACAACCTATGACGCCGCGGGCAATACGCTTACCATCACTGACCCAGCCGGCCAGACCACGACCTACACGTACGACGCTGCTGATGAGCAGACCTCAATCAGTTATAGCGATGGTGTCACCCCAGGCGTGAGCTTCACGTACAACGCCGACGGGGAGCGGCTCCAGATGGTCGACGGGACCGGCACCTGGACGTGGAGCTACGACGCCTTGCACCGCCTCACCAGCGTGCTCGACCCACGTGGAGCATTGACCTCCTACGCGTATGATCTCAACGGAAACCTAACCGGCCTGACCTACCCCGGCAGCGTCAAGGCCACGTACACTTATGATGCCGACGATCACATGCTTGCCGTCAAAGACTGGAACAGCAAGGTTGTGAAGTTTGCCTACGATGCCGATTCCAACCTCACCAAGATCACCTCCGCAACCGGTACGAGTGAAGTCGACACCTTTACCTTCGACGCAGCCGACCGACTCACAAACATCAAGGACAAGAGGGGTACAACAACCATCTTCGCAGCGAACTACACGCGGAATAATGACAACCTTGTCATTACCGACAGTTCGCTGCCCAGCACACGCCGCGACTATGGCTACTCGTCGCTCAGTCAGGTCTGCTTCGCCGGCTCCTCAACAACCGGTTCCTGCGCGAGTCCGCCCTCTGGGGCCGCGGTCTATAGCTACGACGGCGCCGGAGATCCATCCCGAGCAGCATCGGAATACCAGGCATTCGACGCAGCCAGCGAGCTCTGCTGGGCGGCCCCAACACTGGGGACGTCATGCGCATCACCACCACCGAATGCGACGACATTCACCTACAGCCCCGGCGGAGCGCGCGTGACGGAGTCCATCCCGGCAAAGTCGACGGTCAGTTACGCGTACGATCAGGCCAACCGTCTTACTAGCTGGGCACAAGGCAGTGCAAGTACCGCATACGGCTACAACGGCGACGGCCTCAGGGTAGCCAAGACCAGCGGTGGCCTGACCACCGATTTTACCTGGAACCTCGCCGGGCCTCTGCCGCTCCTCCTGGAGGCGGACTCTGGAGCCAGCACGATCCGCTACGTCTACGGCCCAAACGGGATGCCGATCGAGCAGTTGACGTCGACCCAGACAGTTTTTCTTCATCATGATCAGCTTGGATCAACGCGGTTGCTGACCAGCACCACCGGGTCGGTCGTGGGAGCCTTCGCCTATGACGCCTTTGGCAACCTCACAACGAGTACCGGTACGACCACCACCTCACTGCTCTACGGGGGCCAGTACCACGACAGTGAGAGCGGCCTCTACTATCTGACGGCTCGTTACTACGATCCCTCGACCGCGCAGTTCCTCAGCGTCGACCCGGCGCTCAGCGTCACACATACCCCGTACGTCTATGCTGTAGATGATCCGACCAACGAGAGCGACCCATCGGGCCGTTGGATAGGCCTAGATAGCGTGGTTGGCGGTGTAATAGGCGCGGTGGTCGGAACCGTTGCCGGCGCTGCCAGCTATACGGTTGCAACCGTTGTATCTGGACAGCCGTGGTCATGGCGAGCTTTCGCAGGCTCGACGATTGGTGGCCTCGTTGGTGGCGCTATTGCGGGGACATGCGTCGGCACGACAATTATCTTGATCGCCCAGTGTGGTGCAGCCGGTGGCTTTGTCGGCGGCGTCGTCGATCAAGCCATCACTGGTCAATTCGATCCACTCGATCTCCTCGCAGACACAGCGCTTGGAGCCGCGGGCGGTGTGCTGGGTGGCAAGATCTTCCCCACCGTCGGACGCTTGCCGAAGCTGATCAGTAATGTATGGGATCCTGGCATCAACGCGCTGCGCTGGTACGCATCAGACGCCGTGGGCGGCCTTGCCGACCTCGGTAAAGATCTGTTCACGCCGATGCCCGTGTGTTGACCTGGAGTCGGCTTACGCCGACCATGAAGGCCATGCCCCAGTCTTCGCCTAGCTCTCAACCGGAACTGGTAGCGACGCCAACCCAATTTGGCGAACTTGTCCCCGCTGGCGCCGGGGTTCTCGGCTGGCTGTACGTGCTGATCGCGCACGGAACCGTGGCGGCTTTGGAGACCGTGTGGATCCTGCCCATTGTGCTTCCGATGGCTGTTTGGACGCTTGGCATGCGGCTTCGCTATGGTCCCGACCGCGTCAGCATGAGCGTGGGGCCTTGGATGCGCTTTGTCGACCTCAAGGCTCTCGATCGGGTGTCTTGGACGATGACCGGCGGCTGGAGGTCCCAGGGCACGGTCTTCCTCAGCGATAAGGCGGGTCATAAGGTCCCCATATACGTCGGTCGTTTCAACCACAGTGAGGAGTGGGCTCCGCTCATCCTCGACGCAGCTGCCAACTGCAACGCCAGTGTCGAGAAGCGGGCCGGCTCGATACTGGAGCGGGCCAGACGTGGCCAGAGTGAACGACGCTCCGGGTCGTAAGCGCCCATGAAGTAGCGCCAAACGGAAGGGGTTGCGCAAGTCTAATAGGATCTTAGGGAAGCCTTGGACTGGGCTTGCGGTGCGACGGACATCGGTGCTGCACAACCGCCGAGTTTGAGTTTGCCGACCGAGGGATCCGGCGAAAGGTACACTCCGGACCCGACCGGCGGTTTCTACGACAATTTCAACGTCCCCAGTGAACTAACAACGTACGTAGCACACATCAGCGATGACCCGGAGGCTTATTCGTGAAGGAGCTTGCCAAGATCACTTGATTACACCGCCGTTACCTTGCGACCTACAATCACGCTAGTGCACCGCGGCTGAAATAGCTTTCACATTTGGGCGACGCAGCACCTCGGACGGGGTCTTCACCCAGGAGAAGGGATGCTTGTGTTCGTCCCAGGTGTCGAGGAAGCGCGCGATGGTGGCGATCAAAGCTCGGACGCTGCGGAACACGCCGCGCTGAATTGCCTGGCGATGGAGGATGGAGAACCACGTCTCCACTTGGTTCATCCAGCTCGCGCTGGTAGGCGTGAAGTGGAGCTGGAAGCGGGGTCGCTCGGCGAGCCATTCCTTGACCACCGGGTGTTTGTGGGTGCGGTAGTTGTCGAGCACCAGGTGGATGTCGACAGCCGGGTAGCGGTCGTCGATCACCTGCAGAAACTTGAGAAACTCCTGATGGCGATGGCGTGCGTAGGTGCGCCCGGTCACGCTGCCACTGGCGATGTCGAAGGCGGCGAACAGCGTGGCCGTGCCGTGCCGAACGTAGTCATGGGTGCGTCGCTCCGGCTGCCCGGGACGCATGGGTAGCAAGGGTTGGGTTCTGTCGAGCGCCTGGATCTGGCTCTTCTCGTCAACACACAGCACCAGCGCCTTCTCGGGTGGATGCAGATAGAGGCCGATGACGTCAGTGACCTTCGCCTCAAGGTCGGGATCGGTGCTGTATTTGAAGCTGCGGGTGCGGTGCGGTTGCAGGCCATGCTCACGCCACACGCGATGCACCGTGGTCGAGCCGACGCCGACCTGCTCCGCGACCAGACGCGTACTCCAATGGGTCATGCTCCGTGGTGGTTTGCCCAAGGTCACGCTGATGATCTTGGTGGCGACCTCCTGGCCATGCTGCGTCGGTCGGCCGCGTCCCGGCTGGTCGAGTTCCAAGGCCGCAATGCCACCGCTCGCATAGCGCGATCGCCACAACTGCACGGTGGGCTGCGTGGTCGCGGTCTTGGCCGCGATCTGTCGGTTGGGCATGCCCTCGGCCGCCAGCAGCACGATGCGTGCACGCAGCACCAATCGCTGCGGCAACGCGCGGCTCCGCGACCAGGTCGTCAGGGTGGTGCGATCGTCGTCGGTGATGTCCAGTGGCGGGGCAGGATGATTGGCCATGCGGGCATCATCCTGCCACCCCGAACAATATGCAAGCTATTTTAGGAACGCGACACTAGGTGCTCCGGAACGCAGCATCGGATAATTTGGCATTAGCGAATCAGGGCTTGGAATCCTCTGGCCCCGCCAACCGGAACGCTCTCAACGGTGTTCGGGGATTGGATCGTCTTCCCCGAACTTGGGTCGAAAGGGGGACCGAATCACTCTGAGGTCGAGGGGTTACGCTTTCCCCGTCAGTTCTTGGCGGTTCACGCCAAGGCGCTCGCCGCTTGTCGTGTGATATCCGCGCGTAGATAGCGGCAGCCTCCGGGACAGCAGGTCGCACCTACAGCAGTATTCGGGCATTGGGCGGCCTATGCCCATTTCCGACGGGAACGTCTGAGGGAGTGCGATGTTCCTCTAGGGTGGGCTGCCCCTCGTCGGCCACGCAGGACAAGGCTACGATGCGCGCAAACCACCAGTGACAGGACGGCCGAGCGCCTCTCAAGAGCGGTGCCCCTACGTACCAGCTAGGTACTCGCACGGATTTGTCGGTGCGGCGCCATCCCTAGCCTGCGACTAGACCGCAAGCAAGCCGCCAGCCGATAAGGAGATCCCATGCAGCAAGCCATCTCATCCAGCAGGTCGGACGTCACCGAGTCGTTCGAGGACGGACGTCGTCGATTCAGCGTCAGCGGTTCTCGCATGATGTACTCGAGACTGATCGGCACCCTCTTCTTGTCGGGGTTCCTCGTCTATGGGATTGGCTCCGCGCTGGCCACATCCGCGACCGGGGCACCGCACTTCCTCGCGGCGATTGCCGCACACCCGACCGTTCTCATCATCGGAGCCGTGCTGATGTTGTTGAACACGTTCGTGGACCTCGGCAAGGGGATCCTGTTCTTTCCAATCCTTGCTAGGCACAGCAGGAACACTGCGCGGGCCTATCTGGCAACCATGATCGTCGAGGTCACCCTGCTGGATGTCGGTGCAATCGCTTTGCTGAGGATCGTGCCGCTGAGCGGGCAGCATGGACTTGACGCTGCGACGGCAATCGCCCACGGGTCAGCGCTTGTTCACACCAACGCCATGTTCTACCAGTTTGGGGAAATGACACTCGCAGCGGGCTGCGTGGCTCTGTGTGCGCTGCTCCTCCGGACGCGCTTGATCCCGCGTTTCTTGTCGATCTCGGGCCTGATCGGGTATCCGATCCTCATGGTCGGAGCCATCGCTGAAGTCTTCGGGACCCACATCGGCCTCGTGCTCACCATCCCCGGCATGTTCTTTGAGCTGGTCCTGCCCTTCTGGCTCTTCACCAAGGGCTTTCAGCCCGAGGCGTACGCGGGACCGGCCGCGCGTCGGACGGCTCCGCCACTAGCGGCGTAGCTCTCTCATCCAGCCCGGTCGGGTGCAATCCCGGCCGGGCTCTTTCTGTTCTCTCTAGTCCGGACGGCGGTGGACTCGAGACGCGCCTACACTGGCGGTATGCCCGTATCCAATCGAGCGGTTGCGGGCAGGCTCCCCGCAGAATCCACGAGCTTCGTAGGCCGGCGGAAGTTGTTGGCGGAGGTCAAAGCGGCATTCGCGAGCACGCGTCTTTTGACCCTGGTGGGACCGGGCGGCGTAGGTAAGACCCGGCTTGCCCTGCGCGCAGGTGCCGACCTCCAGCGGACAGTGCGTGACGGCGTCTGGTTCATCGACCTTGCCGGTCTTGAAGATCCGCATCTCGTTGCCAAGGCGGTCATCAGCGGCCTCGGCGTGGGCGATCAGTCCGGACAATGGCCAACCTCACTCCTGATCTCGCACCTCGCTTCACGCGAAGCGATGCTGATCCTCGACAACTGCGAGCATCTCCTCGACGCTGTCGCGGTTCTGGCAGATGTGGTCTTGAAGGAAGCGGCTGGAGTTCGACTCCTGGCCACGAGCCGTCAAGCGTTGGGAATCTCTGGTGAGCGCGTCGTTCAGGTACTGCCTCTCACGCTCCAAGGAGAGTCGGGCGCCGACGCAGGCCAGGGCGCTGCCCACTCCGAGGCGGTCGCTCTATTTGTGGCTCGGGCTACAGATGCCGGCGTCCAACTCGAGGAGACGGCCGCCACTCGTCAACTGCTGCTCGACCTTTGTCGCCGCCTCGATGGCATGCCCCTGGCACTCGAACTGGCAGCCGTCAGGTTGAGGACGATCGGTCTTGACCAGCTGCTCGAGCGGTTGAGTGACCGCTTCGGGCTCCTCACCGGGGGCAGCCGTGTGGCGCTGCCGAGACAGCAGACGCTCCGAGCCACGATCGACTGGAGTCACGACTTATTGAGCGGTTCGGAGTCGGTATTGCTGCGCCGGCTCGCTGTGTTCCCGACTGACATGGGACTTGATGCCGTCGAAGCCGTGGCAACGCAGATGGGCACTGACCGAAGTTCGGTGCTCGAGCATCTGTCCAGCCTCATAGAGAAATCGTTCGTGACCCGACTGGGCCCAGCCGCAAACGCACGCTACAAGCTCCACGAGACGATGCGAGAGTACGCCCTCATCAAGCTGCGCGAGGCAGAGGAGGAGCCCGCAGCAATAACGGCGTTCGTCGGTTTCTACGCTGACATGTGCCAGAGAGCAGAGAAAGCTGCACAGTCGCCCGAGCTCGTGGAGTGGCTCAAGCGCATGGACGCGGAGGCCGACAATGTGCGCGCCGCCCTGGCTCACTGCCTGCACGGCCCTGACCACGCACAGGGCCTTTCGATGGTCGCATCGCTGCTGTGGTACTGGACAGCGCGGGCAACCAGTGAAGACGCGTACTGGCTTGATCTGTACCTGGAGAAGCGCGAGGCGGACGATACGGACGACGCAGCCATGGCGCGGGCTCTGTTTGCGCGCGGGTTTGTGTCAATGGTCCTCGGCGACGCGGCTACCGCCGTGCCCGCGCTTGATGAAGCGGAGGCAAAGGCGCGCGCGGAAGGCGATTCGCCGCTGCTCGCTCGCATCCTCTCGGTCTCCGCTGGTATCCGCGTGATGAGCGGTGAACTCGAGGGCGCACGCTCGCAACTTCGGGAGGCGAAGACGCTTGCTCAAGGTTTTGATGACCCTGGTGTTGACGCCATGCTGGCGCTCACTGAAGGATTCATTGCGCTCGGCGCCGCGGACGTCGAGACAATTGGCCGCGTCTATGCCGAGTGGTCACCTCGAGCTCGGGATCGAGGCGACCTCCAGACTCTCAGCTACCTGCTTTCGTCGTATGGATTCTCGCTCCTGCAGCACGACCGACCGGACCAGGCTGGGCCGCTCTTGCAGGAAAGCCTGGGAATCGAACGGCGTCTTGAAAACCGAGACATGATTCTCTACGCGCTCGACGGACTGGCCAGTCATGGTGCGATGGTCGGCCGGCTGCAGAGGTCTGCGCGACTGATCGGTGCCGCGGAGAACCTGCAGACCGAGACGGGGATCCGCCTGATGCCGCATATGGAACCTGTGTTGGCACATGCACGGGAGACGATCGTCGCCTCGCTCGGAATCCCAGCGTTGGAGTTGGAGATCCAGGCGGGCAAGCGGATGTCGACGGACGAAGCAGTCGCCTACGCCCTCGATGAGAAGAAACCAGCACCTCGCGACGGCCCCATTGAGCCGAAGAAGGTGACACCGCTGAGCAAACGGGAACTGGAAATTGCCCGCCACATCGCAGACGGGATGAGCAATAAGGAGATTGCCTCCCAGTGCTTCCTTTCCGAGCGCACGGTGGAGACGCACGCATCGAACATCCTTAACAAACTCGGTATCAACTCGAGGGTGGAGGTCGCGCGCTGGGTCGAGCGCGAGTTGGCTCCGAACTAGAAAGAGCCCCTGGTCGCGGCGCTCGCAGCGCGATCACGATCGCATCGACGACGCGGACCGGAGGGAGCAATGCAACGCCAAACAAGCGATGAACGTCCTCGACACAGCCAGCTTCGACGAGGCATGAAAGCCGGTCATCGTCAGGGACGTACGTCGCGCTCAGCACCTCCAGCCAAAGTCCCCTGACTCGGAGGCGGAGGCACGCGGTGTTCAGAGTGTTGCCGATCCACGACAGCTCGCTCTCTGCCACTTTCAACCTCACCTCAGCCAGGTAGCACCGTTGTTTAGGGCGAACCGGCATCAGAGGCGTGGCTTTCGTTCTCATGACCCCAGGTTGGTTCTTGTGCCGATGCGAGTCATCGGTGACAGCACCCATCGACCACGTAGGGCGGTTATCGCTGCTGCTTTTGCCCATGTCACGACGGCTACGTGGTGGCTCAGTGCTGGCCGCGATGGCTGCCTCCACCGTCGCCAGCGACGATGCAAGGCATTGAGCCAGCAATCGAGGAGAGAGCCATGCAGACAGCAACCTTCGACACATCGACCGATCGGCCCCAGGCAAGCGTCGACGTGACGACGATGAAGGCGATCGTTCAAGACACGTACGGATCAGTCGACGTCCTGCAGCTCAGAGACATCGCCAAGCCCACGATCGGCGAACACGCCGTATTGATCCGCGTTCGGGCCGCTGGGGTCAACCCCGCGGACTGGGCGATCATGGGCGGCCTGCCATACATCGCTCGCCCTGCACCTATGTACGGATTGCGCACGCCGAAGAACCCTGTTCGAGGCACCGATGTTGCAGGTCGGGTGGAAGCCGTCGGCTCCGCCGTGACGCGCTTTCGCCCGGGCGACGAGGTCTTCGGCTGGTGCCGAGGTGCGTTTGCGGAATATGCGGCCGCGTCTGAAGATGGACTGGCGATCAAGCCGACCGATCTCACCTTCGAACAAGCCGCCGCCATTCCGATGGCCGGGTCGGTTGCCCTCCAAGCGCTGCGCGATCACGGCCGGGTTCAAGCCGGGCAGAAGTTGTTGGTCAACGGCGCCTCGGGTGGCATCGGCACCTTCGCGGTGCAGATCGCAAAGTCGCTGGGAGCCGAGGTCACCGGCGTATGCGGTACATCGAATGTGGAGATGGTCCGATCGATCGGGGCCGATCACGTTATCGATTACACCACGGACGACTTCACCAAGAATGGCGAGCGTTACGACTTCCTCCTCGACAACATCTCGAACCGATCGCTGTCCGATCTGCGGCACGCGCTCACCCCGACGGGGATGCTTGTGCCCAACGGCGGTCAGTTCCAGCATCGTTGGTTCTCGAGCGCGGGACGGCTTATCAAGGCCATGGTGTCGTTCCGTTTCGCGAGCCAGCGGCTCGGCCGATTTGTGGTCGCGCAGCGGCACGACGATCTTCTCGCCCTGATTGCGCTGATCGAGGGCGGTAAGGTCGTGCCGGTGATCGATCGAACCTATCCGCTCGGCGAGACTGCCGCTGCGATGGATTACGTCGGAACCGGGCACGCCCGAGGTAAGGTCGTGATCCGTGTCTGATGCACGGCCGATGGCCGGCAAGATAGTGCTGATCACCGGCGCTACCGGCGGAATCGGCAAAGCCACGGCGATCGGGCTCGCGACGATGGGAGCGCGCGTCGGCATCACAGGTCGCGACCTGATTCGCGCCGAACAGGCCGCGGCCGACATTCGTACCGTGTCTGGCAACCCGGCAGTCGACGTGTTCGCCGCCGACATGAGCTCCCAGGCCGAGGTGCGGCGTCTCGCCGCCGCGGTTCTCGATGCTTACCCGCTGCTGGATGTGCTGGTCAACAACGTCGGCGGATTCTGGGCGCATCGACATCCGACGGCCGACGGCCTGGAGCACACCTTTGCCCTGAATCATCTTGCGCCGTTCCTGCTCACCAACCTGCTCCTGGATCGGCTCAAGGCGAGCGCGCAGGCACGGGTCGTGACTGTCTCCTCCGGGGCACAGGCTGCGGGCCGGATCGACTTCGACGATCTGCAGGGCGCTCGCAGTTACTCGGGGCAGCGCGCGTACAGCCAATCGAAGCTGGCCAACATTCTTTTTACTAGCGAGTTGGCTCGCCGTCTTCAAGGCACCGGCGTGACTGCGAATTCCGTGCACCCCGGCGTGGTGCGGACGAACTTCGGCTCCGAAGACCAAGCCGGATTCTTCAGGATTATCAGCCCCTTGGTTCGCCCGTTCTTGAAGACGCCAACAAAAGGTGCATTGACGCCGATCTATCTGGCCTCATCACCGGGCGTGGACGGGGTCACTGGCGAGTTCTTTGCAAACCGCAAGCCCAAGACCGCCAATAAAGCAGCCGACCTGGACGTCACCGCGCGGCTCTGGCGGGTCAGCACCGAGCTAGTCGGGCTGACGGGGTTGCCAGGGTGATTGCTGTCGAGGGAATGCGCCGAGCAACCAAGGTCAGCAGGCATGCATGCGCCCATGCCTCCTTCACGTCTCCCAGCCTATCGCTTACGGGACCCGCGCGTAGGCATCTGTTCGGCCAGCCGCTCGAGTTCGGCGGTCGCCGCAGGCGAGTCATTGCTGAGCCCTGAATGTACGGCCGTCGGGCCCCGCAAGAAGCGCCGCAAGATGGCCACGAGCAGTCCCTCGGGCAGAGCCTGCAACGCAACGAATGCGCGCGGGACCGGCCGGTTCGGCATCGCGGCCAGGTTCTGCCGCATGAGGCGGAGCATCGCGGATCGCGTCTGGATCGTCAGCCAGCGCTACCGGGCCGCCCGTCGCGTGCACCGCCTGCCCGAGTGGCACCTCAAATGCGGCGTGTGCCTTGAGCCAAGCATCCATCTGCGGCTCGAACGTGGCGTTGATCCCGGCAGTGCGGAATGCCCGCACGAGCCGTTCCAGTCGCGGGGTGGTACGGCCGTCCGCCTCGCTGATCGGCATCGCAACCCGGCGGGTGACAAAGCTACTCGCGCGGTAGCGGACCACGTCGCCGTCCATCGTGCCGCCGTCGGTGGGGAAGCCGAGTACCATCCGCTCGAGGCCGATGACTGCGCGAAGCGGCTCCGGGCCAGCCGCCCAGTTGAGCAGGAACAGCACGTCACCGTCGACGCCGACCTGTGACTCCAGCACCGCGTCCACCTGATGGGTGCGGACCAAGACAGCGATCAGGTCGTACCCGCCGGTAGGGTGCTCGACCACGGGAAGCGACACTCGCCTGACTGCCGCGCTGTCTTCCTCGGCGAGCAATACGCGTGTTCTCGCAGGGCTGCCAGACGCTCGCCACGGGAGAGAAGTGAGACGTCGTGCCCGGCGTCATGCAAGCGGACAGCGAGCAGTGCCGGTAACGCCGGCTCCGTATATGTGCACTTTCACGTCGACCTTCTCTCGGAGCTTGTCTCCGTCATACGCCGAGTGGATGACCTTGTGTCGCTGCACCGGTGGTCGGGCCGCGACTGCCGCCTCTACGTGCTCGGCCAGTACCACCCCTGATGTCTGCGGATGTGGGACTACTCAGGCTGATGGACGTAGACAGACGAACTAATAAGGAGAGCAGACATGTTTGGCAGAACTCACACAACGGACGACCCATGGGCCCAACAACGGTCACGAAAGGAGCATGCCGTCAGCGGTCGAACAAGCAAACGGAGAAGCGGCTTCACTGCTGCACGCATCATCGCTCTCATCGTCATCGCACTGGGGGTGCTTGGTCTCGTGTACGTCCAATTGACGGGCGGCACCAGCGCGCTGTCTGTCCCCAGTGGAGCGCATGCCGGTCAGTTGAAGCTCACGTCTTGCACCTATACGACCGAGAAGGGTGACTCCCGCGCCGACTGCGGCACGTTGGTCGTCCCCGAGAATCGGACGAACCCGCACTCGCGACTGATTGCGTTGCCCGTCATTGTCATTCGAGCCACATCCGCCCACCCGTCCGAGCCCATTTTCCGTCTGAACGGCGGTCCCGGCGTCACGAACATGGTGTTCCCGGATGCCAGCCGCTTCACAGCTAACCATGACGTCGTCCTGGTCGGTTACCGGGGCGTCGACGGATCGTCCGTGCTCGACTGCCCCGAGGTTACCTCCGCACTGGAAAACTCGGCGGACATGCTCGGACAGGCGTCCTTCCAGGCGTACGCCAACGGCTTTCGCACCTGCGCGACCCGCCTAACGGCAGACGGCGTCGATCTAGCCGGCTACACCCTACCTGAGCAGGTCGATGACCTCGAAGCGGCGCGCAACGCGCTGGGCTACAAGCAGATAGACCTCGTCAGCGAGAGCGCGGGGACGCGCCTTGCAATGATCTATGCCTGGCGCTACCCGGCGAGCATCCTTCGCTCGGTGATGATCGGGGCGAACCCGCCCGGCGACTTCCTGTTCGACACATCGACCATCGATCAGGAGTTCCAGTCCTACGCGAGCCTCTGCGCCGCGGACGCCGGCTGCAGCAAGCGCACCAACGATCTCATCGCCACCATCGAGCACACGGCGGCCAACATGCCCGGCCACTTCTTGTTCCTCCCCATCCCCAAGGGCAATGTGCTGGCCGCGACCTCATTTGGCATGCAGGAGTCGACGGACGACGCAGCGCCAGACTCGGCGCCGATGACGATCGACGCATGGTTGTCGGCCGCTGCCGGCGACCCGAGCGGGCTCTGGTTCGAATCGTTTCTGGCAAGCATCGCGTTCCCACAGTCGTTTGTCTGGGGTGAATTCGCGTCCGTCGGGTCGATTGACTTCCCTGCTGTCAGGCAGTACTTCGCCCACCCCGACCCGTCGATCATCGGCAGCCCCGGCACGGATTTCCTCTTCGCCGGCGGCGAGCTGGCGAATGCCTGGCCGGCTGTCACGGACTCGGACCAGTACATGCACGACCAGACGTCGAATGTCCAGACCCTGGTGATCAGCGGGGCGCTCGATATGTCGACCGTACCCCAGAATGCGACAACTCAGCTGATGCCCTTCCTCCCGAACGGGCACCAGGTGGTGGTGCCCCAGCTCGGGCACGCAGGTTCCTTCTGGAGCTATGACCCGGTCGGCGGCACCGCCCTGATCACCACCTACCTCGAGACCGGACAGGTCGACCAGTCCTTGTACACGAGCCCGCACCTCTCCTTCACACCGGCCAGCACACAGACGACGATTGCCAAGGACATTGTCGCCACGATGCTCGGCCTCGCCGTCCTCACGGTGGTGTCGCTGCTCCTGATGTGGTGGCGCATCCGCAGACGCGGTCGGTTCGGGCGCACGGCGAGTGCGGTGCTCCGCTCGGTGTACCCGATCATCCTCGGCCTCGGTGGCTGGTTCCTCGGTGTGCTCATCGTTCTCACGACTTCCTCGACGATTCCGATTGAAGACCAGCTCCTCGCCGTCGTCTCAATCGGTGTGCCGATCGGCCTGGGGATCTACCTCGCCTGGGTCAACCGCGACCGGCAATCCAACGCCAACACCATCGGATTTGCGGCAGCAGCCGGAGGTGGCCTCGTCGGCGCCTGGCTGGGGTTCAATGCGACCAGCGGACTTCTCTCCCTTATCACTGCAATCATCGGAGCGACCGTCGGCGCAAACCTGATCCTCCTCGCGCTCGACATCTCGTGGGATCGGCAGGCTCGCAATCGTGTGGATGAAAGCGACGCAGCGGAGGCTAAGGCTGGCGATCCCTATCACCGGCGCCGCCTGGCGTTTCCACGGCGACACGGCGAGAGTGCGATCGCGCCGCGTCCGTCGCGCATCGCTGATCCGTCCTTGCCACCTCGCACGTCGCCATGAACGAAGTACCGCTGTTCGGGCTCGGCGGCAACGTCTTACTTGTGGTCATCCTCAGCCTCCTCTTCGTAGAGGAGGCTGGGGTCCCACTGTTCTTCATCTCGGGCGACCTGCTGCTCGCTGTAGGCGGAATCGCCGTTGCATCAGGACAGATCAGTCCGCTGGTCTTTGTTCCCGCCGCTTTTCTCATCATGATCGCGGGTGCGCTCGTCGGCTGGGAACTGTTCGCGCGATTGGGATGGGATCGGCTCTTCGGTATCGCTCGTAGGTTTCACGCTGGCGGAGTTCTGGAACGCGCAGCGAAGCTCCTGCACAATGGCGGTTGGCGAGCTGCGTTTGTGTCCCGGCTGATCCCCGGCCTGAGGATCTACACCACCCAGGTGGCTGCGGTGAGTGGTATGCCGCGGCGCACATTCCTCATCGGGTTGCTCGCTGCGAATGTGGCCTACGTCGCAGCGTTCGTAGGTCTCGGAGACGCAGTGGGTCGTCCGGCCATCAAGCTCATCGAGCAAGGCGCAGCCAACGTTGCGATCCCCATCCTCGTAACCGTCGTGATCGCCGCGCTCATTGCGATCTGGCGCGCACGCGCCCAGCCCATGGCCCTGGCTCGATGATAGGAAGAGTGCGCGTTCGCCCTGCTAATGGCAAGGCGCCACTTGCCGATAGGGCACGACAGATCCCTTGTAGTACCTGACACGCAACTCGTGCTTGGAACACCCCGAGCTTCTACTGGGCAAGACTGTCTCGTACACCTACAACCTGGACAACGAGCCTCTGACGATCATCTATCCGGGCAGCCACACGGTGATCAATGGCTATGACTCGGATGGGCGATTGGATTCGGTTGAGGACTGGGGTCTCCAATACGTCCACCTCTCATACGACGCAGATTCCAATGTGACCGCTGACGATCTGGCCAACGGCGTGACGGATACGTACGCGTACGACGCCGATGATGAGATGGCGAGCGTGGATGACATCAACAGTTCGTTGACCACGGTCTTTTCCGCCAGCGACACCCGAGATGAGGATGAGCAGCTGGCCGCAGACTCGTCGCAGGCCACTGACCAGGGCCTCATACCAGTACACGGCGAAGAACCAGCTCTGCTATGCGGGTTCGACGACGAGCGATAGCTGCTCCCGTCCGCTGGCACCTACCCCTACGCGTTCAGCTCGGCCGACACCCTCACTGACAACAACGGGGCCACCCAGCAGTACAACCCTGCGGACGAGCTCTGCTGGAGTGTTGCTGGCAGTTCGAGCAATGCCTGTTCGAGCGCTCCCAGTGGGGCTACCACTTTCGGCTATAACAACGAGGGAGATCTCACCAGCGAGCTACCGTCGAGTGGTTCTGCCAAGTGCAATACCTTCGACATGGCCAACCAGCTGACGAAGATCCAGACGGGGAGCGGATCCGGTTGCAGCAGCCCTACGACTGCGGGGACGTACTCCTACGACGGCTCTGGGCTTGGAGGAGCTACTCCTTGGCGAGCGGGTTTCCTGCATTTGGCGCGTCGGGCCGTCATTTCAGGACAACGCCCAAGGCCGTTTCACTTAGGCGATCGTGGTCTCCAAAGGGTAGCTAGGGCTCAGATTCCAGTAGCCTTTTGCATTGCTGCGAAACGACACTCCGAGTGCAAGAGCAAATCCGAAATGGCGCACCCCAGTGACGCCCTTAAGCCATCCCGATGATGAGCACCTGCGCGGGCGAGCGACTGCAGTGTGGGGAGCGCGACCGGGACACAGCGGATTAGTCACCCATGAGGATCGGGGATGAGCAGGTAGCTGATGCGACGGAGTTCGCTATCGCCCGGGCGGGGCACGCGCCGAGTACTGCTAATCGCGGGTTAGATCCTTCAGGAAGAGAGTTTGGAGGAGGCCTAAGCCAAGAGCCCTGTGCCTGTGGCGCTCGAGCAGTTGTGTACGTAGCACGTCAGCCCTACGCGACCCCGTTCGCAGCCGGTCGAACTCGTCGTCACAAGTCAGTAGTAGCCACCGCTCGGGCCACCTGATGGACCATACAAGA
>Ga0116221_1000719_pt1 | contig 22529 bp, 23 predicted proteins | sample Sb_taG_5_FD_88965 | JGI IMG/M metagenome (GOLD analysis project Ga0116221, IMG submission 88965) | Peat soil microbial communities from Weissenstadt, Germany - Sb_50d_8_FC metaG | ecosystem: Environmental > Terrestrial > Soil > Wetlands > Peat | place: Germany: Weissenstadt | collected 2010-09-21 | reverse complement strand
GTGTAGTAGCCGACGACGGTGCCGTCTGGCTCGGTGGTCACGAACGTGCGGGCCGCGTCACGGTGCTGGCCCTGGCCCGCATAGGCACGTAGCCAGCGGTCCAGGATCTCCTCGCCGCAACCGAACGCATCGATACGGTGCGCCCTACGGTCGAACGCGGCGGTCGCAGAGAGCCGCGGCGTCACGCTTGGGGCAGGATGCTCGGCTTCTCGACGAGTCGGCGCAAGCCGCGCTCGGCGTCGGGGGAGGGCTGCTCCAGCGCGGCGAGGAACCGCTGCGCTGCCTCGTCATCGACCACATAGCGGGTGCGCTCGGCGAGCGTGCGCTCGGCCTCTCGGCGCGCTGCTCTGCGTACGAACTCGCTCAGGCTCTCGCCGCTGGCGGTCGCCGCAGCCTGCTCGAGGCTGCGCTCCTCCTCGGTGATCCGAATCTCGATCCTTCGGGTCTTGGTGGGTGCGTTTGACACCATCCTCATAGTGTACGGCATTCGTCCGGACAAGTCACGAAACCTCGTTCCTTCAAGTTCCGCGAAGGCCAGCGAAAAACGGGCGAAAATGCCCGGCGTCGCGTCTCGTCATGGTGTTCCAAGCCAGGTGCTCAGCGCGTCGTGCAATCCGGTATCTGTGCCATCTCCCACCCAGGCAACGTACCCGTCGGGCCGGATCAGCACGGCGCTGGGAGCGGGGACCGCGCCGAGTACGGGAAGCTCCCACTCCCCGGCATATTCAGCATCGATCAGCTGGACCCGGTCAGCCCATGGAGTGATGTCGAAGCCGCCGGGCTCACAGAGGTTGAGCAGCACCGGCTTGGCGTCGTGCAGCAGCTCGAAGGCTCGGAGCGGGCGATCGGCGGTCACGAGGTCGAGATCGGGCATGCGGCGTCCGAGCAGCGGGTGTCCCTCGCCGAGCTCGTAGTGAATGTCCAGACCAGAGGCGATCCCCGCGAGGTATTTGCGAGGCTCGTCCATCATCGCCAGCTCCGACACCACGTCGGCCAGGGCCTTCGTGCGCTCGTCCTGGCGCTGGAGTGCGGTCTGAGCCATCGTGTGCCGGAGCGCGCGGGCAGCGACCGGGTGGCGCTCGTCCTGGTAAGTATCCAGAAGGCTCTCCGGGGCGCTCCCGTTGACCACCTGGGCCAGCTTCCATCCCAGATTCACCGCATCCTGCACACCGAGGCTGAGGCCCTGTCCACCAGCCGGGTAGTGCACGTGCGCCGAGTCGCCGGCGAGTAGGACTCGTCCGGCGCGGTAGGCCGCCGCCTGACGTGTCATGTCGGTGAACCTGGAGATCCACGTGGGATCGTGGATCCCGAAGTCGGTGCCGTACACGCTGATGAGCGCCTCGCTCAGATCGCGCAGGGTGGGCTCGCTGCTGGGCCCGAGCTGCTGCTCGGTCACCATGACCCGCACCGGCCCCCCATCCATGTAGACCACCTCGCCGTCGCGGATCTCGTACTCCAACCTGCCGATTGCATGGACGCCAATGGCGTCGCGCCGCATGCCCAAGTCAGGCTCCTCGGTCACCTCGACCTCGGCGATCAGGTTGCTCCTCGTCGGATCCCACCCGGGGAACTCGATGCCGGCCGCTTTACGGATCAGGCTGCGTCCTCCGTCGCACCCGGCGAGATACTGTGCCCGCAGCGACCGGCCGTCGGCCAGCTCGACGTCGACGCCGGTGTCGTCCTGCTCAAAGCCCATCACCTCACTCCCGTAATAGATCCGCACTCCCAGCTCGGCGACCCAGCCGGCCATGATCCGCTCGATCTGGTTCTGCCAGATCCCCAGCGAATACGGATGACGCGTCGGGAAGTCGCTCATGTCCAACACGGTTGTGCCGATCATCGAGGCCTGAGCCACCTGACCCTCCGCGAGGAACCTGTCAGCGACGCCACGCTGATCCAGCACCTCGATCGTACGCGAGTGAAAACCGCCGGCCCGTGAGCCGACGAGCACGTGATCGGGACGCCGCTCGAGGACCGCGACATCGACCTTCGCCAACGCCAACTCGGCCGCCAGCATCATCCCCGCCGGACCGCCTCCGGCGATCACCACAGCATGCTCGGTCATACGCATTCCGCTCCTCCTATTTCCGTAGGTTCTGGCCTGCGGCGGGCGATTATGCGGCACGACCGGGGCTTGTAACAAGCCCCCCACTCGGGTATAAATTGGAAGTGGAAAGGAGTGGGTGTCCTCCTTTCCCTTGGGTGTTGGCACTGGGCGTACGGCGCAGCTTGGGGTTCAGGCGACGACGTGTGGGCGCGGTGTGCGTTCTGCTGTCGTTGCTGGCAGGCGTCCATCGCGTGTTGTGTGTGGGTGATAGCGCGGCGTTGGGCGAGCTTGGTGTAGACGGTGGCGGCGAGGTAGGCGTCGTCGTCGTGGCCGACCATGGTGGCTGTCGCGGGGTCGAGGCCGAGGCCGCCGTCCTCGACGGGCACATTACCCACGACTGTTGCATGTATGCCACAGGCCCTGCTACCCTCAGGCCATGCCCAAGAAGTCCGCCCATCAAGCTGCCGTCAATGCGCTGCTGTCCGAGACCGAGCGCGCCGAGTATGCCCGGCGAGTTCAGGCCCTGCGCTCGCGCAACGCATTGCTGACGATGCTCGAGGCGACACGGGAGACGCAGGGCATGACCAAGCGCGCGCTGGCCAGTCGCGCTGGCTTGGAGGCTTCCAGTGTCAGGCGGCTATTGACCTCCGCGACCGCTAACCCGACGACCGATAACGCGTTTCGGCTGATGGCCGCGATGGGCATCGCGCTCGAGGCGAAGCGACCCACAGGAGAGCGCATCCAGCTCGTGAGTCCCGAGGCGCCAGCTACAACCCCCGAGTCCGCCGCCGCAGCCTAACGCAGGCCCAGGATCGCCGCATCACTCGCCTGGTGACTTGAGCAGATGCGGGAGAAGTCGGTCGATCTGCTTCATGAGTTCACGATGCCGGACGCCCGGCCAGCCGTGATAAGTGATCACGCGCGCCAGCACCTCATGCACTCAGATATGGGCGGGCGATCACGAGCAGCCTGTAATCGTCGAGAGTTTGTACCACGGCGTGCTACAGTGTGTACATGGCGGCTCGTGGACATCTCTCTATGCGTCCTCAGCAGAGCACTCTCGAGCAGTTGCGCATGCGGGCGAGGCTCTCTGGGCAACAACGCGCGGCGTTGGCGGAGCGCTATCTGCGTGAGGGTCTGCTGATGGACGAATTTTCCGGTATCCGTTTCGTCGATGGTGCGCTCGGCCGGCGTCCGGCTCTGATCGGAAGCGGTCTGGACGTGTGGGAGGTCGTCAAGGTCTTCCATGACAACGATGACTCGATTGCGGACGCCGCCGCATACCTCGAGATCGAGCCACGGATCGTCGAGATCGCCATCCGCTACTACGGGTCCAATCGCGAGGAGATCGATGACTGGATCGCGCGTGTACACGAAATCTCAGAGCTCGAAGAGGCAAAGTGGCGTGCCGCCCAGGAAGCGATCGGCGCGTGAGGCTGCTGCTGGACGAGCACTTCTCCCCAGAGATAGCCCTTCAACTGCGAGCACGCAGCCATGACGTGATCGCCGTCAAGGAGCACCGCGAACTGATCGGCCGCTCAGATCGCGTGCACTTCGCCTTGATGACCGATCAGCGCCGCGCGATCGTCACACAGGATCTCACTGATTTTCGCCTATTGCTCGCCGAGGCGATGCGCACTCCGACGAAGACCTATGGCCTGGTGTGCGTGCCCTCCAGGATAAGTTTGCGGCGTGAGGCGACTGGACGGATAGTCACTGCGCTCGATCGGCTCTTGGGGGATAACCCTGACGACGATGCCGCCGTCAAACGCGGCGGGGAGATTTGGCTGAACATCTGAGCTGTGCTGGCACCCTTGTTGGATTGACCGCGCGCAGCATCGACGAGATCGTGTTGCCCACGCCTTTGATGGGGGCGGCCTGCATTGGCTCATGCAGTTCTCGCGGGCGCCGCGCTCGCAGAGGCTCCTTTCTCGTAGGCCACCACGGTGGCGTCTCCCAGCCCTAGACGGTGGCGGCGGCGATCGCCTCCTGGTCGGCGATGTCCAGTGCCTCCTCCTCGCTGCCGGCGATGCCCTCCAGCGCTTCCTCGCCGTCTTTCGCGGCGGCGCCGTTGGACTCACTCGGCGGGCTCCCGAGGAACTGCACGTTGCTGGCGATGATGCTCACCGCCTGGGCTTTACGACCGTCGACGGTCTCCCACTCGCGCCAGTCCAGGCGCCCACTGACCGCTACGGGGCGACCCTTGTACATGTATTTGGCGACGTTCACGCCCGGGACACCGAACACGATGACATCGAAGAAGTTGGGTTTCTCGCCCCAGTCTCCGGCCGCGTTGCGCCGCCTGGTGTTGACCGCGACCCGCAGGTGGCAGACACTGCTTCCCGATGGGAGAACGCGCAGATCGGGGTCGCTGGTGAGCCGCCCCGTGAGGGCGACTTGGTTGATATTGCTGACCGACATGGTTGGCTCCTGTTCTGTCCTGGTTGGCTGACTAACTGGAACCCCGCGCGACACGCCCATAAGGCCACGTGCGCATGGTTCTCTGTCTCCTTCTCCGACGGGGCACCCAGAACGGGACCACTGCATTTGGGGTTTTGCTGGGAGTTCAGCCGTCTTCGACGGCTTTGCGGTTCAACGAGATGCCGCTGATTCTTCCGGCCGAAGGCCGGGCCTCCTTTGCCGGGCCCGACCAATCCGCAACCGCAAAAAGCGGGTCTTTGCGGTCGAGACCAAAGGCCGGGATCTGCGCAGGATCGAGAGAACCGTCCCAAGCTCTGCGTAGCTTGGTCGGTCCACCCCTACCTGAGGAGTAAGACCATGCCCGTCATGCCCGTTACAGACCTAGAGAATGGCGACAGGGAGCGTGATTCCGCCCTGCGCGGGGCGCTCACGCAGATCGAGCGCGAGTTCGGCAGTGGCTCGGTTATGCGGATGGGCGACGAGGGTGCGCAGGTGCGCTGCGACGCGATCTCCACGGGGGCGCTGTCGCTCGACCTCGCGCTCGGGATCGGCGGGGTGCCCCGTGGGCGTATCGTCGAGATCTTCGGTCCGGAGTCATCCGGTAAGACGACGTTGGTCTATCACGTGCTCGCCGAGGCCCAGAAGCTCGGAGGTGTGTGTGCGTTCATCGACGCCGAGCACTCGATGGACCCGCTGTATGCGCAGGAGATCGGCGTCGATATCGACGAGCTGCTGGTCTCCCAGCCCGACTATGGCGAGCAGGCGCTGGAGATCACAGACATGCTCGTGCGCTCCGGCGCGGTTGACGTGGTCGCGATCGACTCGGTCGCCGCGCTCACCCCAAAAGTCGAGCTCGAGGGGCAGATGGGCGACCATACCGTCGGTGCGCAGGCGCGGATGATGTCTCAGGCGATGCGCAAGCTCGCGGGGAACCTGAACCGCACGCAGACGCTTTGTATCTTGACGAACCAGATCCGCGAAAAGATCGGGGTCATGTTCGGTTCGCCCGAGACTCAGCCGGGTGGTAGGGCGCTGAAGTTCTACGCCTCCCAGCGCTTGGACATCCGCCGCATCGAGACGCTCAAGGATGGCACCGAAGCGGTCGCCAATCGTGTGCGTGTGAAGATCGTCAAGAACAAGGTTGCCGCTCCCTTCCGTCAGGCGGAGTTCGATATCGAGTTCGGCAAGGGGATCTCGACGTCGGGCTGCCTGATCGATATTGGTCTGGAGCACAACATCGTGAGAAAGTCCGGCTCGTCCTTCTCTTACGGTAACGACCGTATCGGCCAGGGCCGCGGCAATGCCAAGGCGTTCCTCGATGCCCACCCCGAGGTGGCGCGGGAGATCGAGGAGAAGATCTACGCGGCGTTGGGGTGGGATGAGGACTCCGTGACGCCGATCGAGCGCGACGAGGACATCCCACCGCCGGTCGCAAGCGAACCCGTCGCGGCAATAGCGGCGCCGGACCTCGACACGCCCTCCGCGGATCCCCACGAGCAGCCCTCCTCAGATCTCCTCGTGGGGGCGTACGCAGGGTAAGTACTTGAGGAGTTTCTGCACTGCCTGGTCGCTCCGGCAGCCGACGGAGCCAGCCGAGCGAGAGCGGCCTCTCGACGATCGTTGCGCTCCTCCGGCGAGCGCCTCCTACAGGCCGGCCCGTCCTATCATCGATCAGCGCGTCGTCGGCAAACTGCTCGGCGACTACTCGCCAATCACCACCGGGAGGCAAACCCATGCAGTATGTGAACCTCGGCGCTACCGGCCTGCGGGTCTCGCGCGTCTGCCTGGGCATGATGAGCTTCGGCAACGACAGCGACCGCTCATGGGTGCTCGACGAGGACGCCGCCGAGCCGATCGTGCGGGCGGCCGTGGAGGGCGGCATCACGTTCTTCGACACCGCCGATACGTACTCCAAAGGCGCCAGCGAGATCGCCACCGGTCGCCTGCTCGCAAAGCTCCTCACGCGCGATGAGATCGTCGTTGCCACCAAGGTCTTCATGCCGATGACGCCCGGGGAGAACGGCGGCGGCCTTTCCCGCAAGCACATCCTCAGCGCGATCGACGCGTCGCTCGGGCGCTTGGGGATGGACTATGTCGACCTCTACCAGATCCACCGCTGGGACAGTCGCACGCCGATCGAGGAGACGATGGAGGCGCTGCACGACGTCGTGCGTGCTGGCAAGGCGCGCTACATCGGCGCCAGCAGCATGTTCGCCTGGCAGTTCGCAAAAGCCCTGCACGTCGCCGAGCGACACGGCTTCACGCGCTTCGTCTCGATGCAGAACCACTACAACCTCATCTACCGCGAGGAGGAGCGCGAGATGATCCCGCAATGCATCGAGGAGGGGATCGGCGTGATCCCCTGGAGCCCGCTTGCGCGGGGTGTGCTGGCGGGCAGCCGAACACGCGATGGCGCCCGCCTGACGACACGCGCCGGCGGCGATCAGTTCACCGACTACCTCTACAGCCAGCCCACCGACTTCGACGTGGTCGAGCGCGTGGCTGAGGTCGCGGCCGGGCGCGACGTGCCGCCCGCACAGGTGGCCCTCGCCTGGCTACTGCACAAGCCCGGGGTTACCGCGCCGATCGTCGGAGCCACCAAGCCCGATCATCTCCACGACGCCCTCGCGGCCGAGCAGTTGACGCTCAGCGACGAGGAGATCTCGCGGCTGGAGGAGCCCTACGTGCCCCACCCAGTGCTCGGACACGGATAGGGCGGCCGTTCATCGGATCTGTTGTGTGTGTGTGTGTGTGTGTGTGTTTGAGTGAGTGAGAGAGGGCTGGAGGAGAACGTCTCGGAGAGCGTCTGTTTGGGATCTGTGGGGGCCGGAGGCTGCGATGCCTTCGGCTATCCGGCGAGTGAGAGCGAAGGCCGGCGGAGGGCGTCTCGGAGAGCATCTGAGGGCATCTCGGAGAGCATCTATTTGGCTAGGGGCGAGTGAGTGAATGCAGAGCCGATACCCAGTCGCTTGCGATCTCCCTTTGCGCTGTTGCGAGGCTGAGCTTGCCGGCGCATACCAGCGCGTTCAGCCGGTGCTCGAGCGCGTCCTTCGGGTTGGGGCTCGCCCCCGGCTCGGGCCACAGGTTACGGGGGTCGTTCACCGCTCCGCCCAGCTCGAGTGGGACGAGATGGTCGTACTCATAGTCCCTCAACGGTCCATCGTCGCCGTAGGCGGCGAGACTCGCACGCTTCTCGGGCTCGGTGACCGACTCGGGCGGGCGTACCGTCGATGTGTAGCCCTCGCGACAGATCGTCTCCGCGATGTTCGCCTGCCTGACGGCAGGGTCGATCGCTCCGGGAGTGCAGCGTGGGTCGGGAAGCGAGAAAAGCCCCGATCCGCGCGCGTGACAGGATCCCGGCGGCGGTTGTGGCTCGATCGCGTTGGCGCCGCCGCCCGACACGGCCGAGCAGCCGCTCGTCACGGCGGCGAGTGCGAGCGCCGCAGCGACAGTCTGAATGCGTGCTCCTCTGGCGGTCATCGGCGGACCGTAGCGCTCGCTTCGGCCCTTTCAGGGGATCGGGTTGGTGGGGGGCGAGGATCGGGTTGGTGGGGGGCGGGAGGAGTCGTCTGTGAGCTGCCCCGTGCGGGCTCGGGCGCGGCGCATCCCAGTCGACCGCTAGCGTGGGACGCCGATGAAGCTCGTCACTCCCCGCCCCAACGTCGAACTGCGCCCCAGCGATGCGGGCGAGCAGATGGTGGTGCTCGCCTTTCCATATGACGCGCAGATCGTGGCGCTCGTGCGGATGATTCCCAACCGGCGCTTCGATTGGGACGCCCGCGAGTGGTCGGCGCCGGCTGAGGACTGGGCCGGGATTCACGTGGCGGATGTGCTCGAGCGCTTCCCCGAGCTCACCGCCGCTCCGGAGGTGGACGCGTGGCTTTCAGGCATCCAGCGGCGGTGGATCGGCTATGTGCGCACCGCCCGCCACGACGGCCGCGGCTGGTGGGTGCTCGATACGCGGGCCGGCATCGTCCCCGAGGCATTGTTGGCTGTCGACGCGATCGAGTACGAGGGCAGGCTGCTCGTGCCGTTCAGCGCGACGGCCGCGCGGGAGCTGCGCGCGCTGCGCTCGGCGCGCCTGGACGCCGCCGCCGAGCGCTGCCTTGAGATCGTCGAGCGGGGGGAGTCGCCGCCCCCGGCCCGGCTCGTCCTCGCGCATGGGGTCGACGGCGCGCGCTTGCGGCTCGAGGTCGTGTGGGACCCGGACGTCGGCGCCGCGTTCGAACGCCTCCCAGGCGCCGCCGGCAGCCGCTCGGTGCCGCTGGACCCGTGGGTGGCCGAGCAGCTCGACGCGTTCCTCGCCCGCCACGAAGTTCAGGTCTCGGGGCCCGCGGTCGAGCTACTCGACGGACTGCTGGCAGAGCAGCGTGAGGCCGCTGCCGCAATTCGCGCTTCGCGCTCTGATGGCGCTGAGCCGATCGCTGAGACCGCCGCCGTGCTGGGCGGCGAGCTGGCGCCGTTCCAGTGGGCCGGCGTGCGCTACGTGCTCGAGGCGCGGCGCGCGTTCCTCGCCGACGAGCAGGGCCTGGGCAAGACGGTCGAGGCGCTCGCGGCGCTCGAGGCCGACGGGGCCTACCCGGCGATCGTCGTGTGCCCGGCGTCGATGAAGCTCGGCTGGCAGCGCGAGGCGGCGCGCTGGCTGCCGCACCGCTCGGTCGTGGTCGTGGAGGGACGCTCCGCGGTCCCGCCCAGCGGCGGCGAGATCACGATCCTCAACTACGAGATCGTCGCCGCCCATCGTGAGACGCTGGCCCGCCGGCGTCCGCGCGCGCTCGTGGTCGACGAGTCGCACTACTGCAAGAACCCCCAAGCCAAGCGCACTCAGGCCGTGCGTCGGCTGGCCAACGCCGTGGCGCCCGACGGTCTGCGCCTCGCCCTGACTGGGACGCCGGTGCTCAACCATGCGGATGAGCTGATTCCCCAGCTGCGTGTGATCGGCCGCCTCGAGGACTTCGGCTCGGGCGCGCGCTTCTCGCGCCAGTTCCGCGGTGAGCTGAGCGAGGAGCGACTGCACTGGCATCTGCGCCGGCGCTGCTTCGTGCGCCGCCTGAAGTCCGAGGTGCTCCCGCAGCTGCCCGCCAAGCGCCAGGTCGTGATCCCCGTCGCGCTGACGAACGAGCCCGAGTACCGACTCGCCGAGCAGGACGTGATCGCCTGGTTGCGCTCGCAGCCGCTCGACCTATCAGAGCTCAACGCCCGCATCGCGGCGACGCTGCGCGCCAAGCGCCTGGCGCAGCTGGGAGCTCTGCAACGCCTCGCGGCACGCGGCAAGCTCGCGGCGGCGCTGGCCTGGATCGAAGACTTCCTCGCCTCCGAAGAGGCACTTGTCGTGTTCGCCCGCCACGTCGAGGTTCAGCAGGCCGTGCTCGCGCGCTTCCCCGACGCGCTGCATCTTCTAGGTGGCGACTCGCTCGCCGAGCGCGAGGCGTCGATCGCGGCTTTCCAGGCGCCTGAGGGCCCTCCGCTGATCGTCTGCGCCACCCGCGTGGCCGCCCAGGGCATCACGCTCACGCGCGCCTCGAATGTGGCCTTTCTGGAGCTCGAGTGGACGCCGGCGATACACGACCAGGCCGAGGATCGCTGTCACCGCATCGGCCAGCGCGACGCGGTCACCGCCTGGTACCTGCTCGCGGCCGAGACGATCGACGAGACGATGGCCCGCCTGATTCAGCAGAAGCGCGAGATCGTCGCCGCGGTCACCGACGGCCGCCGCGAGCACAGCGACGGGATGGTCGAATCCGTCGTGCGCGAGCTGCGCGACGGCCGTCCGTTTCAGCGCCTGCGCGCGGTCAAAGACGAGCCCGCGCGCGGGCGGCGGAGATCGGCTTCTGCGTGATGCCGGTGGTAGGGCGGGCCAGCACCCATCGCAGTGAATGTCGTCTCAAGCCAATTCTGGCCGGAAGAGACGAACCGACAAAGCACTTACTGGTGGGATAGGGCCTCTTACGCTGAGAGCCGCACGGGCAGCGTCTTCAGCTGGTTGAGGAAGACCGACTCCACGATCGTCGGCCTGCCCGCGGGCTCCATCGCCGGGAAGCGCTCGAGGGTCTCCTCGAACAGGATGCGCAGCTCCAGCCGGGCCAGGGCCGTGCCCAGGCAGAAGTGGCGGCCGCCGGCGCCGAACGCCTGGTGCTCGGTCGTGCGGCGCACGTCGAAGCGATCGGGGTCCTCGTGACGGGTCTCGTCGCGGTTGGAGGAGACGTACCACATGACTACCTTCTCGCCCTGTTTGATTTGGCGACCGTTCAGCTCGGCGTCGCGGGTCGCGGTGCGGCGGAAGTGGGCGAACGCGGGAAACATCCGCAGCGACTCCTCGACCGCCCCGGGGATCAGGCTGGGGTCTGACAGCACCAGCTCGCGCTGGTCGGGGTTTTCCATCAGCGCGCGCATGCCGCTGCAGTAGGTGGCCTTGGTCGAATCGTTGCCGGCGGCGACGAGCAGGAAGAAGCCCATCACGATCTCGTGTTCCTCGAGCTTCTCCCCGTCCACTTCGGCGTGCACCAGCACGCTCGTCAAGTCGTCGGTCGGGTGCTCGCGGCGGTCGGCGATCAGCTTGCCGCAGCGCTTGAAGATCTCGGCTACCCCCGCTTCGACCCCTGCCTGGGGAGTCCCGTGCGGGTTCAGGTCGGGATCGCCGGCGCCCAGCATCATGTTCATCAGGCGCGCCCAGGCCTCATCGTCCTCCGGGGCGACGCCCATGAAGCTCCCGATCACGCGCGAGACCACCGGTTGGGCCACATCGTTGACCAGATCGCATGTCTGCGTCGGGTCGAGCCGATCCAGCACACCGACCGTGATCGCCCTGATCGCATCCTCGTGAGCGGCGATCCGCTTCGGCGTGAAGCCCGCCTGGAACAGCGCCTTGATGCGGTCGTGCTTGGGCGGGTCCATGCCGATGAACATCGCCCGCGAGAGCTCGATCGGCAAGCCGATGTTGGCGGCCGTCACACCCCCGAGTTCGGACGAGTAGGTCTGCCAGTCGCGACTCACCGCGTGGACGTCCTCGGCGGTCGTGACCGACCAGTAGCCGGGCTCCTCGGGAAATTCCGTGATGCTCTCCGTCCAGTGCACCGGGCACTCCCTGCGCATGCGCGCGAACAGCTCGTTCGGCACGCCGTGCTCCCAGACCTCGCGCTCGGTTACGAGCACATCCTCGAGCTTGCTGCTGTCAACCGCCGCCATCTGGACCTCCGTGATCGTAGCCGTGGACGCCTCAGGCATCTTACTGGCTGACCGGCCAATAGGTGGTTCGAGGGTGGTTCGCCGCGGGGCGTCGCGAATCCTGCTGGAGTTGGGGATCCATGCGGCTCGAGGGCATCCAAACCGGCGATATCGTCGAGGTCGACCGCAGCGGCCGGCGCTTCTACGCGCTCGTCACCGGGCCCGCGCCGGGAGGGCTTGCGTTGCAGCCCACCGACCGGCGAATCAACTACTACAGCTGCCGCAGCCGCGAAGTCGTCGGCCACTGGGCCAAGCGCGGCAGGCCGCGAGCCACGATCGAGCCTCTGCGGCCTTCCCCACGTCAGCTGGAAATCGATCTCCCTTGAGGGGGAGTCAAGGGGTGGGGTGGGTTTGAGGCGAAGGTGTTCGCGCAGCCCTCTGAGCAGAAGTAGTGCGTCTGGCCCTCCCGCTCCACCCGCACGGCTTTGTCTCTGTCGATCTTCATCCCGCACACCGGGTCTGTTCCGCCACGACGCATCGCCAGCGCGAACAGGATCACGAAAATAGCCGTACCCAGGATGTTCGTGAACAGCTTGTAGTCCACCCGCACTTCGCCGAAGATCTCCGCGCGCGTAGGGCGCGCGTGGGGGATCAGGCCAGCGGCGCTGAACAGGCCGTCCACGATCAGTGCGGCTGCGACCATCGTCACGAACATCAGCGCCACGATCCTCACCGCGAAGCGCGTGCCGTAGTACTTGCGGTAGATCGCGATGATCGGCAGCACGATCAGGTCCGCGAAGATGAACGCGATCACTCCGGCGAAGGAGATTCCGCCCGACCACAGCACCGCGGCGAGCGGCACGTTGCCGACCGAGCAGACGAAGCTGAGGATCGCGATGATCGGACCGACGATCGCGTTCTCGAGCAGCTTCAACCCCGAGGGGGCGTGCGTGATGAACAGTGCGTTGAAGAAGCTGTTGCCGAGCTGGCCGATGAACCCGGCGAGCAAGAAGCCGATCACGATCTCCTTCCACACCATCGACCAGTCGTTGCGGAAGTTGTGGGCGACATCCGACCAGGCGCTCGCGCTGGTGAGGCGCCGGCGGATCGTCATGTGCTCGCCCGCTGAGTGATGCTGGTGGCCGGTCTCGGCCTCTTGGGCGTGTTCGCGGGCTTGCTCCTCCAGGCGCTTTGACACGAATAGACGCAACAGCAATGTCATCACGACGATCAGGATCAGCCCTCCGATGAACTCCGCGAGCGTGAACTGCCAGCCGATCAGGACCCACATCACGATCCCGAGCTCGATCACGAGGTTCGTCGAGGCGAACTGGAAAGCGAGCGCCGAAGCCGCCGAGGCGCTCTTCTGAAAGAGGCTCTTGGCGATCGCGATCGCGGCATAGCTGCACGAGGAGGAAGCAGCACCGAGGCCGGTTGCCAGAGCGACCGGCCGAAAGCCCGATCCCCCGAGCGCGTTCTCGATGCGCTCGCGTGGCACCCACGCCTGCACGATCGCGGAGATCGCAAACCCCAGCACCAGCGCCCACCACACGGTCCATGCCATCAGGAGCGCGTTCGAGATTCCATCCCAGAGGGTGTCTACTACGCTCATCATCGTCGTTTCCGCCTCGTTCTGAGTCCCGCACGCGCGCGGGACTCGGGCCGTCAGGCCCGAGCGGCCTCCAAGGTCTCCGCTGGCTCAGGCGCCGGGCGTCGATGGAAGTCGCGGGCGCGCACGAGCGCGAGACCAACGAGGGCGCCCAGCAGAACAACGATCGCTCCGATCGCGAGGATCCCGTTGATGCCCGACACGAACGCTTGGTGCGACGCGGCGAGCACCCCCTGCTGGGTTGGCGCTGAGCGTTCTACCGCACGGGTTCCTCCCGATGCGAGGACCTTCGCAAGCTCCCCCGAAGGACGACCGAGGTGCGAAGTGAGCGAGGTGGTCAGGTGGTGTTGGAAGATGGCGCCCAAGGCGGCGACGCCTGTCGCCAGGCCGCCGATCCGGCAGGTATTGCTGATCCCCGAGGCCATCCCGGTGCGCTCTGGCGCCACCACGCCGAGTCCGATCCTCGCGATCGCGGGGTTGGCGATGCCGATTCCGACTCCCGTGAACAAGAGGCCCGCGACCAGCGCCGTCCAGGACGAGCTGACCGTCAGTCCGTGCATCAGCGCGAGCCCCGCGGCCGCGATGCCCAAGCCCGCGCTCAGCGCCACTGCGGGCGGCAGTCTCTCGACGATCGATCTCGTCGCCAGGGGCACGAAGAAACACGGCACGGTCGAGGGCAGGAGATAGAGGCCCCCAGCGAGCGCCGAGTAGCCGAGGTCGTTCTGCAGGTAGAGCGTCAGATACGGATACATCGCGAACATGCCCACCCCGATCGCGAAGGTCGCGAACGACACGCCGCAGAACGCCCGGTTGCTGAACAGCGACAGGTCGAACATCGGTCTCGGGTGACGGAGCTCTGAAATCACGAACGCGCCCATCAGCAGGGCCGAGCCGAGGAGCAGCGAGACGATCAGCGTGCTCGACCAACCCTCATCGTTGCCACGCATGAGTCCCAGCATCAGCAGGAACAGCGAGCCCGAGAATGTGATCAGGCCGGCCCAGTCGAGTCGCTTGGCGTCCGGGTCGCCGATGTTGACCATCCGCGATGAGGCCATCGCGATCGTGGCGACCCCGACGGGCGCGTTCACGAAGAAGATCCAGCGCCAGCCGAGCGTGTCCGTCAGGCCCCCGCCCACCAGCGGTCCGAGCGCCACGGCCATGCCGACCGTGGCGCCCCATGCGGCGATCGCCTTGCCGCGCTCGACCCCCTGGAACTCCTGGCCGATGAGCGCCAGACCGGTGGCGAACATCGCCGCTCCGCCGAAGCCCTGCAGCGCCCGCGCCGCGATCAGAACCCCCGCGCTGTTCGCCACCCCGCACAGCAGCGAGGCCAGCGTGAAGACGCCGATGCCGCCGACGAACACGGTCTTACGCCCAAAGCGATCAGCAAGGGAGCCACACGTCAACGTGAATGCGGCCAGCGTCAGGGCGTAGGCGTCGATCACCCATTGCAGGTCCGTGAAGCTTCCGCCCAGGTGGCGCTGGATCGTCGGCAACGCCACCTGCACGACGGTCACGTCGACGAGCAGCATGAACGTCGCCCCACAGACCGCGATCAGCGTCCACCAACGCCGCTCCAGTCCCCGCTCGGCTAGCGGGCCGGATGTGCCCCGGCTGGGGTCAGCGCTCACTGGTCATCCTTAGGTTGCCTCGGCCGCCGTTGGGAGAGAGCCGGAAGCGCTTGCCCGTTTGAGGGCCAAAGTGAAACAGCTCCCCCCGGAGGGGCGAGGCGCCCTGCGGTCATCTCTTCGTCGCCCATCGTCCATCCGCATGCACGCTCCCACACTACTGCGGCGCCCATCCAGCGCCCCGGGGCCGGCCCGCCGCGCTGAACCGTTCCAAGCTGTGTGTATCTTCGGGTCGATCATTGGTTTGGCAATCGGCTGGCCCGGCGCGACTCGAGCGACCGGGGGCCGTCATACGAAGGAATGGCACCCATGCGTAAAGAATCGAGGGAGTCGTCGCGGTCGCAGGATGACCCGCGGCTCGAACGGGCGATCGTCTTGCAGTTGCTGCGCGACGATCGCAAGCCGAGATGGTCCCGCGCTGAGCTCGAGACCCAGCTAGACGCCGATCGACGAGAGGAGGCGGCGGTCAAGGACGCGCTGCGCCGGCTCCACGAAGAGGGCGTGCTGGGCTTGGCCGAGGATGCCGTGTGGGCGTCCCGGGCCGCGCGGCGACTGGACGAGCTCGGGCTGATCTGCGCCTGAGCTGATCGCACTTGGCCAGGGGGGAAGGCCTGGGTGGGCGTCGGCATGGTGGGCGTGGGGGCGGCCTGGCCGGGACAGAACGCATGGGTGGGGTGGGGAGGATGCACTGGCCCGGCGATGGGCGCATCTGGTCGGGACGGGGTTCGGCAAGGACGGCGGGCATCGGGCGTGAGGTGGCGCAATGCGCTTGGCTGGGCGCCAGGCAGCGGGGTGTGGCCGCTTGGCAAGGACGGATGCCGCGGGGCGGGACTGCATCGATGCCGGGTAGATAGGGTCCAGGGCATGAGCAAGCGCGTGCTACTCCTCTCCTGGGAGTACCCGCCCGTAATCGAGGGCGGCTTGGCACGGCACGTGTGCAAGCTCGCCGAGGCGCTCGTCCGCCAGGGGGTCACCGTGGACGTGCTCACACGCGGGGTGGGCGAGTCACTCGACACCGAGAGCCGTGGGGGCGTAACCGTGCACCGCGTGCGCGAGCCGAGTTGGCCGCGCGATCTCGACCGCTTCGTCGCCTGGGTGGATCGGATGAACGACGACATGCTCACGGCCGGCCTTGCGCTGGCCGAGGAGCACTCCTACGACCTCGTCCACGGACACGACTGGCTCGTCGCGCGCGCCTGTGCCGATCTCGCCGACCGGCTGGGCGTGCCGTATATGACGACGATCCACGCCACCGAGCATGGACGCCACCAAGGCTGGGTAGCCGACCAGCCGCAGTCGCACATCCATTCCGTCGAGCGCTGGATGGCACAACGCGCGGATGCGGTGATCGTCTGCTCCTACTACATGCGCGGGCACGTCGCCGACATCTTCGACATCGACGAGCGGCGGATCGCGGTGATCCCCAACGGGATCGATCCCGACGACCTGCGTCCCGTCGCGGACCTTGAGACGCTGCGGCGCGAGTTCGCCGCGCCCACCGAGAAGCTCGTGTTGCTCGTCGGGCGGCTCGTCTATGAGAAGGGCTTCCAGCTTGCTTTCGATGCCCTCCCCGGCGTGATCGAGCAGGTCGAGAACGTCCGCTTCCTGGTGGCCGGCTCGGGCACGCACGAGGCCGAGCTGAAGGCCCAGGCGGAGCGGTTGGGGCTCTCAGAGCACGGCACCTTCCTCGGCTGGATCGGTGACGACGTGCTGCATTCGCTCTACCGGATCGCCGACCTATGCGTCGTCCCCTCGATCTATGAGCCCTTCGGGCTCGTGGCGCTCGAGGCGATGGCCTCCGGCTGCCCCTGCATCGTCGCCGACACCGGCGGCCTGCGCGAGGTCGTGCCGTCCGGCGAGCGCGTCGGCCTGCGCTTCAACGGCGGCGACGCCGAGCACCTCGGCGTGATGATCGAGCGCCTGCTCGTCGATGAGGAGCTGCGCGACCGGCTCGTGGCGGAGGCCTCCGAGCACGTGTTGCGCTTCGACTGGGACGACATTGCGCAACGCACCCACGCGATCTACAGTGAGCTGGGTGAGCCGGCGTTGAGCGAGGAAGGAGCCCGCGGGCGATGACAGAGGGGCTCAAAGGCCTGATGCAGGACGACTTCCCGCTGAACCTGCACCACCTACGCCGGCGGATGCGCGACTGCCACCCCTCCGCCGAGGTCGTCACGCTCACCTCCGAGGGGACCGTGCGCGCGAGCTTCGGCGAGATCTCAGAGCGCGTCGACCGCCTCGCGCGGGCCCTCCGACGATTGGGGATCGAGCCCGGCGACCGCGTCGGCACGTTCGCCTGGAACAACCAGCGCCACTTCGAGCTGTACATGGCCGTGCCCTGCCTCGGGGCCGTGCTGCACACCCTCAACGTCCGCCTCTTCGCCGAGCAGCTCACCTACATCGTCAACCACGCCGAGGACCAGGTGATCTTCGTGGACGACTCGCTCGTGCCGCTGCTAGAGAAGCTCGCGCCGACCTTCCAAGGGGTGCGCCACTTCGTCTTGATGGGGGAGGCAGAGGCGACGCGCAAGGTGGCCGCCGAGTGCTCACTGCCGAATGTCCTCCACTACGAGGAGCTGCTCGCAGACGCGGCGGATGATGATGATGCGGACCCCGCCCAGCCTTTCGAATACCCGGAGATCGACGAGCGCCAGGCCGCCTCGCTTTGCTACACGAGCGGCACGACCGGCAACCCCAAGGGCGTGCTCTACTCGCACCGCTCCGTCTGCCTGCACGCCACCGCCTCGCTGTTCGTGGACAACCTCGGGCTCTCCCGCCGCGATCGTGCGCTCGTGATCGTCCCGATGTTCCACGTCAACGCCTGGGGGATCCCCTATGCCGCCGCGCTCGCCGGCGCCGACCTGTTGATGCCCGACCGCTTCCTGCAGGCTGAGCCGCTCGCGCGCGCGATCGAGGCGGAGCGCCCCACCGTCGCGGGTTGCGTGCCCACGATCTTCGCCGACCTCCTGCGCTACGCCGATGCGCACACGATCGACCTCTCCTCACTGACCCACGCCGTCTGCGGCGGCTCGGCCGTGCCGCGCCAGCTGATGAAGGACTTCCAGGAGCGCCACGGTGTGCGCATCTTCCAGGGCTGGGGGATGACCGAGACCAGCCCCGTCGTCACCTTCTGCGACCCCGCCGAGGACCGCGGACACGACGAGCGCTACTGGGATGAACGCGCCCTGCAGGGCAAGCCCCTGCCGTGGACCGAGCTCCGCCTCGTCGACGACGACGGCCGCGAGGTCTCCTGGGACGGAGAGTCCACCGGCGAGATCCAGGTGCGCGGCCCCTGGATCGCCGCGCGCTACTTCGACGATCCCTCCGGCGACGACAAGTTCGACTCCGGCTGGCTCTGCACCGGCGACATCGCCGCGATCGACGAGCACGCCTTCGTGCGCATCACCGACCGCTCCAAGGACGTCATCAAGTCCGGCGGCGAGTGGATCTCCTCGGTCGAGCTCGAGAACCAGCTGATGGCCCACCCCGACGTCCTCGAGGCCGCTGTGATCGGCAAGCCCGACGAGCGCTGGGCCGAGCGCCCGCTGTGCTGCGTCGTCCTCCGCGAGGGGACCTCGACGAGCGCCGCGGAGCTCATTGAGCACCTGCGCCCGCGCGTCGCCAAGTGGTGGCTCCCCGACGAGTTCGCCTTCATCGCCGAAGTCCCCAAAACGAGCGTCGGCAAGTTCGACAAGAAGGTCCTGCGCGCCCAGCTGCACGACGGGACGCTCGACGGTCGCGTGCGGATCCCGTCGGGGGGAGGTCGGGAGGGGGGCCTGCCCCCTTCCCGCTGACTGATGGTTTTACGTGCCCAGCTGCACGAGGGTGCCTTGGAAGGGCGGGTGCTCGTTTCGGCGGGGGGAGGTCGGGAGGGGGCCTGACCCCTTCCCGTTGACAGCTGGCCGAGGGATGTTCAAGGGCGCGCGCACGTGTCTTGGGGGTCGGGCGTGCCCAGGCGCGGGGCAGCGGATCATTCTCGAAAGCCGTCCTAAGCAGCCGATGTAATGGTCGACGAAGCGGCTGCATGACCGGCATTGGTGATAGACCTTGTCCGAAGCAGGCAGATCGATTCGCAGGAGAGATGCCGGGAACGGCGAACGGAATAATGCTTTGAAATGGAATCGCCGCAACGAAATCACGAAAGGGCCCCGATGAGGGCCGTAGCGCTCACCAGACCATCAATGGGAGGTATGGCATGACTCGGACCGATGTCGTGGCCTCGAGCAGGCCGCAAGCAGCAGGCGCAGCACCCAGGAGCAGAGGATCATCGTCTCGCGCGTCGCGTGGGCTGTTAGCTCTGCCGGTCGTGCTGCTGCTGGCTATCGCGCTCGCGGCGCCGACGGCTCTTGCAACGAGCGGCAGCCCACCCGCCACCGCCGGCTACGGTCCCCAGGGTGTGCCCAAGCCCAGCAGTGGAACGTCGCCGTCGAAAGCGAACAAAACACCCCCATCGACATCGACGCCAACGAAAACGACCCCGTCCGCGACGACCAGCAGCGCTCCCAGCACAACGAGCGCGAAAGCAAGCTCACTGCCGTTCACCGGCTTTGACCTTCGCTGGACGGTCGGCGCGGGCCTGCTCCTGATGGGCATGGGCTTCTCGATCGTGACCATGCAGCGTCTCAAGCGCCGCAACACCACCGGTCGCTGAGGGATCAGTCCACAAGCTGGACTGGCAATGTAGGAGCGGCCGTCGGCTCAGGCCGGCGGCCGTCTTCCCTGTGGTGCCATCCCATCGTCGATCGCCTCACGTATCGAGTAAAGTCGGCGCGTGGACGACTCGACGCCATCTGAGCTCAATCTGGAGCTGGCCAAGCGCCGCCAGCAGGAGCGCCTGGCCGTCGAGGAGGGGGGAGGAGGCGAGTCCGAGGGCTTTGAGCTCGCCGAGCAGGAACTGATCGAGCACGCATCTCACGGCGACCAGCACACGCCGGACCGGATCATGCAGGATGCCGGCGCCGGCCCGGATGAGGAGCGGGCTGCATCGGTGTACGGCGAGGCTGACGAGGAGCATTCCCCCGACTGACTGAGGGGACCTGGGGCCCCTCGTGAACCGGTGATTGATGGTGATGGAGGCGCCCTCGCGTGGTCCCGTGGCGGGTACTACTGTGGTGGCGTAGTGGCTGGCGATCGCCGATCGCTGAGCACCGGGCGCATCCATCATCCGGATGACCAGCCGTCTCCGCCGGCGAATGATCGATCGGTCGATCCGTCCGATGAGTTTCGCCGCGGAGGGCGGTCTGTGGGTAGATATGGATAGATCGTAGATAGCGATAGATCGAGCTCAACCAACGAACAGGAGGATTTGCAATGACCGAGACCACCTCGACCCGCATCACCCAGGTGGGGACCGTGATCGTCCCCGTCTCAGACCAGGATGCGGCGATCGCCTTCTACACCGGCAAGCTCGGCTTCGAGAAGCGCATAGACGTTCCCTTCGGCAACGGCGACCGCTGGGTCGAAGTCGCGCCCGCGGGCGCGGACACGACGATCGCGATCGTCAAGCCACGCCCCGGCGAACCGACGGGCATCGAGACTCGCATCGCGCTGTCCAGCTCCGACATCGACTCAGACCACTCAGAGCTGAAAGCCCTCGGCGTCGACGTCGACGCCGAGGTGTCGCACATGGGCGACCCAGTCCCGCCGATGTTCTTCTTCCGCGACCAGGACGGCAACAAACTGTTCGTCGTCCAGACGAGCTGATCGATCGATCGATCGATCGCCGCGCGGCGGGGGTGTGAGCCATGCTCCGCGGCCCGTCGCGCGCGACCCTCTTTCAGATCGCCCCGCGCGTGAAGAGGGGGCATCTCTGACCGTCGGCGTTCAGCCCGCGAGCAAGAACCGATCCTTTCACCCACCCAAAGGAGGCACGATGGCAAAGCTGCGATTCCAGGTCTCGATGTCGCTGGACGGCTTCATCGCCGGGCCCGAACCGAGCGAGGAGCACCCCCTCGGCCAGGGCGGCATGCAGCTCCACGAGTGGGTGTTCGAGCTCGAGGCATGGCGCAAGCCGCACGGCCGGGAGGGCGGCGAGGTCAACGCCAGCACCGAGGTCGTCGAGGAATCCCTCACCAACGTGGGCGCGACCATCATGGGCCGCAAGATGTTCGGAGGCGACGCCGGTCCCTGGGGAGAGGACCCCTGGGACGGTTGGTGGGGCGAGGACCCGCCCTTCCACACACCCGTCTTCGTGCTCACCCACCATGCCCGCGAGCCGCTTACGAAGTCCGGGGGGACCACGTTCCACTTCGTCACCGACGGCATCTCCTCGGCGCTCGCCCAGGCCAAGGAGGCGGCTGGCGGCAAGGACGTCTCGCTCGGCGGCGGCGCCAACGTCGCCCAGCAGTATCTGTCCGCGGGCCTCATCGACGAGCTTCAACTCCACATCGTTCCGGTCCTGCTCGGCGACGGCACGCGGCTCTTCGACAACCTCGCCGGCGCCAACAACATCGAGCTCGAGCTCCTGCGAGTCCTCGAGGCGCCCGGCGTCACCCACCTCTCTTATCGTCGCGTCGTCAGCTGAGGTCGGGCGTGCTACGTGCAGGCCTGGGGCTCAAGATGCGCGTTAGATGGGGGCTCTAAAGCTCGTCCTTGCGCTGTGCGTACGATGTGTGTACACTGATGCGTATGTCTGAGACCAAGACCAATCGCGTCAATCTGCGGGTCGCGGACCGCGACGTCGAGCTCTTCCGCCAGGCTGCGGGGGTGGCAGACGAGTCCCTGTCGGAGTTTCTCCTGGGGAGCGGACGCGAGCGCGCCGAGCGGCTGCTGGCGGATCGCACGCGCTTTGTGATCTCCGAGAAGCAGTGGGCGGCTTTCAATGCCGCGCTCGAGCGCCCGGCGCAAGTGAACCCAAAGCTCGCCGAGCTGTTCAGTCGCCCGCGTCCTGAGTAGTGCCGCGGTTCAGCGACCCTGAGCCACTCGGCGCTCGGCACATCCTCGAGGGGTTTTACTGCGGCGAGGACTCCTTGGACGTCTGGTTGTGCCGGCACGCGCGTGCCGCTACGGGCAGCGGCTCGGCCCGAGCGTTTGTCACAGTGGACACAGAGCAGGAACGGGTCGTCGGATATCACGCGCTCACCGCTGCCTCGATCGAGCACCCTGAAGCCACCGGGCGTGTCAAGCGCGGAATGCCGCAACACCCGATTCCAGTGATGTTGCTCGCACGACTCGCGGTCGACCGCTCAGTACAGGGCCACGGGCTCGGCGCATGGCTGCTGGCCGACGCGATGGAACGTGCGCTCGCGGCCGCCGAGATCCTCGGCATTCGCGCGCTGGTGGTACACGCTTTGAATGACAACGCTCGGGAGTTCTACCTCCGTCACGGACTGGCGCCTTCGCCGACCGATGAGCGACATCTGATGATCCTGCTCAAGGACATCCGGGCGGTTCTCGCAAAACGTCATCGCTCTGCGCAATAGCAATCGTCGGTTCCGCCGAAGGTCACTCCTCGGATCTGATCGCCGGAGCGTGGTGAAGGCTGGCAAACCAGCCGAGGGCTGGGATCTCTCGGACGTCGATCGGACTCGTGAGGGGAAAGCCCGGCTGTTGCGGCGAGGACGGCTGGCCCACGATCGGCACGACGCGTGCGCGAAGCCTTTCGACCTAGAGCCGCTCCGTCTCGACCGGGTGCGGTAGCGCGACTAGGTCGGATAGCGGC
>Ga0116221_1000711_pt1 | contig 22737 bp, 20 predicted proteins | sample Sb_taG_5_FD_88965 | JGI IMG/M metagenome (GOLD analysis project Ga0116221, IMG submission 88965) | Peat soil microbial communities from Weissenstadt, Germany - Sb_50d_8_FC metaG | ecosystem: Environmental > Terrestrial > Soil > Wetlands > Peat | place: Germany: Weissenstadt | collected 2010-09-21 | reverse complement strand
CCGCTCACCGACCGGCCGTTTCACCCCTTGCATCGTGGCCTTCGGCCGGCTGGCCCGGTCGGCCTCGGTCTCGGAATCTTTTCCACGTTTGCGGTGACCGCCTATTTTGTGCGCCGTGACCGCAACCGCTCTGCACGCTCCAAATCACCCAAGAACATGAGACCAACATGAGGAGACGCAAAGCCCTGGCCGCCTTGGCAGCGGCTCTCACCATTGTTTCCGTCGCATGGCTGCTCAGCCGGACGGGAGCGTCCGGCAGGCACGCCGGCGGACCCGCACCCAACCGCGCATGGGATACCGCCCACGAGAAGATCTTCCTGGCCGGGCAACTGCAACGCAATCCGACCCACGCGCCCATCCTCCTCCGCCTCGCGCAAATCGAACGGAGCGCCGGCAATCTGCAAGGCGCACGCGAATATCTGAAGAAAGCCGTCGCGGCCGGCGGCGGCCAGGTCGACATCCTCCTGGAGTTGGGCCTCGTGGATTCGGAGATGGGCGATCTTCGGGCGGCAGAAGCGCAGAATCGCGCCGTGTTGCAGATCGACAATCGGCAGCCCGACGCCCTGTACAACCTCGGTGCAATCGCTGCCAATCGCGGCGATTTGGATCAAGCCCGCCACCTCTGGACGGACGCCATTCGTTCCGGAGGAACTACTGATGCGGCGGCTAAGGCTAAAATGGCGGTGGAGCGCTTGCCATGAAGATGTTACCGAACGCGGCGAAGTTTCTCCTTGCAGTGGGAATCCTGCTTTGCTTCCCGATCTCGTGTCCATTGCGGGCACAAGTCTCTGGCGGCGTGCTCTCCGGCACAATCACTGGCCCCTCGGGAGAAGTCGTTCCTAACGCCAGGATTTCCGTCAAGAACGTCGCAACGGGTCAGGTGACGGAGGCCCAAACCAATCCGGCGGGCGTCTACACTGTACCCGATCTCCCGCCCGGCGATTACGAGGTCTCCGTTCTAGCGGAGGGATTCGGCAACAAAACCGCTAACGTGACCCTGGCCGCAGGCGCCCGGCAGACGACGGACCTGGCTCTACAGGCCCCTTCCGGCAATGCCGTGACACCTTCGCTCGGAGACCTGGGCTTTCCTCCGGATCTGATCAAGGGAAGCGCGCAGGACCAGGCCCGGCTCGACAAGCGCTCGCACATGCTCAAGACCCATCAACGGCTGGGTTTGATTACCACCGCTCCGCTAATCGCCGTGCTCTTCCTGCCGGCGGCGAGTTGCATGCCGCTTTGGGCGGGGTTACGGCAGGCCTGTATTTCACCACTGCGTACTTCTCCGTCTTCGCTCCCAAGGTGCCGGGAACCCCGGTCCGCGGGCCGATCCGGCTGCATAGGGCGCTGGCCTGGATTCATGGCCCAGGCATGGTCCTTACCCCCATCCTGGGCGCGCTGGCTTATGAGCAGCGAAACAAGGGTGAGAAGGTCCACGGGGCCGCCAGCTTTCACTCGGCGGTGGGCGTCGTCACCGGAGCCGCCTACGGGCTGGCGATTCTCTCCGTATCGATCAAATTCTGAGGCCAGATGTCCATGTACAAAATAGCAGCGGCGGTTCTGGCGCTGGCGCCTTGCTGGTCGGTCGCCGCGGACAGCCAATGGGTTCTCGAACAATCCACGCTCACCTATCATGTCTCCCACCCTCTGCATCAGATCGATGGCGTCAGCCACCAGGCGCGGGGTAAAGCAGTCTGCCACGAAGGGCAGTGCGATTTTCTGATCGCCGTACCGGTGAAGTCGTTCGATTCGGGAGACAGCAACCGCGATCTGCACATGATCCAGGTTGCGCGCGGCGCTCAATTCCCCATGGTCGTCGTGCGCTTCCGTTTGCCCGCGGATGCTGCGTCGTTGACGACCATCAATGCCGACCTGGAGATCGAGTTTGCCGGCCAGACGGCGCACTACAAGCAGATCCCCTTCCAGCGCGCGTCTCAAGGAGGCAACGCCCGGATCACGGGTACCATTCCGGCAACGCTATCCGATTTCAAGATCGAACCGCCCTCGCTCCTGGCGATCCCCACCAAGAATGAGATACCGGTGCGCGTCGAAATGACATGGCGTCCCATGTGATCTCCCGCTCTGCTTCTCCGTTCACCGAATCGTCCCCCACCTCTGCGTGTGGACCGTCGGCCCCCACCAGGGCTTCTTCCGTTCCGCTTTCGGACGCCGGATCGCGTCCGCGGACGCCGTTCGCCGGTGGAAGCGTTGGCCCCGAAGAACTTATCGCGGCCCTCCGGTTGCACGGAGCGTCCGTATGAAGCGACTGGCGGAAGACCTGCGATACGGCTTCCGGATGCTTCTCAAGAGTCCGGGCTTCACCCTGGTGGCGATCCTGACCCTGGCCCTCGCGATGGGCGCCACCACCACCATCTTCAGCGCCGTCAACGCCGTGCTGCTGCGCAATCTGCCGTATCCCGACCCCGGCCGCCTTGTGCTGCTCTGGGGCGAAGAACGGCAGCGCGGAATCCAGCGCTCGCAAGTCTCGTTCCCCGACGTGGAGGAGTGGCTTCAGGAAAACCAGGTGTTCGAGGACGTGGCCGCCTACACGGGATCCTGGATGCCGGTGCTTTCCACGCCATCGGGTGTCGAACAATTGGGCGGTGCGCGCGTCTCCGACCGCTTCTTCCGCGTGATGAAGACCCAGGCGCTCCTCGGCCGCACCTTTCTGCCGGGTGAGCAACTCGAGCACTCGGGCGATGTCGCCGTCCTGAGCTACGCGCTTTGGGAACGGAGCTTCGGCAAGGATCCCAACGTCGTGGGCGGCAAGATCACCCTCGACAGCAAGCCCTACACGGTGATCGGCGTTCTGCCGGCGAGCTTCCGGCCGCTGCCCGTCCGCCTGGTGCATCGCACGTCGGAGATTTACCGCCCGCTCTCCAGGGATTTCGGCGACGAGACGCGCAGCGGCAGGCACCTGCGCGCCATCGCACGTTTGAAGCCCGGGGTAAGCCTGGCCCAGGCGCAGGAGGAAATGAACACCATTGCGCGGCGGCTGGAATTGGCCTATCCCGAAGAGAACCAGGGACACGGTGTGCGCGTGGTGAGCATGCGCGAGGACCTGGTGGAGAACATCCGGCCGGCGTTGCTGATTTTGCAGGCCTGCGTCCTGATGACGCTGCTGATCGCGTGCGCCAACGTGGCGAACCTGCTGCTGGCGCAATCCGCCGTGCGCCGCAAGGAGATGGCCATTCGCCAGGCGCTGGGGGCCAACCGCAATCAGTTGCTGCGCCAGAAGCTGACCGAGAGCCTGGTGCTCAGTGCATTGGGCGGCGCGGCAGGCCTGATGGTGGCGTTCTGGTGCGTGCCGGTCGTCGAAAGCCTCGGCTCGCGCACCATCCCCGAACTCGCGCAGGTGGATATCGATTGGCGTGTGGCCGCCTTTTGCGCGGTGCTGTCGCTGATCACCGGCGTGGTCTTCGGGCTGGTCCCCGCATTCGAACTGGCTGGCGTTCATCCCGCGGTGGCATTGGGCGAGGGCGTCCGCGGCTCGAGCGCGGCGGGCGGCAGCCGGCAGGGACGAAGGATTCTGGTGATCGCGGAAACGGCGGTCGCGGTGATGCTGCTGGTATGCGCCGGGCTGTTGGTGAACAGCTTCGTCCGCCTGCGGCACGTGGACCCGGGTTTCGATCCGCGGAACACTCTGGCGGTGGAGCTGGCTCTTCCATCCTCGCGCTATCCCGACGGAAGCGCGCGCGGGCACTTCGTCGCGAGCCTGTTGGAAGACATACGCCGGATGCCGGGCGTGGCGGCCGCCAGCGTCGTCAGCGTGCTTCCGGAATCCTCCAGCTCAAACCGCGTCTACCTGGATATCGAGGGCCGCGTGCTGCCGCCCTACGCCAGGCCGGCGCCCGACCAGTACGAAATAACGCCGGACTACTTCCGCACCATGTCGATCCCGCTGCTGGCAGGCCGGGCGTTTCGGGAAGACGACGATGCCGATCACCCGCCGGTGGCCCTGATCAACCTGACTGCCGCGCGCAAACTCTGGCCGGGCGAGGACCCCATCGGGCGAAGAGTCCGAACCGGCGGCCCAACCGCACCGTGGCGCACGATCGTGGGCGTGGCCGGCGATGTCTATCAGTATGGGTTGGACTCGCCGAAGACCATGCAGATCTACGTGCCCTATCGGCAGAACCGGGTTGCCAGCGTGATGCTGCTGGTGCGCGGCTTCCAGGATCCCCGGCCGCTGACCCCTGCAATCCGCGCCACCGTGGTGGCGCTCGACCGCGAACTGCCGGTGGCCGCCGTTTCGACCATGGATGAAATCCTGTCGGACTCGTTCTCGGGCCGGCGCTTCTCCATGATCCTGCTGGCGGCGTTGGGTGCGTCCGCGATGATGTTGGCGTCCATCGGAATCTATGGCGTGACCGCGTACTCGGTGGCGCAGCGCACGGCCGAGTTCGGCGTGCGGATGGCGCTGGGCGCGCAGGAGCGGAGCGTGATCCTGCTGGTGATGGAGCAGAACCTGGCCTGGATCGCGGCCGGCACAGTCATCGGGCTGCTGCTGGCCTCGACCTTCACGCGCCTGATGTCGAGTCTGTTGTTCGGGGTCTCGCCCTACGACCCGGCAACCTTCGCGGCGGCGTCGGTGACGCTCGCGATGGTGGCGCTGTCGGCGTCCTATGTGCCCGCGCGGCGGGCTACCCAGGTGGACCCGATGGCCGCGCTGCGGAGCCAGTAAGGGCGGACGTTGCCAGCATAGTAAGCCTATACGGGCGCGCCCGAACCACACGGCTCACGCCGTGGGCTGACCCGCATTTCTCACACTCCGCCGACCCGATGTGGCGCAGGCACTCGTGCCTGCCGCGTCGAGACTCGTCTCGACGCTTTTTCGCGGATCGTGCCACAATGTCGAAGGACGGCGTCGGCATGAGTGCCGACGCGGCAGGCACGAGTGCCTGCGCCACGTCACCGCATCGAACACCTGTGAGAATGGCGGCTAACTAGGCAAGGGCTTCGCCCTTGATATCCCTGCGGGATATGGGAGTCAGAAGTCAGGAGTCAGGAGTCAGAATCGCGGCGTCCGGCAGGCGATTGCAACGAAAGAGCTTGCCAACACAACGAGAACAAAATTCTCGTTTGGGCGCCCATAACGGGAACTAACGTCTTCCACCCTGCCGGGCGGGCACAACGCGCACCCGGGACAATTCTACGCCCGGCCCTTCCGTATGCCGCGTGATATGATAGCCGATACGCTCGGAAAGAATGCCGCGCAATGAGGACTTTAACCGTTCTGGGATCGACAGGCTCGATCGGAACCAACACTTTGGATGTTGTGCGGCGCAACCGCCACCTGTATGAGGTGTATGCGCTCGCGGCCGGCCAGAACGTGGACGCGCTGCTCCCCCAGGTCCTCGAATTTCGCCCCAAAGTCGTGGCGCTCGCAACCTCCGACGGTCTGAACCGTCTATCCAATAGGCTCACAGCAGCCGGACTGCCGCGAACCGAATGGCCCGAGCTGTTGTGGGGGGATGCCGCCCGTGTTCAGGTGGCCACCGCTTCCGAAATCGACACCGTGATTTCGGCCATCGTCGGCGTAGCCGGCCTGGAGGCAACCTACGAAGCGATCCGGCACGGCAAGCGAGTCGGCTTGGCGAATAAGGAAGTACTGGTATCCGGCGGCAGGCTGGTAATGGAAGCCGTGCGGGAATTCGGGGCGGAGTTGGTGCCGGTGGACAGCGAACATAACGGGGCGCACCAGTGCCTGCGCGCGGGTAACCGCGCGGAGGTGGCGCGGCTTATCCTGACCGCCTCGGGCGGGCCGTTCCGCAACACTCCCAAAGAGGCCCTCGCCTCCGTCACGCCGCGGCAGGCCCTCAATCACCCCACCTGGCGCATGGGCAACCGCATCACCATCGACAGCGCCACCCTCATGAACAAGGGATTCGAGGTGATCGAGGCGTGCTGGCTCTTCGATTTCGCTCCTTCGCAGGTGGATGTGGTGATTCACCCGCAATCCACCGTGCATGCCATGATCGAATACAGCGATGGCAGCGTGCTTGCACAGATTTCTGCGACGGACATGCGCATGCCTATCCAGTACGCGCTGACCTATCCCGGCCGGTCCGAAGCGCCGGTGCCGCGGATCGACTGGACGGAAGCGCGCAAATGGGAATTCCTGCCTCCCGATTTCGACAAGTTTCCGCTGCTCAAGCTGGCCTACCAGTGCCAGGAGGCGGGTGGATCGGCCACTTGCACCTTGAATGCCGCGGATGAAGTGGCGGTGGAGGCCTTCCTGCAGGGCACCATCGGCTTCACCTCGATTTACGAAATTGTCTCCGAAACGCTCGCCAAAATGCCGATGAGGAATCCAGGAACAATTGGCGGTATCCTGGAGGTGGACCGGGAGTCGCGTATGCTGGCGCGCGACCTGGTCACGGCGCGCGTGGCGGGGCCCGTAACGGTTTGAATTCATATGCTTGTCTTTATTGAAAATACTTTGTGGCTGCTGGTCCTCATCGGGGTGATGATTAATATTCATGAGCTCGGCCATTTTTGGGCGGCTCGCTATTTCGATGTACGGGTGGAGGCCTTCAGCTTCGGGTTCGGCACGCGCCTGTTCGGCTTCAAGCGCGGCGAAACCGACTACCGTTTTTCGCTGATTCCGCTCGGCGGATACGTCAAAATGGCCGGGGAGCAGGCCGCCGACGATACCGTCAACGACCCGCGCAGCGTGCTCGCCAAGCCCCGCTGGCAGCGCCTGATCATTTCGTTCGCTGGACCGTTCATGAACGTGGTGCTGGCGGTGGGAGTCCTCACCGGGCTCTACATGATCAAGTACCAGCGCGCTTCCGATGCCGATCTGGATCCCGTGATCGGGCACGTGGCCGCCGATTCCCCCGCCGCCAAAGCCGGCCTCCAGGAGGGCGATCGCATCGTCAAGCTCGACAGCAAGGTGAATCCCACCTGGGATGACGTGATCGTGCAGGAAGCCGAAGGCGCGTACCGTGCCCTGCATCTCACCGTGGAGCGCGGCGGAAAACGCGTGGATACCGTGCTGACCCCCACCCTGAGCGAGAAGTCGGGTGTGGGATACGCGGGCTGGGACGCGCGCGGCGAAATTCAACTGGTCGAAGTGGAGTCCGGCTTTCCCGCCGACAAGGCCGGCCTCAAAAAGGGCGACGTCATCCGCTCGGTCAATGCGACCCCCATCCATTCCGCCGGCAAGCTGCAGGAACTGACCAAGAACAGCGGCGGCAAGCCGGTCGCGATTCAGTACGAGCGGGACGGCCAGCAGCACGAAGTATCGGTGCAGCCGGTTTTCTACAAGGGTGACGGGCCGGGGCGCTGGTTCATCGGGGTGGGGCCGCAACCCAAGTTCAACATCATCACCACGCGCCTGTCGCTGCCCGATGCCTTCCGCGAATCGCTCAGCCAGAATGGCAAGAACGCCATGATGATCGTGGAGGTGCTGAAGGGCGTGATCGAGCGGCGCATGTCCACCAAGAACCTCACCGGACCGATCGGCATCGCCCAGATGTCCGGCGAAGCCGCGCGCGAAGGCCCGTCCGCGTTCTTCCTGCTGATGTCGATGATCAGCCTCAACCTGGCGATTGTGAACCTGCTCCCCATCCCCATCATGGATGGCGGCGTCATTCTGATGCTGCTGGTCGAGATGACCATGCAGCGGGACCTGAGCCTCAACGTGAAGGAAGCCATGTTCAAGGTTGGGTTCGTTTGCATCATGCTGCTGGTGGCTTTCGCCATCTACAACGACATCTCGCGAATCCTCCCCGCGGGGTAGCACAGGCATTCTTGCCTGTGTAGCGTTCAGGTTTCGCGAGTACCTACTTCATCTTCGCCTGCGTCTCGCCGATGCTGTAGTCCAGCCAGCCGCGCTCGTTGCTGTTCTGGCAATGATCGCGGAGATTCTCCAGCGCCCTAAGCCGCACTTCGAGCGCCGGGCGATTCGCCCCGTCCGCCGCCAGCGCGGCTTCCGTCAGGCGTAACGCCTCCACCGCCTGCCCCTCCGCCAGCCGCTCCCGAGCCAGCTTCGTGACGCCCTCCGGCCCGCCCGCCACCTTTACCAGGTCGCCGTAGACCGACGACGGCGGGCTGTCGTACATGGTCGCAGGGTTGAGATCGAACCAGCCTGCATAGCCTTCGTAGATTCCGCGAATCGACCAGCTCAGCTTTCCGTAGCTCTCGCCCACCACCAGGCGTTCCGGCAGCCGGATCTCGCGCATCAGCGTGTAGACATCCTTGCCGGCGTTCATCCCTTTCACCACCTCGTCGTGCACGTAGAGGATCGCGTCGCGGTAGCGCGTGAGGCGCCGCGCGATCTCGTCCGCGCCGCGGATGGGCCGCCCGTGGCTGGGCAGCACCAACTCCGGCCGCCAGCCCATCACCTTGTCGAGCGAATGCACGTAATCCAGCGCCCACCGCGGCTGGGTTCCCCGCAGCGTATAGATGTTGGGGAACGACTCATAGTAGTTGTCGCCGGTAAACGCGGCCTTCCATTGTGGTATCCATACCGAGAGATGGTCCGGCGTTTCCCCGGGAGTAGCGTAAATCTCGAACCGGATGCCGCCCAGCGTGAAATCGTACCGGTCGCCGAACAGAATGTCAGGCTCGATCTTCGCGCCCTCGTTGCCGGGCCACGCGGGCGCCGCCGCCGGCCGCTCGCGCGCGAACTGGGCCGCGTTGCGCAAAGCGAAGAAGCCGTTCAGCCGCGCCTGGTACTTGACAAAGTCGACGTGGTTCTTCTGCCCGATAACGTGCGTTCCCGGTTCTTTCCATAGCGGGATCCCGCCGGTATGGTCGCCGTGGCCGTGCGTCAGGATAATGTACTTGACGGGCGCGGCGCTCTTCTCCTTGAGCAGCTTGACGTGCAACTTGGCCGGGCCCGGGCTGGAAGTGTCGATGACGATGTTTCCCTCGGGCGTCGTCACCAGGTAGGTATTGCCGAACCCCACCGCCTGGTAGATATTGGGCGTGATCTGGACAGCCTCGCGCGCGTCCATGCCTTCGCGCGTGAGCTCGACCGGATTGGGCGGCATTTGCGCAAATACCGCGCCGGCGAACACCGCCGGAAGCAGCTTCCTCAGATTCCCGCCCCATCGCATACAGCTTGCCCTCCGATCTCAGGCCACGATTATCTGCGAAACCCCACGGGTTTTTCAAGGGGTTCCCGAATTGTGCCCGCGGGGTAGCTAAACTTCGGGCGCGGCAGAACTCTTCGAGCGCTCCTCTCTGATCCGGTCCGCTTTTTCGATGACGGTTTCCCGCAACCCCTCCGGCACGCGCTCAAGCACCCGTTTTCTTCGCGCCTGTGGGCCTGGAGTGGCCCTCTCCTCGGCCGGTTCGTCAGCCCGCAGGAGGTCCAGGACAAACCGATACATCTGGGCCATCTCAACAATTGACGGCTCCGCTTTCCCCTCAATCTCGCCGACTAGGCGTTCAGACCCGGCTAGCGGCAGACTGCTGAGAACGGTTTGGAGCACCTGCTCGGCGACAGCCAATGAGGCGCCGTGGCTTTCGGCCAGTCGGTGACCGGCATCGAACACCTCCGATTGAGCTTCATCGTGACGTCCCAACCGCCGGAGCGACCTCGTCAGGAAGAGATGCGCCCAAACGACAGCAGGATCCGTGGAATCGAACCGAGTGATCGCACCTCGGAGCAACTCCGCCGCCTGGCTGGCCTGCTCTGTCTGATACGAATTGCCGAGGTATAACATTGCGAAGCCGACCTGCCTCCGCACCTCGGCCTGCCCGCTCTCGGCAAAGCGGCCGATCACATCCCGGTAGACCGCTGCCGCCTCATTGGCTCGCCCGGATTGATCCAGTCGGAAGCCCAGATTCACGATCCAGCAGACAGCGCTTTCATCAAGCGCAGGATAGGAGCTATCGCCTAGACGGTCCATGATGCCCGTGTAAATACTCATTTCCTCATCAATATGTCCAGAGACGCCTAAAGCGGTGGCCATGTTAACCATTGCGCCCGTGACCGACTTGCGCAAGGAAGGATCCTCGCTGTCACCAAAACGAGCGATGGCCTCGCGGCTTGTTTCCAGAGCCTCCTTAACACGCCCGGACCGACCGAGCATTCCACTCAGGTGTACCATCGAGCTGGCTACCTGTCCCTGCTGCGCTATTTCGAGGTTACTGCCGAAACGGGAGATAAGTTCTCGGCACGTTGCCAACGCCTCATCTAGTTGCCCGCATTGACGAAGCGCGATGCTGAGGTTGATCGCTGCGTTGACGACATGCGTCCGCACTGCCGGCATTGCACTCCCCCCGAAGCGCGCGATAAGGTCGCGGTAGGCCGCCAGCGATTCCTCGACTCGCTCGCACTCACTTAGCCTGAAAGCAAGGTTGAATGCGGCGTTGGCAACATTCAACTGGACTGCCGATGTCTCGCTGTCTCCGAGGCGCAAGATAAGGCCGCGGTAGGTCGCTATTTCCTCATCGGCGTTGCCGGACCGGCCCAGAGTGACACCAAGATTCACCATGACGGCAGCCACCTGCCCCTGCAGCGATGGTTCCGTACTTTCGCCGAAGCGTGCAATGGTCTCGCGGTAAGCCGCCAATGCCTCGCCGATCCGGCCGGCCTTCACCAATGCCGCACCAAGGTTAACTAGCGCACGTGCCACAAATTCCCGCGTCTCGGTGTCGCTGCTGCTGCCGAATCGCGCAATCAGGTCGCGATGGGTGGCTATTTCATCCGCAGTTCGCCCCGATTGCCGGAGACTCACTGCAAGGTTCAACATCCCCAAAGCTACATTCCTACTCAGCGCGGGTTCGCCGTCCTCGCCAAAGTGCTCTATGAGGTCGCGGTAGGCCGCCATTTCCTCCTCAGCGTGCCCGGATTGACCCAAAGCCAGGGCGAGGTTAGACATCGCGGCAGCTACTCCTACCCGGACTGGCGCAAAGGCGCTGTTCCCGAAACGAGCGATGACTTCACGACAGATTGCAATGGCCTCCTGGAGTTTCCCGGATTCACCCAGGGCGGCACCGAGGTTTACCATCCCCTGAGCTACCTGCGTTTGCACCGCCGGCTCGGTACTGTCGCAAAAAAGGGCGACAAGTAGACCCCAGGTTGTGAGCGCCTCCTCAACACGCCCAGCCTGCTGCAGCGCGATTCCGATGTTTGCTAAAGAGAGCGCGATCTGTTCCTGCACAGCGGGTTCACTCCTGCTGAACAGAGCAAACCCCTGGTTGCTGACTTCGATCCGCCCGGCTCGGCCCAACCAAGCTGCGGGCGCTGCCGTTGCGCCGGCGACGTTGCGTTGCGTGCCCTGCGATACGGAATTGCCAAAACGAGCTATTAGATCGTGATAAACTGCCAGTTCCTTATCGATCCGCCCAAGTTGGGCCGCGGCGGCAAGGATGCAGATCATTGCGTGAGTCGCCACTTGTTGAGTCGCGGGTTCCGTGCTCCCGCTGAGTCGAGTGACGACATCGTGCCAAGCGGCCACAGCCTCTTCGACATGCCCAGACCGGCTCAATGAGGTGCCGACGTGGAACGTGGCCGTAGCGACATATTCTTGCATGTTGGGTTCGACACTGTTCCCAAAGCTGACAATGACTTCGCGGCTGGCCGCCAGAGATTGTTCAAACTGTCCTGATTTACCCAATATGGCACCGAGATTCACACCCGCGTGGGCCACATGCTTCTGCACGGCGACTTCGTCACTGCTGCCGAAGCGCGCAGTGAGGTCGCGGTAAACACCAAGTGCCTCCTCACGGCTCTTGGATTCCCACAGGGCGATGCCGAGCCTGACCATCGCGCGAGCGACTCGCTCTTGATCAGCCGGTTCTTGGCTGCTCTCGAACCGGGAAATAGTTGCCCGTAGCGCCTCGATGCTTTCTTCACCCTCCTCCAGTTTGGGGGTCTCGACCAGACTCTCCGCAACCGGTCCGGCGATCGCCATCTCCTTCTCACATTCCATCCACAACTGCTCCCGCTCGGCGCTGCCTATCGGTGACCGGGCGTAATCGAGCGCCGATCGGATTTGCACCGTGGTCGTCTCCAGGAGGTCATGCTCTATCGCCAGTCGCGCTGCGGTCATTTCCGCAGACAGCGCCGCGAGGGTCGATTCGAGTTCCGATGGAGTATGCCAGATTGCGAGGAACCGAACCAAAGGCTCGAGCATACGCCGCCCACTGCGATAGTGAAGCCAAGTGCGGAACAAGCCGTCGGTCAACTCGAAGACCGAGCCCTTTCCCACACGGCCTCCCGCAGGAGCAATGTGTCCTTCATCCAGCAGGCGTTTGACCTGAGTGGAAAGCGAACGCTCCGGCAATCGCGTCAACTCCGCGATTTCCGAGATCGTCAAGTTCTTGTGCGAAAGGGCTACGGCTTTCACGATCGCCCGTTCCCGCGGCGCCAGTCGCGCCAGGCGCGCTTCAAAATATGCCGTCTGCGCATCGAGGAGTTGCCTTAACTCTTCGACCATGGCGCGGATACCAGGCTCTCCGGACATGACCGAGAAGCCCATCACGGCAGCACGAGGATTACCCCCAGCAAGACGATGCAGTACCCGCCACCTTAGCCGGCTCTCGGGTCGCCCCGGATCGTCCTCTACATCCACCGTCCGTCCCGTAAGCGTCTTGAGCTTGCCGAAGAGGTCACGGAGATTTTCCTCGGACATCGGGCGGAGTCTGCGTTCTCGCAAATGACCGAACAGGGGAGAGCCGGGTCGCGAAAGCTTTGGCAGATAGCGAGTTGGGGTAGTGCTGATGAAAAGGAACTCCTTGTCATCCGAAAGCAAGGAGCGCAGCCTGCCTGCTTCCATCGTCCCCCGTTGCCCGCTGATGCTCTCCAACCACGCATCCAGATTCTCCATCAGGACGACGAGGATCTTACCGCTGCGTTGGGCTTCCCTCTTCAGTAACTGACAAACATCGTCGAAAAGAGCAGGATCGTCACCGCCATAAGTGATCTCGGAAATAGCCTTGGAGACACAGGCCGCCGCTGGGCCGTTGCCATGCTGATCCAGTTCCGCCGCGAGACGGCTGGCTACCGCAAGCAAGAGCATCCCGGCAGAGTATGCCTCGTAGGCCTCGGACTCGCCGAGCCACACTGGCAAGAAAGCCGCCGAGAGTTCCGAATTTCGATGGATGCGATGGTACAAAATGGCAATCAGATGGGTCTTTCCCATGCCGCGGGGACCCCGAATCAGCCAGTGCTGCCGCGTGGCGGATTTAGCCTGCAGCCGAAGGTCATCCTGTAGCTCATGGAGGATGTCGTCCCGGCCCACCAGCATTTCCTCGAGCCGCTCCCACGACTCCTCGCGCGGATTGTACGCCAGCGGAACCGGGTTACTCATCTTCTTCGTAAACTCCCATCTGGGCTCGCCACCAGTGCCGGAACAGCCGCGATACAAAGCTGACGCGGCCAGCCTCAGTCCGCACCGGGAAAGTCTCGTTCAGCCAGGATCGAAGTCTCTCGCCCTCCGCCGGCCCGAAGCTGCTCAAAACTGCCCGTACCTGCTCCTCACTCACTCCGGTTTCGAAAGGCTCCCGTGCAATAACGTTCAACGCCTCGGATATGGCCTCGGCCCCCTGGTTGATCTCCTGCGCCTTTCGGCGTATGTGCACGTCGAAGTCGTCGAACGATTCGGTGGTACCAATGAAACCTCGAAAAAGGTCTTCGCATTGTGCGATGCTCGTCACGCCACCGCGCTTGACCTCGCTCATCAGAGCGTCGAGGAACCGCAACGCAGGAAAAGGAACCGTGAGATCCACGTGGCTCTGCAGCCAGGCGATATCTGCGGACTCGGCCACAATTCCGGAACCCAGCAAGACCCGCCGTAGTTCACATTCCGGATGCCGGAAGTCCAGTGGTCTAAGCGACACCCTATGCAGCCGGGAGAACAGATTGGGGAGTTGATCCTGCGCCAGGCTTAGCTCGGAACGCAGATAGTCCAGCCAATCCACAGAACCGGCAACCACAAGCATGCCTCCATGTTCGCCCAGTGGCTCGGCCAGTGCGGCCAGGAATGACAAGATTTCCCGGCGCCGTGATTCTTCGCCGGCTTCCTTCTGCTTGACAGCTCCAAATAGCGCAACCAGCTCATCCACAAAGAGCACGAGCGGTTTGCCGCTGTTGCGGCATACCGCGCCGATGGACTCCCGAAGAGTGCCCGCCGGGTCAATTTGCGCAACTCTACAGGCCGTTCGATAGCCTTCACCCGTTGCCAGCGATCGGAAGCGCGCGGCAACGTCGGCTGGAGTAGTATCCCGCTCGAGATTGAGCGGGATGGTTTTGAATTCTCCATCCAGCCTCGCCTGCAATTGTCGCATCGCCGAGGTCTTGCCCATGCGGCGGGGAGCGTGAAGAAACAGGCTCTCGCCGGCCCGGATCCGCGCTCCGAGATCTTCTATCTCCGCCAACCGGTTCAGGAATTGAATTCCCTCCGCAGGGCTGCCCACCGCCCCACCGGCCCGCGGGAGCAACTCCGAGTCCCCGGCTGCTATGTGGTCGATCACGGGCTCCAGCAACGCCGCTAGTTGATCCCGGTTTAGTCCGGCGAATTCGAGTGTTTCGAATCGAACCAGGTCGGCGCTGAACAGCCGACTATCGACTAGGGAGATCTGGCCGGGATCCGCGACGGCATGCCACGCAAACCCGTGGTGCCCACGCTCCTCAACGCGATGGTCGCAAACCGACTGAATGTCGCTGAGCACATCGATATCGGCGGCGCCCTCCACCAGGAAGAGCAGAATCCGCGACCTCCACCGGCCCTGTGGGTCGATCCATGCCAAGGCCTTGCCCGTCTTTAAGCTCTCGTTTCGCAACCGCATGTTGTCCTTCTACTCCGCACCCGCGGTGCGGCGTGCGCGGAGGGCCCCCAGCAGACGGTCGAAAGTGAGGTCGGCAACGTAGAGCAGTTCGCTGATCGCGTAAGCCTCAATTCTGTGACTTTCGTCCACAGCTTCGCCGCGGCGTTTGGGCTCATACATCAGAAAATGGTCCTTCTTGTCCCACGCCTCCTGGAACATCGTCTGGACTTGAACTTCGACTTTGATCCGTAGATTGGTCTTTCTGTAGAAGATTCCTTTGAAGCACTTCTCTCCACTCTTCCGCTTCTCGGGACCAAGATCGACCAGGTTTCTCAAACCGTGACTTTGAAGTGCGAAGTCCTCGGAGAGGGAGCGCTGCGCCGCGGAAAGGCGGCCAAGGTCCTCCGGCTTGCATGTGTAGGGCTCTTGGAGCTTCGAGCAAACAGCCTTTACATCCGAGAGGAAGTTCAGGACGATTCGAAATCGCGCCAGATCCTCCATCTCCTCCAGGAAATTGTCGAAAGCCAGCGGAGGCCTTACGCCCGCTGGATCCCAATCGCGCACCATCTTGTCGAGGATGCTTTCCGGCGATTTGACCAAATGTCCCAAGTCCGACCGGTAGAAGAGGCGGTGCCTCTCGGACGAATGCAGCGACCCTTCAACCTCCTCGATAACGCCCTGAATCCTGGCATGGAGCGCGAGGGCTGTGTTCTCGAAACCAACGGTGGCCAATTGCCCGCGGATCCAATTCGCCACGCTGCCTTGGTCTGCGCTCGGCGAGGGATCCGCCGGTGAGGCCGGGTACCCCGGATGCCCCCATGGGAAGTGATCTCGAATGAACCGATCTATCTTGGATTCAGAATCCACGGGGAGCACCTCGATTCCAGGTTTACCAACTACATTGTTGTCCAACTATTTTGTCATGCAACTATTATGTTGTGCAATTTGCGCCTTGTCAACAATACGCCGGAACTAGGGTGCCACGGCCAACTCCTTACGGCGATAACTCAAAACCCCACAATACTTTACGGGCTATTTGCCAATCTCCTGAGCGTCGGCTCCCCGACCTGTGGCTCAACCTCGCTACGGCTGCAAACCCTACTTCCCCGCCGGGTAGCCGTGGAGCTGCGGGCCGACCACATTGGAATAGTGCCGACGATCGCGGCCGTCGTGTCTCCCGTCAGGAAGCCGACGGCGATCTTGCCGGCCAGCATCGGTGCGAAGAACTGCTGGGGATCGCCTCCCACGTTGAAGCCGTCGAGCAGCAGTTCGGTTATGTCGGCGATAGTGACGAGGGAAGCGTCCGCTTTCGTCTCGGCGATAATGCCGCCCGCGCGGATTCGCCTCGCGTTCTCGCTGAATTCATCGAGTACTTTTGGCAGTCCTTCTTGCCGGGACCCCTTGAAGCATGCCTTCGGCGCTTATGTCTTCGTCAATCTCAGGCCATCGGATTCCAGAACCGTTGCCGATGATCTCGAACCTTGCACGCTGTTCGGGAGTAGCCTCCGAGAGCCGCCATGACCACACCAACGGAACACTAATCGTCCGGCCGTCCACCAACTGGGCGGTAATCGAGTCCTCAGTGACCGAAACATTTTGAATACGCGCGTCGACCCTAGTCGCAATGCTCATGCCAAGCCTCCAAAATCGTCTCCACGTTAAGTTCTATCTGGACGCGGATCTGATTCAATTCTCGCGCCGAAAAACCATCGTTGCGGGCCAGCGCCAGGGGCGTGAGCCAGTATTTGCAGAGCTTGTTCTCGCGTTGAACGTGTACGTGCTCGGGTTCGTTGCAGTCGAAGCTGTAAAAGAAAAAGCGGTACGGTCCGGGAATGTTCTAACTGTCGGCATTCCGCGCCCTCATAGCCGCATACGCTTCATCGTATCGCAACAGAAGATCCTCTCGTAGAGATTTTGAACACCGATTCGTCCTGTGAAATCATGTCCCCGGCCGGATATTCGGACGCTCCCAAGGAGATCCCGATGGCCGACAATTCCTCAGAACCGTTTCCCTGTCGGATACCCGTGGAGCTGCGGCCGACCACATTGGAGAACTTAGCTGTCGCTCTCTGGTCGGGGAGTGAGAGAATGGCGGGAGGACAATCTATCTACCATGTCGAGCCCTGAAAACACTCCGAGACTATTTGTATACCACTACGAACATCTGGATAATCTCGATTTTGTAAAGCGACCGGAAGATGTCTATAACCCAGATGAGCTTGAGCAACGCAGCGCGACCGTGCGAGCCGCCCTTGTGTCTGCGGGGTGGGAGGGTGACGGCGGCCTTGGATTGATTTGGCTGCCCCCTTTCGTTGACGTTGGCGTGGAAGACACGTGGGGCGTCTACCTCTGGCACGTCAAGCAACGGAACAATGGAGTTTCTTGGATCGCCTCCGAGTGCCCGCTCACGTCCTGGCGCCTGCTGCAGCAGAACAATCCACCTCCGGTTAATTGAGCCTGGGCCAGCCTGTGGGCCGCGCGGTCCCGTGAGCGCTGCAAAACCTACTTCGCGGCCGGATAACCGTGGAGCTGCGGGCCGACCACATTCGAGAAATTGTAATTCCCCCGCCGGTCGGCGTCGATAGTCCAAAACATCGCGCCGATCATGCCGTGGTAACCGGCGGGCTGCCGCAGCTTGTACGTCGTCCCGGCGGGAGCCTTGCCCGTTATGATATAGTCCATTGCCTGGCCGACGATCGCGGGCGTCGCGTCTCCCGTCAGGAAGCCCACGGCGATCTTATCGGCCGGCATCGGCGCGAAGAAGTGCCGGGGATCGCCTCCCACGTTGAAGCCGTCGAGCAGCAGCTCGGTCATGGCCACGTGATAGTCCACGGAGCCGGGCTGGTAGATCTCGCCATCCAGACCTTCGAGCGGCGGCGTGTTATAGCTCTGCACATCCATAAAGGAAAGCATGTCGCGAAGCGCGTACGCGATGGGCAGGTAAGAGCCGAACTGGCCGCCATAGCTGGGGTAGCCGGAGGGAATCTGTGTGCCCTCGGGCACCAGGCTGATCATGAAGCGCGGTCCGAAATGATCGTGCAACTGGCGCAGGGCCGAAATGAGGTTCACGATGGATGGCGTGGTGGGATGCTTGTAGTCCTTGTCTCCCGGCTCGATCGAGAGTGACGGGCTTTCGAAGTCGATGTCGATGCCGTCGAAGCCGTACTCGCTGACGATGGCGGTGACCGAGGAGACGAAGCTCGGCACGCGCTTCGGATCGGCCAACGTGAAGTGCTGTCCGCCGCCGCCGAGCGAAATCATGACCTTCTTCCCTTGGCTTTTCAACCAGGCAATGTCCCCCTTGAACTGTTCGGTATCCAGGCCCGCGGGCGTGTGGAACTGCATGGTCCCTTCGGGCGCATTCCGGTCCGGTGTGGAGAAGGCGACGAGGATGACGTCCCACTGCGGCGAGACCTCGCGCAGCGGGATGGTGGAGCCCGGGCCGCCGTAGCCAGCCCAGTAGCCGATAAGCTGATGGCCGTTGGGCGGCCCGCTCACCGGAACCGCCGCCGCCGTGGGTGTGGGAGGCCCGGAGGCGCCGCGGCCGCCGCCGGAACGTCCTCCGCGCGCCGGGCACGGCCTGGCAGGCTCGGGGAGCGCCCGCGCGTCCGGGAAACTGTAAGTACTGCCCAGACCTTCCGAAGCCCCGGTATACCAGGGCAGCAGGGCTACGTTCTGCAGGTGCCAGGTAGTTCCGCCCAGATCGGCGGCAAAGGCCTTCGATGCCGGGAAATTGTTCTTGAGGTTCGTATTGGTGGGCTCGAGAAGAAAATACTGGGAGGCGACGCCCGTGCCGCCGCACCCGCCCTGGTCCCCCGGACGCATCGAGGCGGGACGCATCCAGCCGGGAAACGTATTTCCCGGAGCTTTGACGTTACGGCTCCTCGACAGGGAAACGCTCAGCAGGGGATCGTGCAGCGGATCGTTGATGAACTCCGCGAGCTGCTGCGTGAGTGGCTGCACGTCGCCATCCTCGACAACCGTGGGTGCGGCATCGAGAAACGATCCGAGCACGAAGGAGTTTCCCGTGGCGGAGTCGACGCCATGCGTTCCCCAGGAGCAGCAAATCGTGGCGTCGCCCTCGGCGTAGTAAGTAGTGTTGTGGGTCATGGCCATGACGAGCTTGCCTTCCTGTTTGGGAAGCTGCTTGAAGAGCTCCATTTGCAGAAACTCGATGTCCACCACGGCCATAGAGCTGCCGGTCTTCTTCGAGGTGAGGACATACCCGAAGCCGGCGGGGACGGCGATTTTTACCGGCTTCACTTCCGGCTTGCCCAGCAGCGTGTGCGCTTCCGACTTGGGAAATGTCGCGCGCAACATGGCGTCGGCATACTGGGTCGTGCCGCCGGTGGGGAAAGCGAATTTGGAGAAGACCGGTGAGCGGAGGACGCGCGCCACGTCCGGGGCGGCGTCCATGAGGAAGGGCTTGCCGGCGATCTTCTTCGAGTCACCTGCGGTTTTGTTCGAGTCAAAAGTCAGCGTGACCGGAACCAGCACCGTGAGGATGGTGGTGGTGCCGGCCTGCGCCGGATCGCGGCCGGCGAGAGTGTAGGAGCCCTGGCCGAGGGCTCGCTGGAACGTGGGCACGGTGCCTTGCGCGTGCGCCAGGCGTACGGGTGGGACGAGGAAGAGCAGACCGATGGCGAGGATTCGCATATCCGGATTCTAGCTCGATTCGCCCCTCGCCGTGCCCGCCTGCAACATTTAACACCTGGGTTAACTTTCTTCCTTGATTCCCGCGAGAGCCCGGCATATTATTTAACGAAGTGGTTAACTCTCAGAAAAGGGTGACGGCGGTTTTTGCGGCATTGGCCGATCCCACCCGGCGGCGGATTGTGGAGCGCCTTACCAGGCACGGGGAAACTCCCGTCACTGCGTTGGCCAAGCCGTTTCACGTCTCGCTCCCGGCCATCTCCCGGCACCTGCGGGTGCTGGAGCGCGCCCGGCTCATCCAGCGCAAGCGCGATGGCCGGGTCCATCGGATCCGCGCACGCCGCGACGGCCTTCAGGATGCGCAGAAATGGATGGCGCAGTGCGCGGCCATCTGGGATTCCAACTTTGACGCCCTGGACGAGTTGCTCAAAACCCAGCAGCGAAAGGAGAAGCGACGATGAAATCGGAAGTGAAGATCGAAGGCAATCGCCTGCAAGTGACCCGCGTCTTTGACGCTCCGCGCCATCTCGTGTTCGGCGCCTGGAAGGACCCCGTCCTGCTGCGGCAGTGGTGGGGCTGCAAGGACACCACCAAGGTGGAATGCGAGATGGATTTCCGCGTGGGCGGTTCCCTCAGCTACAAAATGAACATCACCGGCGCCGGCGAATTCTCGTATACCGGCCAGTACGACGAAATCGTCGAGCCGGAGAAGATCGCCTGCCATTGGGGATTCGGCGCGGCCACCATGCGGGTCAGCGTGGAGTTCATCGAGCAGGGCGGCCGCACGAAGCTGATCCTGACGCAGGAAGGATTCCCGGACCAGAGCATGTGCCAGTTCGTCTCGCAAGGGACCGATGAGGCGTTCGACAAGCTCGACCGGCTGTTGGTTTGCCAGGAGGCGTAGTGCCCATGAACTACACCCGGATGGTTCTGTCTGCCGTCGCCGCCATGATCGTGTTCTTCATTTACGGGTTCCTGGTGCACGGCGTCCTGATTGCCCACGACTACGTCCCCTACCCCGCCGGCGTGTACCGGTCGGGTGAGCAGGCCCAGCGCCTGATGCCCATCGGGTTGGCCGGAATCTTCCTCGCGATCCTGGTGTTCGCCACGATCTACGCGAAGGGTTGGCAGCCTGGCCACGGCGTGGCGGACGGCGCCCGCCTGGGCCTGCTCTTCGGAGTCTTCATGGCGGGCGCGTTCGTAGCCGTCAACTACGCGACGATCGCCATCAGCCGGAAGCTCGCGCTGGAATTGGCGGCCAGCGAGCCCGTCGAGTGGACCCTCGTGGGCATCGTGACCGGCCTCGTCTACAGGCCGCTTAAACCCGGGCAGTAGTTCCAATTCGGCCCGAGTCGGGCGGAATCCACCGGCATAACCCATTTCATTTCAACAAATGCTCTTCAAATTCGGCCCCGATCCGGGCCGAAATCGGGTTGCGGCGCGAAGGGCTATTGCAGCTCCGGGAGGGTATCCCGAACTCCGGGCGCTCTACTTGAAACGCTTGAGGATGCTGTTGTAGGCTTCGTGCGATCCGGTCCAAACCCAGTGCAGTTCGTCGTCAATACGTCGCGCAATCGCTCGGTAAGAACGTCCGATGGCGACGGTCCAGACTTTTCCTTTTGTCTGAAACTCCAGCGGCGGATGAAATGGGTTTTCCCTGAAGAGCCGATACTTTTCGTCGGCCTGCCGTTGAACGTGCTCCGGCAGTTCGCCGTAGAGCTTGCGGAAACCGGGCGTCAGAAAAGAGCGTAGACGATTCACCTTGGCACTAAGATCGGCGTGGTGTTTGACGGGTCGCGAGGAACTCGTCCAGGGAGACTGACTCCCCGCTCCGGATCTCGGCATCCCACTGTTCGAGCAAGGCCATCCCTGCCCCACCCTCGGAAAAATCGGCCTCGATCTGCCGGTCCCATGCCTCGGCATCCCGAGCGTTGAGCCAACTCGCCAGCGAGGTTCTTTCTGTCTCGGGAAGCTCCGTGATCGCTTCTTTGATGGCTTCCAAGGTCATGCCTCCACCATAGGCGAAAACGTGCCGACCTGCAAACGGGGTCATCGCGATTCGGGTCCGGTCGGTTGCAAATTCGGCCCGAGTCGGGCCGAATTCACTGGCGTAAGCCATTCTATTTCAACAAACCCACCTCAGATTTCGGCCCGAGTCGGGCCCAAATTGGGTCCCGCAAGGCGCCATCTCGCGGCCGGGACGTCACCTCCGACGCAGTTACAATCGACCCGCGCACTCGCGGATCGCGCGTTCAGGCCGCGGAACGCGTTCCCGCGCGCCCAAGAACCCATAAATCGAGGAATGCAGCGTCGCACGATACAGGGTCTCCGCCGACCGGGGACCCGTGGTCCGGGGGTGCAGGCGTCTGGCGCGTTGACCAAACGCCCCGAATCCGGTGCCGGGGTGTTCACTCTGAGCTATAGGTCTGAGCTATAAGAGCTATAAGAAGGTTGGCCCAATTCGGGTCGCGTTCGTCGCGCACCGCTGCCGCTACTGCACCTCCGTGCCCCCCGTCGCGGAACGTGCCGCCGGCGCCCCGTTCCTTCTTCCCGAACGCAACGATCCAGTTCCGGAACATCGTCGTGTAATCCCGCGCTTCGCCGTCCGACCGCAACTGCTCCACCCTGTAGCGCATCTTTCTGCCCCAGTTGGGATACTGCCACGTGGTCCCCGGCAGGGCTCCAGCCACGATAACGCGTCCTGGGCAACTTTCGTGCCATGCGCGCGCCGCGTTGATCCAATACCAGCCGCGTGCGATCCTAAAAGCAGGAGGTGCGCCCCGAAATGCCGGTCCGTAAAGTCAGGAACCGCCATAGCGCCTCAGCTCTCCGCCCGCTCAGCGAAATCGACGCGCGGTACGAGCGGTTGCCGTCGTCGCGCGTCCAATTGACCGCCGAAGAGCGCAAGCTGCTCAAAGATCCAAACTGGATCGATGAGGATGAAGCCGATCTGGTTCTCGCCATGCGAACCGACAGCCAGACTGGCTTGAGCGATTGCATCAGCCTGCGCGAACACATGCGCCGGCACGGCCGCGAAATGTAAGGCTGGACGTGGGGGAGAGCGTTGGAAGCTCATGCTCACGCCCGAGGCCGATTCGGGCTTAGAAGACCTTCTCCAAGACCACGGAGACGATGCTTACGACGAAACGCTGAACGAGCTTCTGGCGCTCCAGGAAGAGCCGATTCCCGAAGGCGCGCAACACCTGCGAAAGACCAAGGATTACTACCGCATCTACATTTACCGCTCGCTCTACCGGGCGATATACCGTGTCCTCGCTGGGAAGCGAATGGTGCTGATCGAGCGCATTGGGCCAAGGCGGAGCGTCTATCGCGGCTTCGACCGTTGGTAGACGCTGT
>Ga0116221_1000710_pt1 | contig 22762 bp, 12 predicted proteins | sample Sb_taG_5_FD_88965 | JGI IMG/M metagenome (GOLD analysis project Ga0116221, IMG submission 88965) | Peat soil microbial communities from Weissenstadt, Germany - Sb_50d_8_FC metaG | ecosystem: Environmental > Terrestrial > Soil > Wetlands > Peat | place: Germany: Weissenstadt | collected 2010-09-21 | reverse complement strand
CCGCTGAGCGCGGAATATTTCGTGAGGAGCGACCGCTTTCGCGTTGACGCTGGTGTCGATAAACAAATCGACACCCTCCTGCTTGAAGAAGTGGCGTATCAGTGAAAGCGCATAACTGCGATAACGCTCCTCGACAACCAAGGCGCGGCTGGTCGCTGCCAACAAGGGACGGCCTTCAAATTCGTAGCTGAGGGGAACGTTGCCGATACAGCCGACGATTCGCTTGTCGCCATTTTCAAGCACCCAGCCAATCGGCCAACCTGGATTTTGCCGGCAGACTGGATTGTCGACCCAGAGGTGCTCCCAGTCCTGACGCGTCTTGCAGTTGTCCAGATATCGCAGTTCGAGCTGAGCGATGCTTTCGTAGTCGTCGAAACGGGCGACACGGACGCTGGCCTTCAAAGGAGGCAGCGCACCTCTTTGCGCGGGAAGCGCAGCCCGTCGAAGGGGCCGCAAACTTGAAGACGAGTCTGTTCTTTCTTCCAGATCAGCGAAGGCGCCCACGGTCTGAGAACTTCTCGCCTTTGCGGAACTGGCCAGCGCCTCACGCTGCCGTTCGCGAGCCTGGCTCAAGCAGTCTTGCACCAGGTCACTCAAGACGCCGACATTCGCCTCGTAGAACATCGACTGGTGACCGCCGGCGATTTTGTGTACTTCCATTCCGCCGCCGATGAGGCCATCCCAGCTGGCAAAGAAGTCGTAGTAACGGCAGGCGGGCCAATCCGTGGACTGGATAAATACCACGTGATCCGCGTAGGGCTGCGGCCGGTAAAGATACGAAGCGGGATGCACGATGGTGTCGAGATCGGCTTCCAGATGTTTCTCGCTCACCTTCCAACCCAGCTTGTGATAAACCCGCCACCGCGCCACGCTGAACCGCAGACCGACGTTGGCCAGGCGGCCCGCAGCATAGCTGGGCAGGGAAGCCAATCCAACTTCCTTCAACTTGCGTTTGTGAAAGCGCAGCTTTTTGGACAGCAGTTCCATCCGGCCTTCCTGCTGGAAGTTCTCATAGTAGGCTGGGTTTTGACCGTCGACCATGACGAGCATGGCGACTTCCTGTCCCTGCTGCTCGAGAATTCTGGCCATCTCGTAGGCAAGCACGGCGTTTACGCAGAGCCCGGCCAGATAATACGGGCCTTCGGGCTGCACTTCGCGCAGACGCACGACCAGAGCGGCAGAGATGTCTTCAAGCTGGTAGGGAACGGGCAAGCGGCTGGCGTCCTCGGTGGGCAAGTGAAGTCCCAGGAAAGGCTGATCGGGGCCAAGGCGATTGGCCAGCGCTCGGAAAAACGCACCGCCGCGCACCCAGAACAAGGGAGGCTTGGAGCCGTGCGGTTGAATGGGAACGATTGCGGGATGGTGTTTCGGCTGAGTCTGGCCTTCGAGCAAGGCCGCCAACTGACGGATCGTTGGCGCCTGAAAAACGTTGGCCAGCGACAATCTTCTTCCCACCTTCTGCTCAATTCGCAGCAGAAGCTTTGCCAGAAGCAAAGAGTGTCCGCCAAGATCGAAGAAAGTATCGGTAACGCCGATGCCACGCTGGTCCAGCACCGATTCCCAAATCGCCAACAGTTGGGTTTCGAGAGCGCTCTGGGGAGACTCGTGACGTACATTCGCGGCAGGTTCTGAAGGCGCCGGTAGAGCTTCGCGATCGATCTTGCCATTGGGAGCAAGCGGCAGTGATTCGAGCACAACCAGCTTTGACGGAAGCATGGCTTCCGGCAGCTTGCTGCTCAGGAAATGTTGGAGCTCCTCCCGATCAAACTTGGCGACATCGACTGGAGCCACGTATGCGATCAGTTCAGGCTTACCGAGCTCGACTCCGCGCAGCATGACCACAGTCTGGCGCACATTCTTGAATTCGGCGATGACCGCTTCGATCTCTTCGAGTTCAATGCGAAAGCCGCGAATCTTGACCTGATGATCCAGGCGGCCGAGCCATTCCAGGTTTCCGTCGGGCAGGTAGCGAACCATGTCGCCGGATCTGTACAGCCGCGATTGTGGGTCAGCACTGAATGGATTGGCGACGAATCTTTCCGAGGTTTCTTCCGCACGGTTCAAGTATCCACGCGCCACTCCCGGACCAGCAATGCAAAGCTCACCCGCGACGCCCACCGGAAGCGGGTTCAGATGAGAATCCAAAGCATAAACCTGCGCGTTCGGAATCGGCCGGCCGATGGGAACTATGCCCGAGTTTCCCGGCTCGCATTTGTAAACCGTGCTCCAGACTGCGGCCTCAGTGGGGCCATATTCGTTAAATAGCGCAGCGTGCGGAAGCAACCGATGATGGCGCTCCACCAGTTCCGCGGGGCAGGACTCACCCGCGACAATCGTAGTGCGCAAGGACGCGAGCTGTCCGGGTTGGGCTTGTTCGAGCAGCAGGCTGTACAGCGACGGGACGCAGAGCAATTCGGAGATTCGATGTTGCTCTACCAACTGCGCGAGCCGCGTCAGGTTGGCCTGCAGCGGCCCCGGCGTCAGGACCAGCGTTCCCCCTCGGCAGAGCGTTCCGAAAATTCCGACTAAGGAGCTGTCGAAGGAAAATGAGGAAAGCAGCAGGAAGCGGCCGGCTTCAGGTCCGTAGTAAAGCGAGCGCGCATGAGTCGAGTGCACCAGGTTCCGGTGCGTGATCTGGACGCCTTTTGGTTTGCCGGTAGAGCCCGAGGTGTAAATCAGGTATGCGAGGTTCTCCGGTCCAACCTCGCTGTCAACGGGATCGCCGCTCTCTTGACTAAACTGATTGGAGTCGAGCCGGAAGACTTCTACCGGACGTTGCGGCAGAGGCGGACGCAGGTCGCGCTGGGTGAGCAACACCCGGAGCTGCGTGTCTTCCAGGATGTGCATCAGGCGGTTCGCGGGATAACTTGGATCCAGCGGGACGCAGACTCCACCCGCCTTCAGCACCCCGAGGATGCCGATGATCATTTCACGGGAAGGTTCGAGATAAAGTCCGACCGGCTGTTCCGGAGCAACGCCGAGCTTTAGCAAATACGCGGCCAGTTGGTTGCTCTTGAAATCCAGTTCCTGGTAGCTCAGCTGCCCGTTTTCATCGACAAGCCCGGTCGCTTTGGGTACGCGCTCGGCTTGCGCCATCACCAATTGATGGAGGCTGAGATTGGCCGGGAATTCCGCAGCGGTATCGTTCCACTCGACGCACGTCTGTTGGCGCTCGGCGTCGGTGAGGATGGACAACTCCGAGAGACGCCGGTCGGGATTGGCAGCGATGCCTTCGAGCAGAGTGGTAAGGTGACCCGCCATGCGGGAAATGGCGTCCGCCTGGAAAAGATCGGTGCTGTACTTGAAGCGGCCGACCAAACCGCTGGGGCGGTCGTCCAGTTCGAGACACAAATCAAATTTGATGAAACCGGTGTCCACTTCCGACTGGGTGAGCGCCACCGACCAGCCGCCGTGGGTTTCCGGAAGCGGTGGTTCCAGAGTCAGCAGAACCTGAAAGAGAGGATTGAAGCTCAGGCTGCGGTTAGGGTGCAGAGCGTTCACGACGTGGGTGAAGGGCGCATCGTCGTTGGACAGAACATCGAGCGCGAGACTGCGCGTGCGGCGCAACAGTTCGCGGAACGTGGGATTGCCGGTCAAGTCATTGCGTAGAACCACGGGATTCAGAAAATATCCCAGCAGCCCTTCGAGTTCGGACCGCTTGCGGCCGGAGCTGACCGTCCCGATTACCAGATCTTCCAGCGAAGAGTAGCGATACAACAGCGTCGCAAAGCTGGCCAGGAGAGTCATGAAAAGGGTGGCTCCCTCTCGCCGGCTCAGAAGCTTGAGCTTGTCTGCCAGGTCTTTGGAAAATGCGACCGGCTGCATTGCGCCCCGAAAATTCTGCACTGCTGGCCGCGGCCGATCGGAGAGCAACTGCAAAACCGGCAAATTGCCTCCCAACTGGGTTCGCCAGTATGCGAGTTGATCCTGCAAGTGACCGTTGCGGGATAGCCATTCCCGCTCCCACCGCGCAAAATCGGAGTACTGAATCGGCGGTTCCGGCAGAACGGATTCTTTGCCACTCGAAAAAGCCGCGTAGAGGGAGGACAATTCAGGCAGCAATACGCGGTAGATCGAATATCCGTCGAAAATGATGTGGTGCAGGGTGAGGAACAGCCGGTGCTCGTCGTCGCTGAAGCGCACCAGCAGAGCCCGAAGCAGCGGTCCCTGTGAAAGATCAAACGGCCGCAGGGCATCCTGGTGAGCCAGCCGCGACGCCTCTGACTCTCTCTGCGCCTCTGGCATGGAACTCAGATCAACCAGCGGCAAACGCACGGGAGCAGTGGGTTGAATGACTTGGACCGGTTCACCGTCTTCAACAGAAAAGACGGTGCGCCAGGTTTCGTGACGGCGCACGATCTCGGTCAGCGCCCGCTCCAAGGCAGGCACGTCCAGCGGTCCGTGCCGGCTGATCGTGACCGGCTCGTTATAGAGCGGAATTTCCGGGACGAGCTGCGCGTGCAGCCAGATCTGCTGCTGGGCGAAAGACAGAGGTGCCTTGTCACCGTGGGCTAGCTTCGGGATGCTCTGCATCCCCGCCTGTCCGGTAAGCGGTGCGGCGCCGGGTTCTTTGAGTTGGACCACGTTTCCCATGTGAAGGTCAGTTGCCTTCAATTGCGGTGCGATGTTAACTCGAAAAAGAGAGTGGGAGTGCGTTGAGGCCACGGAGGCCGAGGTTATTCCGCCAGGAAATCGGCCCAGGTTTCAGTTGAAGATTCTTGAGCCGACGAAGGATGGTGGCAAAAGCGACTTGGCCCTCCATACGCGCCAGAGGCGCTCCAAAACAGAAGTGCGCGCCGAATCCGAAAGCTACGTGACGATTGTCCGCGCGGCGGATGTCCAGGCGGTCGGGATCCGGGAATCGTACGGGATCGCGGTTGGCCGCGCCCATCACCGCGTACACAGCTTGCCGCTTGCGAATCAGTTTTCCGCCCAACTCGACATCGTCCTGCGCCAGGCGCGCGGTGTGCTGGCTTGGACTTTCATAGCGCAACAGTTCTTCGACTGCGCTCGAAATCAGCGATGGGTTGTTGCGCAGTTCTTCGGCGACGTCCGGGTTGCGTAACAGGCTGAGGACTCCGTTCCCGATGAGATTCATGGTCGTTTCCTGACCACCGACCATGGTGACGATAAGGCTGGCCACCACTTCGTCGTTGTTCAGGCGGTCACCGTCAACTTCCGCAGTGAGCAGCGAATGAACCAGGCCATCTCTCGGACGAACGCGTTGTTCGCGGATAGCATCTTCGAAGTATGCGGTCATCTCGGTGACGGTATTTAAGACGCGGGTGGTGCGATCCGGGTTGTGCTGAAAGTTGCCGAGCATTTCGGCAAAATCCGCCGACCAGTTCTTCAGCATGCGATGATCGGCGATAGGCACACCCAATAATTCCGCAGTCACGATCGACGGCAAGGGCGCGGCAAAATCGGCGATCAATTCCATCTCGCCTTGAGGGATGGCCCCATCCAACAAGCGATTGGCAATGTCCTGGATGTGGGCTCGCAGAGCCTCGACGCGGGCGGGAGTGAAGGCTTGCGAACACAAGCCGCGAAGGCGGGTGTGCGCAGGTCCCTCCATGAAGAGCATGAGCCTCACCATGAGCTGCGCAATTGGACCGAGACTGGTCAAGCCCATATCCGCGAGTTGCTGCGGAGTGGGCGTGCGCAGGGCAGAGAAGCCCTGCAACACCCGGACCACGTCTTCATAACGAGTCACAACCCAGGCGTGAAGAAACGGATCCCAATGCACCGGATCTTCGGTCCTTAGCCGCTGGTACAAAGGATAGGGATCGGCCAGAACCTCGGGATCGAGGAGGTGGTAAAGGCTTAACGCCCTGGACTTGTCGGAGGTTTCGGCGTGCGAACCCGTAGAGGCAGGTGACATGAGAACTAGTCCGCGCTGATGCTGTGCTCGCGAAGCATCTGTTCGATCACGGCTGACAACTCAGCTGCTGTCGGGCAATCGAAGACTGTGCGGAGGGGAAGCTCGACGCCAAAGAAATCCCGGGTGCGCGCGATCAATTGAGTACCGAGCAGCGAGTGCCCACCCAGGAAGAAGAAATTATCGTTTACACTGACCCGCCCGATTCCGAGAAGGTCTGACAAGATTGTCACCATGCGTTCCTCGACCGGAGTGCGTGGCGCAGTGAACAGCTGATCGCCGACGGTATTTTCTGGTTCGGGCGCGGGCAGCGCGACGCGGTCAATCTTCCCGCTGCTGGTCAGCGGCAGCGAAGGGACACGAACAAACGCCGCCGGAACCATGTAATCCGGAAGAAACTGCTTGAGGAAATCCTGCAACGCGCTGTGGGTGAGTTCGGCATCCGGATTGGCCACGACATAGGCAACGAGGCGCTTGTCGCCGTTCTCCCCGCGTGCAACTACCACGCTGGCCTTGATGCCGGAATACTGATCGAGTACGGTCGCGATCTCATCGGGCTCGATGCGATAGCCGCGTATTTTGATTTGCTCATCGATGCGCCCAACAAATGCGACCTCCCCATTGGCCAAAGCTCGCGCCAGATCGCCCGTCTTGTAGAGACGGTCACCGGAGAGCTGACTGAAAGGGTTGGGGATGAATTTTTCTGCGTCGAGATCGGGCCGGTTCAGGTAACCGCGGGCCAAACTCGCTCCTCCGATGTGCAACTCTCCCACCGCCCCGGTTGGAACCTGTCGCAAGTGTTCGTCCAGAATGAAGACCTGGAGATTGTCGATGGGACGTCCGATCGTGGGCGGCCAGCCTGGACGCGGATTGGGACGCACGGTACCCGAGGTTGCCACCACGGTGCATTCCGTGGGGCCGTAATTGTTGACGAATTCAAAGGGGAGGTCGGCGGGCGGATAGTGGTGCAAAGTATCGCCGCCAGTCAAAAGTATGCGCAGAGCGCTGTCCCGCGGCCAATCGAGGGCGACCAGCGATTCGGCCAGAGGAGTGGCGACAAAGCTGATGGTGATTCGCTCCTTGACCAGCCAATCGCGCAGCGGTTCGGTGGAAACCCGCGTAGCCTCGTCCGGAAAATGGATGCTGCTTCCGGCGACCAGGTTGGGCCAGACTTCCCACACCGCGGCATCAAAGGCAACACTCGACAGTTGGCTGGCGCGATCCGACGCAGAGATTGCAAACGCGCGATTGTGCCATGAAATCAAATTCAACAGGTTCCCGTGGGTGATTTGAACACCCTTGGGCCGCCCGGTGGATCCGGAAGTGTAGATGACGTAGGCGAGGTTGTCGTTCGATATCGCGACCGCTGGCGCCGTCTTCGGATACTTCGTGATTCGGGTCGCGTCGTCGTTGATATCTAAGACCTGCCAGCGTCCCTTGGCAATCCGTCGATCAATCTCTCTCCGCGTAATGAGCACCGGTGCCGACGCGTCGTCCAACATGAATCTCAGGCGATCAGACGGATACTCAGGATCTAACGGGACGTATGCTCCTCCTGTTTTGAGAATGGCAAGCGCGGCAACGACCATCGCGGGGCCGCGCTCAAGGCAAAGGCCGACCAGTACCTCAGGTCCGACACCGAGGGAGAGAAGATGGTGGGAAAGGTGGTTGGCTCGAGCTTCAAGTTCGCCGTACGTCAGGGTCTGGCTGTTGCAAGCGAGCGCGAGGCCGTCAGGGTTTGCCTGAGCCTGCTCTGCAATCATTTCCGTCACCAACCGCAAATTCTCCTCCAGCTGTCGTTCGAGGACCGGGTACGACGATCGTCCTGAGATACCTGCTGAGGAGGTATCCGCGGAAGCAGTCTCCGAAACGTTATTGTAAGGCTTCAAACTAATTCTCCCGACTGCGATGCGGGTTTGCCTGGAAATATCGGTGCGGTCATTCTTTTTCGTGGACTACCATTTCTTCCGGTGTCGCCATTCCCGGGAACCCCGTTCCCTCGGGTTGACCCACGCGCTGGCCAAGCGGATTCTGGCTCGAAGCCGGATTTTCCTCCCGAGCTTGCTCCCAAAGTCGAAACAGCGCTCCGTTAGTCACGCTGGTGAGGCCGCGTGACGCTATGGAGTCGAGGACCGCCTCCAACTTCGACCATTCTCCGGGTTCCTCCGTTTCCCAGCTATGCAGACACAAATGTGCGATCCCGCCGTGCTTCTCCACGTAGTCCAATCCGTAAGAGAAATGCTGCTGCCAATCGGTTGCGCCTTTGTGAGTCAGGAAGAGGTTTCGCAGTCCGACGAAATTGTGCTCCAAAAGCGCGTGCCTCACATGAATGAACTTGCTGTGGTCGTGCCCCTGCGTCGTAATGCCCCACAGGAATGGGTTATCCGGAGGATGGCACAAATGGTGGAGGCTGGTGCGAGCTCCGAGAAAGCCGGCTTTCTTAACCAACGCGGTTACCCGCCGGCTGAACTTGCCTCGGGGATAGCAGAACGCGACGGGCGATTCTCCGAGAACGTCTTCCAGCCACTTCTTACCGTCCTGTATTTCTGCCCAGGCGTTCTCCTCGGGCATGAACGTCAAAGGAGTGTGGTGATAGGTATGGCTTCCTACTTCGAAGGCTTGCGCCAACTCGCGGATCTGGCCGCGAGTCATGACCGGGCGCTCCGAGTTCTGCGCGGGGACGTAGAAAGTTGCTCGTAATCCGTACTTTCGAAACAGATCCGCAACCTTCAGATCCCCGGGGTAACCGTCATCGACACTGATGGTGACGTACCGGTACTTCATTGAGTCTCCAGGTTTGTGGGGTGGGGGAATGGAAATGTCAGTGGTCATTCTGGGCTTACTCGTTCTTCGAGGTCGCCATAAACTTGGCGTTGCTCGATGGAATCCTACTCGGGAGGCCTTTGGGACACGCTATCCACAGTGGTTAAAGGTTTCCGGTACTCAGATGCGACATCGCATCTCCGGGATGCTGATCCGGGTGCGACAAGATCTTGGGCCTCAGATTGAGTCAATTCGACAGAATGAAGCGGCCGGACCGGATTTCTAGCGCCATGGCGCTGAGCCAGAACGTCGAGATAAATATCGACGAGCCGTTGCGAATCCGCGGCGGCCGTGTACTTGGCCTCATACTCTCGACGTGCCTGCTCTCCCACTCCGCGCAAGTGGTCGGCTTTGTCCCACGCCCAGGAAGCCACGCGTGCCAGGTCGTCGGAGTTGCCGGGTTCGAAAAAGTGCCCGGTTACGCCCTCCTCGACAATCTCCTGCATGGCGCCCAGCCGCGACGCAAACACCGGAACGCCGCATGCGAAGGCCTCAATAATTGTGAGCGGAAGATTCTCGTACAGTTCGCTTGGAAATACCAGGAAGCGCGCTCCCTTCATGGCGGCGACGACTTCTTCGCGCGGCTGTTGCCCCAGGAACTTTATGTTGGTCAAGCCCTCGGCCGCGGCCTCTGCCTCGAGTTGGGCGCGTCCGGGACCATCGCCGACAACCTGCAGAGTCATGCTTCTGGGCAGCTGCCGCCACGCCTTCAACAAGGTTGGCACACCCTTTTCCGGAGAGACTCTTCCCACAAAGAGGGCGTACGATCCTGTCCCTTGTCGCATGCCTGGGTCGGGATCGACACAATTGGATTTGATCGTAATCTTCTCCGCCGGAAGACCTGCGTTGATGAACCGGCTGCGGGCGAAGGCAGTCAGCACGATGTAGCGGTCGACCATTCGCGCAAAGGTCTTGCGAGCGTGATGCACGCTCAACATCAGGGCGACGGCCGCGGTTTCCGTACGCGAATCGCGATAGCAGCCGTGGCCGACTCCCTGCCAGAAACTGCCGGTTACACAATCTTCACAGGGTTTTCCCGCGCGAAAGAAATTCGCACCGGGGCAGAACATTCGGTAATTGTGAAGCGTCTGTACGACCGGAACCTGCCGTTCCTGGCATGCCCAATAGATCGAGGGCGAGATGAGCGGAAAGGTATTGTGGATGTGCACAATGTCCGGACGGTAAGCGTCGAGCAACGTACCGAATTGTCGATAGGAATCGGGAGCCCAAACGGTGCGGCCAAGCAGGGTAAGCTTGCGAATGGTTGAATAGTCTTTGATTTCACGGTTGTTCCGCTGATATTCTCGCACCTCGTGTCCGGCTGCCCTCAGCAGGCGCCCTTCGCGCTCGAACACGACGTCCTCTCCGCCGCGATCTTGGTAGGTGTTATGGACCAGCAGGATTTTCATTCAGTAATCACCTTGAACAATTGCACGATCGGGACCGCTCCGTCGAACTAAGCGCGGGATCCAACCAAAGGGGTGTACAAATCTGGCCGGGTGGCGGCATTGCGAACCGCAAAGCTCTGCCGCTTTTCCTTCATCCGGCGCCGCAGGAACTCGGCGTAACCCAGCACGGCTAAGAACAAAAGTGGAGGATGCCAGCACAGCTCGTTGTTGAAGAACGAGTGTATCGTCAGCATCCCCATGACACCGATACATTCCACCGCCAGATCGCGCTCCAACGATCCCACTCTCGCGGCGCTGGCTCCTCGGCACAAGAACCACCAGGTTCCGAGGACCACCGGGAGAAATGCCAAAATTCCCCAAAAACTCGTGCCCACGGCGATTTCGAGCCAGTCGCTGTGTAAGTACGCGGCGTCCTGGCTGCCCATTCTCGCGAGCACGCCGAACCGGCCTCCGGCAAACGCGCCCAATCCGGTCAGTGGATGAAAGCTAAGTTGCTGCCAGGCGTACTGCCACCAATCCATTCTGCCCGTGAACCCTTGAATGGCGTCATCACTTTGTCCGCGACGCAAATAGGTCCAGATGACGGTGCCGATTGGAGTCAGCATCAACAGCGGGACTCCCAGGCCCACTAGGGCGGCGCCGATCCACTTACGTTTGGCGAAAATCAATATCAGCGGGACGCCGACGAGGAAACCAGCGATTGCGTTGCGGGTCTGCGCGAGTAGCATGGTGGCCATGCCGAAGATGAACACCGCCCAATACCACGCTCGATCCGTTCCTCTGCGGTCCCGCCACAGAAGACGGCTAATGGCTACGAGGGTCAGGAGCGCTCCCGTGGTTCCGACATTGTTGGCGCCAACCATCGGATAGAGAGCGCGTAACCGTCCCATATCATCCCATGCGTTTGCGGGAGAAACGACCAACCCGATCCAGGCGATCGAGGTTTCCATCGCGTAGACGATCCAGGTCCAGTTCAGAATCTTCATGTAGTCGCCGGTGCTGCGCGCGGATTCGAAGATGAGCGCGGCCACGGTCACATCAAGCAGGAACTCCATGGACTTGTAAAACGTCCAGATGGGCACGATCGACCAGGCTGTCGACACCAGCGCGACCAGGCAGAAGAGGGCCATCCTGCCGGGCAATCCGGAGAACAGATACTTCAGTGAACTCTTGCCTTCGGCGATCCGCCAAGCCAGGATGACAGCGACGATCATCTCCGGCCCCAACCGCAGAACCGCATAGCCGCTCAAGGGCTGTGCCAGGGTTTCGTTGACGTTGCGAACTTCAAAAGTCGCGGCGCTAACGAAAAGCAATAGCCATGACCACTCTTGCCAGCCAAAGCTTCGTCGCAAAGAGCGTACGCCCCGGACGAACTCAGGCATCGCCCGCACCCCAACGGCAAGCAACACGGGCACGGCAATCACCACGACCACTGCCCCCAGCCCGTAGCGCACAAATAAGGGAAAGGCCAGGAAGCTCAGCAATAATCCGAGGAAAGCGAAGCCGGCTACGCCCATGGCGGAGCGGATCGCCGCGGTTCCGGCGCGCTGCTGATGATCCCTGGGGAACGCTCTGGTGTGGTCCATGATTGGTTGCTTATCGTGAGATCTACTACGAAGTGACGGCGACTGGTTCGCGCGAGGCCGTGGATAGGGGGTATCCGAGCCTCAGCAGGACACTGCCTGCGTGCCGCTCGATTAAATCGGTCTGAGCTTGAGTTAGTTTTCCGCGCCAGCCCTGCACCGAACCGCTGCGCACGAACGAATCCGTTGGCAGTTGCGGCGCATCCCGTTCTTTCTCGCGCATTCGCTTCAACGAGTTATTGGCCACCGCCTGCTGTACGGCTTCGCGGGTGGTTTTAACGCCCAAGAAATCGCTGATCTGTTCGAAGGATTTTTCCGGATTGCCGCGCAGGTCTTCAAATCGCACCAGCAACAGATTCGGCGTGCCAGCGATCGGGGAATCAAGCCAGGAAGTAACGTGGCGCTGCCAGGGTCCGAAGCCGTTTATGCGGCTTTCGGCGCCCACAAAGCCGGCCACAAACTGGTCGAAATCGCCGCGGAAGAAATCCATCGCCTTCAGGTAGGAATACTCGGAAAGCACCACGTCACGCGCATCGCGAACCAGATAGACGGCGCGTTTGTATTCCTTGCGATATTGCTCGTGGCTGCCGAGCAAGCGTCCGCCGGCGGGGAGAACGGGAATGCCTCGCTCCAGGCGATGAACTCCACGCAGGGTGGCGTTTACCGCATCGAATCCGGCATCGCGCCCGGTAAGAACCTCGTAAAGAGTGAAGCGCGACCACGTGCTCCCAGACCTTGGGTAAGAGCCAAAAAATACATCGGACGCTCCCAGTCCGCGGTGCCTGATCCAGTACAAAGGCACACGGAATTTTGTCTTCGACAAAAGATAACGAAAGCGCCGGATCTTGTCAGGTTTCTTGTGCGGAGCTTCTCCCCCGTTTGCCCCATTGTTCCGGGCCGTCCTCGGCTCGGCTTGTTGTTCCGGCTGCAAGTAAGTTTCGGTCATCTCTGATTCCTTTTTTGAGAGTGGTAGAGGGATCTAAAGTTTTCAGGTTTACGGCTGAGGCTGTGTTTGGCTCTTACATGCACCAGTGATCCGGCCTCAGGTTAAAGTTTCCGATAAAGCAAAAAAGACACGGCGGCGAAGGAAGCGATGTCGGCGATGTTATTGCCCCAGATCGCGCCTGAAAGTCCAAAAGCCCAAGTCGCGGGTATTCCGATGGCCAGCGACGCCACGGCGGCAAAGGTGTACGCCACAAACACCGACGAGGGCGATTTCATACCGCGCAAGGCTAACGCAGGACCGTACGCGGCACTCCAAAAGATAGAGCCTACCGCCATCACGGGAATCTGGTAGGCAACTTCCATGTAGCGGCCCGAGTAGAGGAAGTGGAACAAAGGCTTTTCAAACGGAATTATGACTGCCCAATACGCGAGGGCAATGCCCAATCCCAGAAGGGTCATCCGCAGGCTCAGGATTTTGCTTTCCGACCCGCTCTCCGCATTTTGCACCCCGGCCGCATAGGGTAGCAGCAGCATCGAAAGTGCGGCTTTGGTTTGTTCGAGTGGCAGAGTAAGGTTCATCAGAGCCTTTAGCTGGCCGGATTGCGCCATGCTGCCGAAACTGCCAAGAATGGGATAAAAGATGTAAGCCGGAATCCAACTGGCGATACAACCCGCCAATGCCCACGCACCGTAGCTCCAGTGTTGCTGCCAGGTCGTCCAAGTCGGCGGCCTGGGTCCCATGGGCCGCAACGCCATGCGCAGGCGCAACGTCAGGAACGATCCCGTGCCCAAAGCGCCGATTGCGATCAGCACAAACGCGGTGAAGGGAGACAGCAATTGGTGGCGATAAAAGAACCACAGGGCGCTTAGGACAAAACCAGCGTAGACAAACGCCCCAGCCACCGCCTGCTTGGGCGACAGCTCAAGGTAGAAACTGCGGCGCGCCAGCCAGAAAAACAACACGCACGGTGAGGCGATGGTGACGCCGGCCAACGCTCCCGGCATGCCCCCGCCCTGGCCCAGCAACCGGCTCACGACGGCGGAAGTGCCGAACAAAAGAAAGATCGCCAGGGACAAAGAAACGTGGATCCATATCAGGGAGGAAAAGTATCCTCGCAGATTATCGCGATAAGTGGAGCCGCCAAAAACCGACATCGGCTCCAGCACGAGCGACTGGTAAACCAGTGACAGCAGAACAAAAATGCCGAAGGCAACTGCGTACGCGCCGTATTGCTCGGCGGTGAGCCAGCGGGCCAGCAAGACGCTGATTAGGAAATTGGAACCGGAGATCAATCCCTGGTCGAGGATGGTGAGTCCACCCTTGTGGGCCCAGGGCAGCAACCTTTGCAGAAGATTGCCGCGATCCATACCGAGAAGCCGGGCTGGCAGTCCGTCCCGCCGGGTCGAATTCCCCGCGGCTTTCCCGGCTACTGCGATTTCAGTCTCTTCGATCTCGGAAGGAAGCAACGAAACTCCGTTCTTGGCTAATTCGACGGGTGCGGTTCGGAAAGTTTTGCCATTTCATACTTGGCGCTAATCTCGTCTATCCGGGTTTTCAGGCGTCCGGCGAGATTTCCGACTTGGGGTTCGTAGAGGATGCCGCGGTGGTCGCCGGGCATCTCATGAATCTCCAGCTTGGCCGCAAGGGTGGTCCACAAGGCGTAGGGATCACCATGACTCCGCCACGATTTGTCCGCGGCGCGAAACAAAGCCACATTCCCCGCATAAGGGCGGAGAACATAACGGTCGCCGGCGGCGGCATTCTGCTGGAATACGTTTTTCAGCGCGGGCTCCACGCGTCCGCGTTTGATTCTGCGACGGAGGGAGTCTATCGCGGCGGAGGGAACTTCAGCCCAAAGGCGCCTTGGCGAAAGCAACAGCTGAAGTATGGAGTGGGTGACCGGCTTCATGCTCCCGGGATAGGTATCCAGCAAAGCCACCAGCGCAACTTCTTCACCCTTCGCGGAGAGTTGCTGCGCCATTTCATAAGCGATTAAACCGCCCATGGAATAGCCACTCAAAAAGTAAGGCCCTTCCGGCTGAACTGTGCGAATCTCCCGGATATAATGCGAAGCCATTTCCTCGAGACTATTCGCGCAAGGGCGTTTTCCATCCAAGCCTTGTGCCTGGAGACCGTACAACGGATAGTCGGGGCTCATGTGCCGGGCCAATTGCCGCAGGTTGAGCACGTTGCCCCCGACGCCATGCACACAAAAGAACGCGGGCTTGAATCCCGAAGGCTGGATTGGAACCAGCGACGACCACAGTTGCGACAAGGCGTCCTGCTGCAAAACGCCAGCGAACTTTTCGATGGTCGGCGCCTGAAAAAGCATGGCCAAAGGCAAGGTCATGCCGAACGCCTGGCCTACGCGATGCATCAACCTCGCGGCCAGCAGGGAGTGTCCTCCCAATTCAAAGAAATTGTCGTGGATGCCGATTGGTTTCTTGCCCAACACCGTTTGCCAGATGCCGACAAGTTGTGCCTGCGTTTTGTCCTGGGGCAATCCAGTCGCCGCAACGGAAACGGGAGCAAACTCGGGTTTGGGTAGGGCTCGACGGTCGACTTTACCGTTGGCCGTCAAAGGCAGTCGCTCCAGCGCGACGAAAGCTGCTGGAATCATGTACTCGGGCAAGCGCTGCTTGAGAAAGCCACTGAGTTCGGAGTCGGAGGCCCGCCGCTGTCCTGCGGACCAGACCACATACGCCACCAGGTTCTTGTCTCCGTTGTCGTTTTCATGACTCAGCACCACGGCCTCCGCGAGACTGGGATACTGATGCAGTACGGCTTCAATCTCCCCTAACTCCACTCGGAAGCCGCGAATCTTTACTTGGAAATCCACCCGGCCCAGGAATTCGAGAACGCCGTCCGAAGAATGGCGCGCTAGGTCTCCGGTCTTGTAAAGACGCGCCTTGGAATCGCGGCTGAAAGGATGGGCCACAAATTTCTCGGCCGTGCGCTCGGGATGGTTAAGGTAACCACTGGCCAGAGGCGCCCCGCCAATGTGCAACTCGCCGGCCGTGCCCGGCGGAACCGGCTTCAAATCCTGATCAAGAAGATAAATCTCGGCGTTCGCAACCGGGTGTCCCAAGGGTAAGCTGTCACCCAGCTTGGCCTCAGGGAACCGCGCCGGTTCGAACGCGCTTACGATCACGCTAGCCTCGGTGGGTCCGTAGGTGTTGATGAGCCTCACCCGGCTTCCGGCAAACTTCTCCCACACTCGGTACACTTTGGTTGAGGCTTTCTCGCCTCCAAGAATTACCAGCCGGAGCGAACTTGGGAGTGCGACTTCTTCTGAGCCCTCCAACTGGTGAACCAATTCATGCCAGAACGCCGTCGGCAGATCCAGCACAGTGACTCGATTTTGGTTGATCCATTCCAGAAATTCGCCCGCCTGCAACGAGAACGAATCGGTCTTCAACACGATTGCCGCGCCGCATATCAGGGCAGGGAAGATCTCCTCGATTGCGATATCGAAGCTGATGGAAGAGAACTGCAAGACCCGGTCGGAAGGTTGCAAATCGTAAAGCGCGACCGCTGCCCGGTTGTGATTGGCCAATCCGCGATGCGGCAACAAAACGCCTCGCGGTTTCCCTGTCGAGCCGGAGGTATAGATGACGTAGGCGAGGCTTTCCTCGGTGGTGTAGAATTCGAGGTTGTCCTGGGCGCCGCGAAAAACGTTCGCCTCTTGAGAATCCAGGCAAACCGTTTCTGCCTTGGCAAAAGCCAGCGCATTCACCCAGCGCTCTTCGGTGAGCACAGCCGCAGGTTGTGCATCCTCGAGCATCAGCTCAAGCCGCTCTTTTGGATAGCTCAGATCAAGAGGAAGGCACGCGCCGCCAGCTTTCAACACAGCAAGCAGGGCGACGGGCAGGTTCAGCGAGGGGCGCAGCGCGATTCCTACGCGTGCTCCCGGCTTGACGCCGAGTTGCAGGAGGAATCGGGCGAGTTGGTTAGCTCGGGAGTTGAGTTGGGAATAGCTGAGAGTTTTTCCCGCGTGGACAACCGCGATTCCGTCCGGAGTGCGCTCGACCTGGAGTTCCACCAGTTCGTGAACGCAATTCCGTTCGATTAGGGGCGGAGTCAGAGGTGCAGGACCTTTGCTTTCGGGGTTCACACTCATTTGGGGACCCAGACTTACAGACGGCGCAGTCTGAATCTCAAGCGGCTCCTGAGCCTTTGAGAACAGCTGGAATTGTGCGGGCGAGAATCTCGAAATCCAGCCACAGCGACCACTGCTGGACGTACTTCAGATCCAACTCCATCCATTGCTCGAAGGGCAGGGAGCTTCTTCCATTCACCTGCCACAAGCAGGTAATACCGGGGCGGACGCTGAAGCGGCGACGCTGCCAGTCTTCGCCGTTCTTGGTGAACAGGTCGTAGTCCCGCACTTGAAGCGGCCGCGGACCCACCAGGCTCATGTCTCCGAGCAGAACATTGAACAGTTGGGGCAGTTCGTCGATGCTGGTGCGACGAAGGAATCCGCCGACCGGCGTAAGCCTAGGGTCATTCTTGATCTTGAAGACCGGCCCGCTCACCTCGTTCAGGTGTTCGAAATCACGCAGCTTGTCTTCGGCGTCCGCAACCATGGTTCGGAATTTGCAAATGTAGAAGGGACGCTTGTTGTATCCAACTCTTCGCTGAACAAAAAACACCGGGCCCGGAGACGTCAGCTTGATCAGGATGGCCGCTACCAAAAGCAACGGGCCGAGGAGAATGATCAAGACAAGCGAAACCACAAAATCGAACATCCGCTTAATGGTCAAAGGCCAGCCTTCAGCCTTGCCGGCGTACTGAATGACGAAGGTCGAGCTTCCGAATTCGTCGCCTCGCACTTGCCCAGCCTTCAGGTCAAAGAGGTCGGACAACAGGCGAACGATGATGCCCTGCCGCTCGCAAAGCTCTGCCAACTGGGCGCTGTTGGTGTGGAAAGATCGCATGGGAAGAGCGAGAACGACCTCATCCACTACGGTGTGACGAATAAATTCGGGTAGATGTTCCAGATCGCTCACCAGCGAATAGCCGTGCTGCTTCAGGTCCTCCGCTCCGTCCCATTCGCTATCCGCAAAACCGAGAATGGAGTATCCCAGGTCAGGCCGTGACTTAATGTTCTTGGCGAAGCGAACGGCGCGCGAGTTGGAACCCACGATGAGCATGTTGCGCCGGTTGTGACCGTGGGCGCGGAACCGTCGCAACCAGGTTCGAAGAGCTAGACGCGTCGTGGCAATGGCAAATGTGCTGAACAGCCAGAAGGTGAAGACAAAACTCAGCGTGACCATCCGGAAGCCGAGCACGAAGGCACCAAGCTCAAGCACGGCAGCCGCCAACGAGGTTGCCCTCACAACATCCATAACTTCGGCACGGCGGCTGGCAAGCCGTTTGGAGCTGTACAGTCCAAACATGCCAAAAATCATCCGCCAGACGCAAAGCAGGACAAAGAAAACCAGGAAGTTCTGTAGCTTGATCCGTATCGAAAAGAATTGGGCGAACGAAACCAGACCCAATCGCGCCAGAATCGGCAACGTCGCTACGCCGAACGAAATCGTCAGCAGCAGCAGATCTGTCAGCTTCAGGAGGTCAGTTAACGCCTTGCGCCACAGTGTCATCAGGAATCCTTCCGCAAGCTAGGTTCGTGATCCCACAGCCCCGTACTTATTAACTGGACTTCGCGGAGCGATGGGTACAACCGATCGACGATTGGCGGGAGGGCAAACCGAACTTGGTATCTGATCATGCTCAAAACTGGGACTCGATAACGGAACACATGAACTAAAACAGCTTGTAAATTGCTTCAGGAATTGGGAACGTTCGCTGGTTCAGGACGACTCCGAGGGCTTGGACTTTGGCGTCGCGCAGATCTTGTAAGGCTTTGCGCGCGGTCTCGCGGCGAGATGAATTCTCTCGCAGCACCAGAACCACTCCGTCTGCGGAACTACCCAGCGCAATCGCATCGTTCGAGTTATTCAGCGAAGCCACGTCGAGGAGCACATAATCAAACTGCGAATACAGCTCGGCGAGGCGGGAGCGCATGGCATCGGAGGCCAACAGGGTTTGCTGATTTTCTTGCACCGAGCCGGCACTCAAGAGCCAGAGGTTTGAGCCCGATACGCGCTGCAAGTACTGCCGAATGGATCCGGAGCCGATTAGAGCGTCCGTGAGTCCACGTTGATCCGAAACCTGGAATCGCTCCCGCATGGTAGAAGCGCGCAGGTTGCAATCGACTACGCAGACGTTGCCGTGAACCTGGGAGGCGAGCACTTCTGCGGCATGCGCGCAAATCCAACTGCACCCTGTGCCCGACTCCGTTCCTGTGAAAATCACCCGGTGCGGAGCACTCTCTCCCGGCACGAAGAACAAATTGCGCACCAGTTTAGCGACTTCTTCGCGGGCTGCTCCGTGAACTGTAAAAGTTACAGCTGACGATGACGGTTCAGCGGCCGCTTCTTCCAGGAACGCGGTCGGTTCATCCGGCCTCTGCAGAATCTCCAGCGTTCTGCCGACCTGGCTTAAGAGCTCGAAATTTTTACTCAAGAATTGTTCCTCCGGGATCCGTGGCTGGAATTCGGTCGCGCCTTTGCGGGAGATTCCTCATGCTCAGCTGCTCTCATTGAGGTTGGCGGGTGATCTTATGCTGCTGGATCTTGAGCAGCAGACTGCGATAGCTGATCTTCAGCAAACGGGCAGCCTGCCTGCGGTTCCAGCCACTGTATCCCAGCGCCTGCTGGATCGCCTGAATTTCCGCCCGGCTTCGCAGGCGCCTCAGCGTGAAGCGGTCACCATCGTCCGGAACGGCGGCCTTCTCGGGCTCAGCCTGTACCTCCGGCTCATGTTGTGTCTCGTGAACGACGACTTGAACGGATTCTCGGGATATGTCTTTCATCAAAGTTTGTCCAGGGTCTTCTTCGTAACCGTCGATCGGGATGTCTTTCGTGTAGTTCAAGGATTCAGAACAGCTTCAAGGACAGGTTTAAGACAGCTGCTAAATACGACTGCACTGTCATTTGGATGCAACTACTTACAACTTCGTCCCGTGAGTCACATCAGTGACCCCAAAGTGAGTCGGACACCCCTACGGAGGTACGGATTCACAGTCCCAAATCTAGTGGTGGAGACGCCTATGACTCCGTGGCGGGGGAGCACCCAACCGGAGGTTGGACCCTTACTGCAATCGACCTGAGTGTATGGAACTTTGCAAGATACTGCAAGGGAGCGAAAGCACAGGAGACGGAAGTCCCTGTTGACTTTTGGAGGGTTTTCAGCCCTCCTAAAAGGCCTGGTTCGGCGGCCCGAAAAGCTGCGTGAAATCCACCTTCGGCTATCTTCTTAATGGCACGTCAGCAGCTTGAAATTGGCGATTCTTGTACGCCAGTCTACACCCTTACCAGTTTGGTTCCTGTCGTAATATTGGTTCACATACCAGACGGTGCAGTCGTCCACGGGATCGACCGTCATGCTGGTGTAATCTCCCCAGTGAGACGAGCCTTGCTGGTCTCCGCCGCCGGCCAAAATATTGAGTTCGGTAGGACTGCCGCCCGGCAGCTGAACATGGGACGCTCGAATGGACGGATGGAGCGAGGCTCCCGATACGCTGTACCCAACCGCCGCATTTCCAGTCTTGTCCTGCGCCATGCTGGGCATGAAGCGATGGTTCGAGTCCCCGCCGTCGATTGTGCCGGATGCGGCAACGTGTCCGCCGCTGCCAAACTCATACCAGCGAATGCCGGTACGTGAGCGTTCGCCATTTCCGATCTGCACGGTTTGTGCGACCAGATACGACTCGCGCTCTGCTGGGTTGAGAAAACGCCGATAGGCCAACCGCTGCATGAGACGATCTCCTACCGAATCGAGAAACGAGTGCGTGGTGTTCGAACTGGGCTCGGGCACGCATGCCGTGTCCGCGGGGTTTTTCTCGGCGTAGCATGCGGGAGTATAGGCGTTGACTTGCACGGAAACCGGGCCGCCGAACTTGGATTGGGCGGGCGCGGCCCAATCGATGTGAAGGGTCCACCAATTCAGCGCGCGAGAGACGCTGCCAGACTCCGGATTCTCGATGCTCACGAATGCTTCCGCTTCTCCAGGCGGCGGTGCGTTGTTTCCGTCAATATCCGCCGGCAGCAAGCTGTGGCTAGGAAACAGTGCGCCGGGGGTCGCGGGGTAATGGAAGCATTGTGGGGTTCGCGCGGCAGCGTTCGCGAGCATGTTCGTGCGGTCAAAAGCACACACCAGAACCCCCACTTCGCGATAGAACTTGTCGGGATCGGTCAGGTTCAAGGACACGTAATAACCATCTGGCCAGGTCGCAATCTTGGGGTAATCGGGAACAAAAATGTGGCCCTGGCTGTTTCTGCCGAGCAGAGGATCGAGATCCAGTTGGTAGGTGCGCCAGGCGAAACTCCTCGCCTTCAGATCATCGGTGCTGGAGACGGCGATGCAATAGTGAAAGCTGTTCTTTCCCACCCGGCGGCCAATCACCCAGCGCGATGCCAGGCGGTCAAACAGAATCACTCCGTCCCCTTCGGAGCCGCTGCATTGCAGCACTCCGTTGCGGACGAATGGCGCGTCTCCGCTGACTGGTGCAGCGTACACCGGTGCGAAAGTCTTCTTGTCGTAACCTTGAAAGGCGGAGTTGACCCATTCCAAATACTGCTTCGTGCCCACTGCGCCGTTCGGATCGACGTCAAAGCGCGCGTTGCCCACCTTGGACGCATCCAGGCCCTCAAATGAGCGGACGTCGATCTGCGCGCCAGTCAGTGCACTCGCCAGCGCGAGCCACGAAAGTAAGATAGTGAGCGCGTTCATACAGCCATGGTCCAAAACCGCGATTGCACATAGACTCGCTATCGATGATGCCTTCACGGAGTGAATTGAAACACCGTGCCGCAACCGCCCTGCTGGCATGGGCCGGTTCCGCCCACCGAGGTGACGCCGTAGAGATTGTTTCCATTGAGCGTAAGATAGCCAGTCGGCTCATCACCGTCCGGTGAGCCTCGAAAATTGTAAAGGGTTGTATAGTTCCACAACCTCATCCCCTTCTTTGGTGGCTTCAGTCGGAAAATTTCACCGGCACCATATGATCCGCTCGCAGGTGTTGGCCCGTATAAGTCTCCCTTGCCATCAACGACAAGTCCAGTCGGGAACGCACCGTCGTTGCCGTTTGCAAAGAAATGGAGTATTGTCTCTCTCCATCGTTCACTTTGATTTTTGGACAGAGTCAAAACAAAGATTGTACCGTCTGCCGTCACCCCTCGTTCCGTCGTCCCGTAAATTACACCTCCCTCGCCCAAAACTACGCCTGCTGCAGGGTTTTCCCCGTCACCTTGGGCTTGCTGGGGGCCGCCGTCGTTGAACCGGTAGAGCACTTCATAGCCCCAGGCATGACCCTTCTTGGCAGGCGGACTCAGCTTGAACACCGTACCGCAACCGACGCCAGCGTCTTGCGGGCAGCCCTGATTGCCGCCAAAAAAAGTCGTCCCGTAAAGTGCGCCCTTCTTGTCAAACACCAGGCTGCCGTTCGGATTCGCTCCGTCCGTGCCGCTCTTGAACCTATACAGTACCTTCTCCGTCCACGCGCTGCCTTTCGTCTTCGGCGGACTCAACTCAAAAATCGTTCCGCAGTATGGGTAGATTCCTTGGTTGCAAACTCCGAAGCCGCCACCATAGTAAGTCGCGCCATAAAGGTTTCCCGCATCGTCGAAGACCAGGTTCCCCATGGGAAAGTAGCCATCGCTCCCGCCCTGAAAGCTGTAAATGACGGTTTCGGTCCAAGATTCCCCTGGCGTGGTTGGGGGCGTCATTTCGTAAACGGTTCCGCAGCCGACCTCTCCACCCAGAAGCAGGCAGTCGCCGGTGCCGCCGTACGCTGTGGTTCCAAAGAGATGGTTCGAAGCATCTACGATCAAACCTCCAGCGGGAGTAGCGCCGTCGCCGGTCAGATTCCCTTCGAATACGTGCAGGACGGTTTCGCTCCACGCGCCGTTCTTCTGCGTCAACTCGAAGACTGTGCCGCATTGAGCATCTGAATCGCAGCTAGAGCCAGACGCACCTCCCTCTGTGGTGGCCCCGTAGAGGTTGCCAGTACTATCGAAAACCACGCCGCCAACCGGAACAGCACCATCTGGAATACCCT
>Ga0116221_1000709_pt1 | contig 22766 bp, 22 predicted proteins | sample Sb_taG_5_FD_88965 | JGI IMG/M metagenome (GOLD analysis project Ga0116221, IMG submission 88965) | Peat soil microbial communities from Weissenstadt, Germany - Sb_50d_8_FC metaG | ecosystem: Environmental > Terrestrial > Soil > Wetlands > Peat | place: Germany: Weissenstadt | collected 2010-09-21 | reverse complement strand
GTGGGAGCGTTCAACGGCAGAGGTGGCGTTGCCGCCAATGTCACCAACGAACCAGAGTTTGTAGGAAGGCTCCGTTTTTATCCGTGGCGCAAAACGAAAAACGAGTGGCTCAAACAATTCGCTTTTGGCGGTTCCATCAGCCACGCTCGCTCCCGAGGGCTTTCCAATGACGTCAGCTTCAGCGGAACTCTGCCTGATGCGACTTACTCGTTCTTCCCGCAGCTCAGGATCAACGGCCCGATCGAGCGCTATGAGGGTGAATTCACTTATCTGAAGGGACCCTTCGCCCTGCGCGGTGAATACGTTCAGGAGCAAGAGCAGCGCGACAGCGTGGGATCTGAGCAGGTCGGCGGCCTCGGTTTTCTCACGCTTCCCGGAATCGGCGCCAAGGCTTGGAACATTGGGACCACTTATCTGCTGACGGGTGAAAAGCGACCGGAGAACGGCACGCCTCGCGTCCGGCATCCGCTCTTTGGGCCAGACACACCAGGTGGAACGGGACGAGGATGGGGAGCTTGGGAACTCGGAGTACGCTATTCCGGCATTCAGGCGAATGCCCCGTCCGCGAATTTCTACAACTATTTCACGCCGGGCTTTGTCCCTCAGTATGACTATCACACGGACGAGATCACATTCGGCATCAACTGGTACATGAATTATTGGGTGAAGTATCAGTTCAACGTCAACATCGATCAATTGCACCAGCCCAGCATTACCGGGCAGGAGCCGCAGAATTTCTTTGCCTTGACGCAGGAATTGCAGTTCCGCTTCTGAGGATCTGACGGAGCACGGTGGTGAATGTGCGGGAAAAGTTTTGGTTGTAGGCGAGGGCTGGATGCAGCCCGCTCTGAAAGGAAAATTGCAGGAGGAGATTCGATGAGATCGAGAATTTTACTTACTGTTCTTCTCACGGCATTGTTTGTGCTGGCCAGCGGCTGCGGGAACGTGAAGAACTGCCCGGTGTGCGGCACGACAACCGCGGACGGTTACGCCGACATCGTTAACATCACGGTGCCCGAGCACAATCCCACTGGCGAGCCCGGCGGTCCGTTCAACTCCTTCGACATCAGCGTTGTTGATTCAGTGAACCACCGGGATTACGTCTCTGACCGTATCGGCTTGGATGTGGTCGTTGTCGATACGGTGAACAACATCGCCATCGGCGCAATTACCGGGTTTAACGGCGTCACGGGAGGAGGAGACTTTGCCAGCCTCTGCCTGCCGGCGGCGAATATCCCTCCCATCGTCTCGGCTGAGGGCAACTGGGTCCGGTATGGCTGTAGAACCGGAGCTTTCCACATTCCCGGGTTTGGTGCCAATGGCTTCTTTGGAGGATTCCCGGGAGCGAATTGCTGCGCGTCGCGCGCCAACGGTGTGAATCCGTTGTCGGGCCCGGATGGCGAAATCGTGACGCCGGATGGCAAGACCTTGTTTACGGCCAACGGTAGCAGTTCGGTGGTGGCGTTCGACCTGACCCAGATGAATTTCTCCGCGAATCCCCCAGTGTTTCCGCCGGTGATTGCCACTATCCCCACGGGCCTCTCCCCGGATTTTGATGGCCAGGTCGGCAATTCCAATCCGTTTCCCGGAAACCCGGGCGGCAATACTACCGGCGTGGCTGGTTGCATCGCTTCTGCCAGCGGACGGGCGTTCTCTGATCCGAGTTGTGGCGATCTCCGCGCGGACGAAATGTCTTACGATCCGAAGGATCAAATCCTTTTGGTGACCAATGGCGATCCTGGATTTCCTTTCGCCACGCTAATCGACGTGTCGGGTATTAATGCCCGGACTTCGAACTGCCTGCCGGTCCTTCCCACGACCCCGTACGGGCCGCCCATAGGGACTGCGCTTGGACCCATTAATGCGCCCTCCTGCATCATCGGCCAGATTTACTACGACAACGCTGGGGGCACAGCCTCCGGTGGAGAAGGACTCGCTTTCGGACTTCATCCCAATGTGCCTGTCGACACGGTGGCTGGGGGTTTTGTCTGCCCCGACCCATCCAATCCTCAAGTGAACTCCGGCGTTTCCGGTGCGCCACCGTACCTCGCCGGAACCAAAACTATCCCTTGCCACCACGGCCCGATCCTGACGGTTTCGGGACAATTCTGCAGCCAAACTGCTCCCGGTGCGGGGTGTACGGGCGCGCTGTCACCTGCTGGACTAGGCGGAAGCGCTTGGAACCCCAACACTGGTCATTTCCTGGTCACGAATTCCAACGCTACGGCTGATTTGACTATCGGTACTGTGGACGAGATCGATCCTAGGATTGGGAATCCGAACGGGCCGGTCGTAATCAACAGTTTCGTGATGCCCAATTGCATGCCGACCAGCATCGTGCAGGGTCCAGGCAACAACTTCCTCGTAGGCTGCGCCGATCACGACGGCGAGGCGTTCCCCCCGAATGAGTATGTGATTGATGGCGCATCTGGCGCAATTATCGCCAACATCACCAACGTCGGCGGGGTCGATGAAATCTGGTACAACTCCGGCGACAACCGGTACTACCTGGCAGCGCGAGACATGCCCAACGGGCCGGTCATGGGCGTGATCGACGCCGGGACAAACACATGGCTCGAGAACGTTGCAACCAATGCGAACTCGCATAGCATTGCGGTCGATTCAACCAGCAACCATGCGTTTGTACCCATGCAGGCAGGTGGGCCGTGCACGACTCAGAGCAGCAATGGCTGTATCGGCGTCTTCGCCGAACAATAGCGCAGAGAAGACTTTGATCGCAAGGAGCCCCGGACGCCCCGGACTCATGCGTGAATCCGGGGCGGGCTAAAGTCGTAAGTCTAATTCGAGCCCGGCCGACGAACGCCTGTGATATATTTTGGGCAGTAAGCGCAGACCAGAAGTTGTTGTGAACCGAAGTTGGTGTGACTCATGGAGAGCATTCGAAGAGCCGCTGGACTAAGTGGAATCGCTGTTCTAGTTTTTTCCCTGGCTCTCGTCGCGCTATCGCCCGCCAAAGACGACCCTCCGAGGAAACCCACGGATGTGCCCGCAACGGTGATTGCTCACCTGCCACTTCCGCAAGCAACGGGGAGTCAAATGTTGCTGCAGAGGGAAAACGGAAAGAATTACCTCTACGTGCAGCAGGCGTCCAAACAGGGCTTCATGATTGTGGATGTCTCCAAACCTGAGAAGCCGAACCTGCTAAAGCGAACCGCGGAGTCGACCGAGGCCACCGCAGGGAAGCTTGAGATGGTTAGCCCTGACGTTGGTATCGCTGAATCACCCGAAAAGAAAGAGCCCCCTCTCGCCAGCAGCAACCATCCCGCTGAAACCGTGCGTGTTCTGGATTTGAGCGACCCGCACAATCCGAAAACCATTCAGGAATTTGATGGCGTTACCAGCCTCCTTCCCGACGGTGGGCACGGCTTGATATTTCTTACCAACAACGAAGGCTTGTGGATTCTCCGCTACAATCGACCGGCATTGCTCGAGCCCGCCAAAAAGAAACGTCCATGCGACTCTGAATCAGCGATCATGTCCATGCCCCCGGAGTGCGACTAAGATCCTGTTCGCTCACCAGACTATTCGGAGACCTGGTGCACGGTGCATTCTTTAGCGACGGTCTTAATCGAGGCGATGGTTAGCGTCACCGACGCCGCCGAACCCGTTCTGGTTAAGGCGTCTGAACTCGTACTCATCGAAGGTGACTCCTTCCCGGTTACTTCCACCCGCTGCCCCAGATACTGCCGGAGCCTGATTTTGCCAGTAGCCTGAAGTTCCCACGTCATGGCTGGATCTTGCTTCATCAGTATGTAATCGCCGCTAAATCTGCTGACGCAGCCCTGTACCGTTATCTCTCCTTTGGAAGCTTTCGATTTGGGCTGGCTGGTAGTACTGGGATTGCTGTCTTGCGCCAGCAGAAAGCCGCCCGAAAGCAGCAGCACGAACCAAAACGTTCTCATAGGATTCTCCTCTCACTGTTTAGGATGGCAACGCTGTTGGCGCGGTTGCAACAAATCTCCGGCGCAGGACTGAGGCTACTTGACGTGCGTTTCCTGGTAGTGCAACTCTTTCCACTCACCTGCACTTTTGACCCAAAGCTCGGTGACATAAACTCTCGAATAATGCACGACGGATCGGGGCGGGAACTGCAGAGTGGCTTCGTAGATCACGAAAGTAGCGTCCGGACCCAGTGGAATCAGTTTGAAGCCCCACAACGTGTAGTTGAAAACATTCGACGCCGCCATTTCGTTAATCGCCTGTGCCTTGGTTCGCTCACCCTGGCCATCGACTTCCACGCCCTGGTAGTCGTCCGCGAGCATTGCGCCATAGGCCTTCTTATCTTTGTTCTTTAGAGCGTCCCATTCAGCTTTGATCTTCGATTCGAACATTCCTTTCAGATTCGAGTCGACCGGGCTCGATCCGACCAAGGGGCCGCTGGATTGCGTGCTTGCATCACGCTTAGGCGGCGTTGCCGGTTGCTGCGCCAGGGCGAAGGCGGTCAGCCAGGCTGCACAAGCGGAAATGAATCGGACGCGCATACTTCCTCGTTAGTGAAATGCGGCGAAGAGTTCCTCTGAAAACCAAACACTACTGCAAGTCTTTCACTCTTTTTCGCAGCGCTGCGAGCAAAGGTGGAGGCAGATCGTTGTAGCCTTCCTGGCTGGCAAATTGCTGGCCATCCGCGTACACCCAATTCAAAAAGTCACCTAACTGGGCTGCCCGCGCGGAATCCGAGGATTTGGTCCGCAGATAAATCCAGGTAAAACTGGTAATGGGGAATGAATCCGCTCCCTCTGCGTTGGTCAACGAGGCCGAGAAGTTATTCCAGCGCGGCTCCTCTGCCGCCTGGCATGCTGCCGCTATGCTCTCTCTGGAAGCTTTCACAAATTTACCGCCTGGGTTCAGGACCGCAACCTGAGCGACATTTTCTTTCACTGCATATTGCAGTTCTACATAGCCGATACTGCCCGCCTCACTCTTAACTTTGTCTGCCATATCGGAGCTGCGTTCTGCAGCCTCTCCAACCGGCCAGTTCGGGGATGGGGTAATTCCAATCTGAGCGCGAAACTTGGGACTCGTCTTGGAAAGAAAATCGGTGAACACGTAGTTGGACCCCTTGCCGGGTGGGCGATTGACCACCTGAATCGGCAAGCTGGGCAGAGTCATGTTCGGGTTGAGTTTTGCAATTTGCGGTGCATTCCACGTTTTCACTTCGCCAAGGAAGATGCTCGCCAGCACGTCCCCGGAAAGCCGCAGCTCCTGATGGACACCCGGAAGATTGTAAATAGGCACAATGGCGATCAGCACCGCCGGCAGTTCGATGATGCCGCCGTCCGCGCGCTCCTTGGCAGTCAGTAAGACTTCGCCGGCGCCAAAATCGCCGCTACCGTGGGAGATTTGCTTGATCCCTTCGCTTGTGCCCAGGGGGACGTATCGCATCTGAATATGGGCATTGCGTTTGTCGTATTCCTGCGCCCATCGGGTGTAAAGAGGCGCTGGAACACTCGATCCGGAACCCACCAGAACAACCGCTTCCTGGGCTACGGCAAAGGCACTCCACAATCCGAGAACAAGAACACACACCAGCCAGATATGCGAAAGGGAACGGCGGCAGAGATACAGCTGCGAAACGTCATATCCTGAAGCTCTTGTCCTGACACTCATGCCTCATCCTCCACCCCCGGGTGGTTTACGTTCTACCAATCCATCGCCAACCGGGAGCACTGAAGTTCGCTGATGGTTGCAGGGTACCATCGTTTTGAGTGAAATCCGCTGTCGCGTGATTGATGGCTATTGCTACACTTGGAACAGCCATCTCTTTAATATTTGTTCCCGATCGGATCAGAATTACGGGCGGCAGCACGAACATTGGACCAACCTATGTCGCAAACTGACGTCGAAGTGCTGGCGCGCGAACTGCTCACCGCGCGTGAAACCGGGCAGATGGTTTCTGCCCCTCCATCCGCGCGTCCCGGCTTCGATCTCAACATGGCGTATGAAGTTGAAGCAATGCTGAAGCGTTCACGCGAAGCAAGTGGGCACAGAGCCGTTGGTCGTAAGGTCGGTTATGCCAATAAGGCCATGTGGCGAGTGCTTAAACTTGAAACCTTAGTTTGGGCCCACATGTATGAGGACACCGTGCATCAGAGCGACGGTAGCCGCGCTACGCTGACCCTCACCCGCCCCTGTTCGCTCAAAATCGAACCCGAAATCGTTTTCGGCTTGAAACAACCGATCCTTTCTGAAGGCCTCGATGCCGCCGCAGCTCTTGAATCTACGGACTGGCTGGCGATTGGATTTGAAATCATCGATTGTCCCTTTCCAGACTGGCACTTTCAGCCGAGCGATTTCGTCGCGTCTTTTGGACTCCACACCGCGCTCGTGATTGGCGAAAGGATTCAGATCAAACCGGAATTGATCGCCACACTTGTGTCCGAGTTGCCCCGGTTTCAAGTGCGAATGTTGAAGAACGGCGAGTTTGTGGAAGAAGGGTCGGGCAAGAACTCGCTAAGAAGTCCAGCCTTGTGTCTGGCAGAACTCGCCGGGGCTATTGTCCGTCGTTTTCCAAGCCAGCCATTGGGCGTAGGAGAAATCGTGAGTTCGGGAACACTTACTGCTGGACACCTTACGCAGGCGGGCGACCTTTGGACCGCGGAGGTCAACGGGCTCCCGCTCCCGCCTCTCACCCTCCAGTTGAAATAGACGGAGCTCGACCCGTGGTCGCCGTTATTGTTCTTGCATTAAAGAAAACTTGCTTTCTGACCCCGCTGCTGCTAACGTCGCGGCCATCAAACAGGCCAGCACTGATTCGTAGGATCGCAGAGCGCTCGGCTCCTTTCCTGGGTGGAGTTCCACAAAAATGAACTCCGTTGTAACGCTGCGCTGCTTTTCGGCACTATCAGCTAGGCCCGATAGAAAGGAGATTTATGTCTACTCCGAAAAAACACATTGCCATTGCCGGTAGTGAACGCGCTCCGCTCCAAGGGGCGAAAGAGATAGGTCCTGCCAACCCCAACGAAAAACTCGATGTGACCATTCGTCTGCGCTCGCGCGCAGGAAAGAAACCCATTGTCAGCGCTGACGAGTTCACCAAACCGATCGCGAAACGCACCATCTTGAGCCGAAAGGAATTCGAGCAGCGCCACGGGGCCGATCCCGAGAGCATTGCCCGTGTTGAAACATTTGCCCGTGAACACAAACTCACAGTAAAGGAAAAGAGCCCGGGACGCCGCACCGTCATTCTCTCCGGCACGGTCGCCGCAATGAATGAGGCGTTCGGCGTCGAACTGAAGGAATACCAGCACCCAACCGGTCGCTACCGCGGGCGCACCGGAGCGGTCCAGATCCCAGCCGAGCTGAATGACGTGATCGAAGGCGTCTTCGGCCTCGACAATCGTCCCCAAGCCAAACCGCATTTTCGTAGGCGGCGTGGACGAGCCGGCGCCCACGCCCAAAGCGCCGGCGTGTCCTCCACACCCACGCAAATCGCCAGCTTCTACAACTTTCCCACTGGCGTAGATGGGACCGGAGAATGCATCGCGCTGATCGAGTTGGGCGGTGGCTACAATCCAACCGACCTGAGCAACTACTGGAGCCAGCTCAACCTGACCGAGACGCCAAAGGTATCCGCGGTTTCAGTCGGCAACGGCAGCAACAGTCCCACCGGAGACCCGAACGGCCCCGACGGCGAAGTGATGCTGGATATCGAAGTGTCCGGCTCGATCGCGCCCGGCGCCAAGATCGTCGCTTATTTTGCCGACAACACCGACGCCGGTTTTCTGAACGCGATCACCACCGCCGTGCACGACAGCACCAACAATCCTTCCGTAGTTTCGATCAGTTGGGGCGGCCCGGAATCCTCATGGACACAGCAGGCGATGACCTCGATGGACGAGGCATTCCAGTCTGCCGCCGCCATGGGGGTAACCGTTTGCGTCGCCGCCGGAGACGACGGCTCGACCGACGGCGTAACCGACGGACTCAATCACGTCGATTTTCCCGCCTCGAGTCCCAACGTCCTGGCCTGCGGTGGCACAAAGTTGGTGGCTTCCGGCAATTCCATCGCCAGCGAAACCGTGTGGAACGAACTGGCAAACAACGAAGGCGCAACCGGAGGCGGCATCAGTGACGTCTTCCCACTACCCAGTTGGCAGACCGGCGCAGGCGTGCCGGCTTCCGCCAATCCTAACCACCACGTTGGACGAGGCGTCCCAGACGTAACCGGGAACGCCGATCCCACTACCGGCTACGTCACTCTCGTCGATGGCAACCCCGACGTGATCGGCGGCACCAGCGCCGTCGCTCCGCTGTGGGCGGCATTGATCGCGCTGATCAACGAGAGCAACGGAAAGCCAGCCGGCTTGATCAATCCGTTGCTGTATCAGAATGCAAGCACCACGTCGGACTTCAACGACATCACCTCCGGCAACAACGGCGCCTATTCCGCCGGTCCGGGCTGGGACGCATGCAGTGGTCTCGGTTCGCCTATCGGCAATGAAGTGGCGTCTGCGTTGGGGGCAAAGCCAACCGCGCAAGCCAAGAGAACAGGTACGTAGCCTCGAAGCAAAGAAGTGGCGCGACCACTCGGGCCGCGCCATTTCAATCGTGCCTATTCATATCGCAAAGCTTCAATCGGATCCAGGCGCGAAGCGCGCAGTGCGGGAACCATGCCGCTGATCAATCCCACGGCAGTAAGAATAACCGTAGCCACAAGAAGCGTGGCAGGCGCGATAATCAGCCGTATGTCGCCGCCTTCGGCATTCTTCGCCATCGCGCTATAAAGTGTGAGCCGCCCAACCGACAGCGAAACCACGTAGGCCAGCAGAACTCCGAGCGCTCCGCCGATGAAAGTAATGGTGAGAGCCTCGGCGAGGAATTGCATGAGAATGTGTCCGCGACGCGCGCCCAACGCCTTCTCCACGCCGATCTCGCGCGTGCGCTGGGTTACTGAAACCAGCATGATGTTCATCAGTCCCACGCCGCCGATACCCAACGTCAGCGTGCCGATAAAGCCCAGCAGAATTTTCAAGCCGATGGTGATGACTTCGAACTGGTGAACCTGCTCCATCAGGTTGAAGACGCGCACGGCGCGCCGATCGGTTGGGTTGAACTTGTGAGGCAGAGCCAGGACGGCGCGTGCGGACTGCTCCAACCTCTCATACTCCGGCGTCTCGTAATTGAACCAGATGGAATCGAGATATTGAGTGTCTTTCAGATCACTCATGGTAGTGAAGGGCACGTAGAGCCCGCGGTTGATGTCGTCATCGCCTTCCTGCATTTTGGCAGTCAGCACGCCGACCACTTCGAAGCTGAGCCCGTCGATGCGGATCCGCTCGCCCAAAGCATCCCGCCCGGAAAAAAGCTTTTCCTTAGCTTCCGAGCCGATGACCACGACCCGGGCGCGCTGCGTCTCGTCTTGCATGTTGAAGAAGCGGCCCTGGCCCAACTTCAGCGCGCGAACGGATTCGACGTTGGGATAGTCTCCCGTCACATCGAAGGTAAACGTTCGCGTATCAAACTGGATGTTGCACTGTTTGTCCACTTCCGGAGTGATGTGAGTGATCTGCGGAAGATTCGTGGTCAGCGTGTCCACATCGTCCATGGTGAAACGAACCTGAGCTCCCGCCTTCTGCCCGCCGGCTTGCATGGACGTGCGGCCGGGAACCAGGATCATCAGCTTGGTGCCGAAGTTGGCGAAAATGTTGGCGCAAGCCTGCCCAAATCCATTGCCATACGCAAGCAACATCACCACGGTCGCAATCCCCCACGCCATTCCTAGCATGGTGAGAGCGGTGCGGCGCCGATTGTGCCGCATCGCGCCGTAGGCCTCGTGAAACAGATCACGGAACATTTTTCTTACTCCTGCCGCAGCGCTTCCACAGGCTGCAGCATTGCCGCTTTCCGCGCAGGATAAAGTCCCGCAATCACGCCCGCCAACGTCAGGCTGCCAATCGCAAGAACCGCTGACATCGGCACAATTTTGGGAGGATCAAAACCTCCCGGCCCCTGCTGCGTGCCCAACACTGCCATCAATCCAGCCGCGAATGCCATGCCTATGAATCCACTGAAAAGGGTAAGCAGGATTCCTTCTAGAAAGAACTGAAGCAGAATGGTTCGGTTCGTGGCTCCGAGTGCCTTCAGCAATCCGATCTCTCGAGTACGCTCGCTGACCGTCACCAGCATGATATTGATCACGCCGATCGCCCCCAACGCGAGCGTGACCAGCCCCACTGCGCCGAGAAACATGTTCATGGCATCGAAAATGAGGCCTACCGCCTTCGAGTTCTGAATCGTGTCCCAGCCCTCAAAGGCATCCTTGTCGTGATAGTCAAAACCGTGATTACGCGCAACCACCTTGCGAACTTCATCCTGTGCGATCAGGTGCTCATCGGTCACGCGCGGCTGATAATTAATAAACGAAATAGAGTTCTCGTGGTTCTCGCCCTTGAGCGGGAACAAAGTCGCCATGACCTTGTAAGGCAAATAGCCGCGCATGTTGGTCGAGTTATCGTCGCCGCGGCCGACGCGCTGCACCGTGCCAATGACTTCGAAAGTGATGTCATTCAGAATAATGCTTGCGCCCACGGCCGGGCGGCCAGGAAACAGGTTCTTGACCAGTTCGTCACCCAAAACGATGACGTTGCGCCGCTGCACTTCGTCGAGATTGTTGAGCCAGCGTCCCTGATTGAGAGGGAGATAGCGGATGTCACTGAACTGCGGTTCCACGCCCGCAATCTCTCCATTCGCGCTTGCAAACTCGCTGACGGCGCGCACATCAGTGCGAATGAGCACCGGAGAAGCGTTACGCACATGCGGGGCTTCCTTGCGGATGTCCAAATAGTCCTGATAAGTCAGCAAGTAATTGCGCGCGGAATTCATGCTGCCTTCGACCACCGGCGCGCGTCCCGGGAAAATGAACATGATGTCCTTGCCGTATTGCGCCAACTCGCGCTTGTTGCCGGAGCGGAAACCTTCCCCCAGACCGACCAGCAGTAGCAAAGATCCCACGCCCCAGGCGATACCGAACATGGTCAGAAATGAGCGAAGCTTGTGGGCCCACAAGGTGCGGAAGATTTGCGCGAAAATGTCCAGAAGCGTCCGCATAACTTAATGATACGGGTATTTGACGTAATCGGTTCCGACTTCGGTAGCAAGTCACGAACGCCACCGCCCATGTTGGGACCGGCCGTTTCCTCGTATTTCCTTTGTCTTGTTCTAAATAGAATTGGACAACGATGGATTTGCTGAAAAATTTATGGTCCCTACAGCGTCCGCCACACGTCCTTGAAGTCGAAAACTCCCTTTTTCCCCACTAGCCACTCGGCGGCGCGCACGGCACCTTCGGCGAATCCGCGGCGGGACTTGGCAGTGTGGCAAAGATAGATGGTGTCTGCCGGCGAATCGAGCACGAGTTCGTGCATCCCGACTACGTCGCCTTCGCGGAACGAAGTGATTTCAAGTTCGGTTCCGGCAGAGTCTTGCACAATCCTTTGCAGCGCGATCGCGGTTCCCGAGGGTGCGTCTTTTTTCTGCGCGTGATGGCGCTCGAAGATTTGCCCGAAATATTGGTGCTGCAAAGCCGCCGCAGCGCTTCGCGCAACCTCAAAAAACAGGTTCACACCGACCGAGAAATTCGCCCCGTACAGCAAACCAATTCCGCATCCCGGGTCTTCGACCATCTGCCGGATTCGCGGCAGTTCGCCGTGCCAGCCAGTAGTTCCCACCACAATGCTTTTCTTGGCCCGCACGCAAGCTTCGATGTTCCCTAGCACCGCTGTGGGGGCAGTGAAATCGACGACCATGTTGATCGGAGCCAGCGTCTCTGTCGTCAGGCCGGAGGCCTTGGGGTTGTCGCTAGCGCCAAGTACATTCACGCGGTGGCCCCGCTGGCGCGCCACTTCCTCGACGAGCGACCCCGTCTTACCCCGACCTAATATAAGAATGTTCATCGGCGTGCCTCTATTGACTTGTTCTACGCAAACACCTCCGGATCCAAGTCCGAAAAAAATGTCTTGTGCAACCGCCGCACGACTTGCGGAACTTCGTCCTCTTCGATGACGAAAGTTAAGTTAATCTCCGACGCGCCCTGAGAAATCATGCGAATCTTCACGTCGGAAAGTTCGCCAAAGACGCGCGCGGCAATTCCTGGCGTCTCTCGAAGATTCTCTCCTACCAAACAAACAATTGCCTTCCGGCCTTCATATTTCACGTCCGCGAGTTTCGCCAGATCGGCCGCCAGCGCCGGAATCGACTCATTGGAATCCACCGTCAGCGACACACTCACTTCCGAGGTTGAGACCACATCCACTGGCACTCGATGCCGGTCGAATGCCTCGAAAATCGCCCGCAGAAAACCATGAGCCAGCAGCATCCGAGGCGCCGCAACATCGATAATCGTAATGCGCTTCTTCGCGGCAATGGCCTTAAAGAAATTCCTACAGTGAGGCACGCGGGCAGAGATGCGGGTTCCCTCGCACTCAGGGTTGCGCGAGTTCAAGACATAAACTGGAATGTTCTTTTGAATCGCCGGCAACACCGTGGCGGGATGCAGCACCTTGGCGCCAAAGTAGGCCAACTCCGCGGCTTCATCGAAGCTGATGACCTTGATCCGCCGCGCTTCCGGGCACAGGTTCGGGTCAGTTGTCATCATTCCGTCCACATCCGTCCAGATTTCGATGCGCTCAGCGCCCAGCCCTGATCCGACGATGGCCGCCGAATAATCCGATCCGCCGCGCCCAATCGTGGTCGTGATTCCCGCCTTGGTGGCGCCGATGAAGCCGCCCATCACCGGCACCCGCCCCGCGTCCAGCGCGGACTGCACTTTCAAGCGCAAACGTTCGTTGATTTCTTCCATCAAGGGAGCGGCCCGCATGTGCTCACCATCGGTCACGATACATTCGCGCGAATCCACCATCGTGGCATTGAGTCCTTGCGCGGAAAACGCAGCTGTGACGATTCTGCTGGAGAGAATTTCGCCGAACGCCGCTACGTGATCGGTAGTGCGCGGAGTCAGCTCGCCCACGGCTGCGATGCCGCGCAAAAGTTCGTCGAGCGCTTCAAAGTAAACTCCCAGGTCGCCGTGGAATTCGGTGAAGAGCGCGGTACCGAGCAACTCGCCCGCAGTGTTGTAGTGCCGTTCCCGCAGTGCGCGCGAAAGACTGAGCGCCGTTTTCCGATCGCCGCTTCCAGCCGCTCGGGCCATTGCCAACAATTGGTCCGTAACCTTGGCCATGGCGCTGACCACGACCACCGGCTTTTGCGACAGGCGTCCTTTAACAATGGTGCCCGCACGCTCGATGGCAGTTGCGTCCTGCACCGAGGTCCCGCCAAATTTCATCACGATCATCGGCGCACGTACCTCGGACGCGGACCGACGCGGTCAGGCGCACAAGCCCAGCTGAACAGACACTCACCGCTTCTCACGCCAGGAATCCCCGCACTTTGAGCAACTCGGCATTCAGCAGGGCAGCGCCCGCCGCTCCTCGGATGGTGTTGTGGGAAAGTACCGTGAACTTCCAGTCAAGCACGCCGCAAGGCCGCAGACGGCCGACTGTGGCCGTCATCCCGTTGCCGAAATCAACATCCAACCTCGGCTGCGGCCGGTCCGCAGACCCGGCGTAGCAAACCGGCTGTTCCGGAGCGCTGGGCAGCCGCAACTCCTGGGGCACGCTGCGGAATTCGTTCCACGCTTTGATGATCTCCTCCGGCCGCGCCTTCTTCTTCAGCTTCACTGACACCGATTCCATATGCCCATCTTCCACAGCGACGCGGTTACAGTGCGCACTCATGCCGAATTCTGCGGATATAAAACCGGAGCCATTCATCCGGCCGAGGAGCTTGCGCGTCTCCTCCTCCATTTTTTCTTCTTCCTTCGGAATATACGGAACCACATTCCCCAGAATATCGAGCGAAGCCACGCCCGGATACCCCGCGCCACTCACCGCCTGCATCGTGACAACCATTACGGTCTCGATCCCAAATAGGTCTTGCAAAGGCTTCAGCGCCATCACCAGTCCGATGGCGGAGCAGTTCGGATTGGTGACCACAAATCCCCCCGACTTCTTTCGCCAGCTCTGGCATTCGATCATCTGAATGTGGTCGGGATTGACCTCCGGAATCACCAGCGGCACGTCGCCTTGCATTCTGAGCGCACTGGAATTGGTGACCACAGCGCATCCCGCGGCGGCGAAGCGAGGCTCCATTTCGGCGGCAATCGAAGCGTCCAGCGCGGCGAAAATAATCTTCGGAGCGCCTTCCGGAACGGCCGGGCTTACACGCATTTCAGCCACCCGCGCCGGCATGGGCGTCTTCATCTTCCAGCGTGCAGCTTCGCCATACGAGCGGCCTTCCGAGCGGTCGGACGCCGCCAGCCACGCCACCTCGAACCACGGATGATGTTCCAGCAATTGCACAAAGCGCTGCCCCACCATTCCGGTCGCGCCCAGGATTCCCACAGGAGTCTTCGTCATAGCTGCTTTGGATTTTACAACAGGCCATTCCCGCGCACAGGTACGTAGGTTCAACGACTCCACGTTCAAACCCGGCCTACACATGCCAAATGCAGGAAGGGCAACGCTTTTCGTGACCAGGCACAAGCACTACAGAAAACTTGGCCTGCGCCGATAGAAGAATCTGAGGAGTAAATATGCCCGAGCTACGCCAAAACTATTTCACCAAGGAATGGGTCATTATCGCCACCGAGCGCGCCAAGCGACCCGAAGACCTGGTCACCAACCGCCCCGCCAAGGTCGTCCCTCCATTCATAGAAACTTGTCCGTTCTGCCCCGGCAACGAAAACAAAACTCCGCCAGAAGTAATGCGAGTTCCCGCCAACGGCAGCTCCCCCTGGCAGGTGCGAGTCTGCGCCAACAAATTCGCCGCATTGTCGCCCGACGCCCAGCCCACCCGCACCATCCATCGGTCTCGCCGCAGCATGGGAGGCTTCGGCGTTCATGACGTTATCGTCGATACTCCCGACCACTCCCATTCCCTCGCTCTCATGTCAGACGCGCACGTGGCCAACGTCCTGCGTGTCTACAAATCTCGCTATGACGCCTTGAGCCTCGACCCGCGCATCGCCCACGTCACCATTTTCAAAAACCACGGCGCGGACGCCGGAGCCAGCCTCGAGCATCCCCATTCCCAGTTGATCGCCACTCCCGTCATCTCGCACCAGGTCCGCGAGCGCTTCCAGCAAGCCTTGAACCACTATGACGAGTACGGCGAATGCATGTTCTGCCAATCGTTAGAAGAGGAAATTGCGGACCGCGATCGGGTTGTGCTCCTCACCGACCACTTTGTCGCGTTAGAACTCTACGCTTCCCCAACTCCGTTCTGCACTCCCATCTACCCGCGCCGTCACATGGCCAGCTTCGGAGACATCAGTGCAGTCGAGATTGCAGACCTCGCCCGGGTGCTGCGAACCGTCCTCGCCAAGCTCTACCACGGCCTGGGAAACCCCGACTTCAACTTCACCATCCGCAGCGCCCCCGCCGAGTACGTGGGCGTGAAACACTTCCACTGGTATGTGAGCATCATTCCCCGCCTGACTCGCATGGCCGGCTTTGAACTGGGCTCTGGAATGTTCATCAACACAGTATTGCCAGAAGCTGCAGCGGAGTTCCTGCGAAACGTAAAGGTCGAGCTAGCGGTAGGCGCAAGCTAATCGCGTGCTCGCAAGCTTCACCCCTGTTCAAGCCGCATCAGTCCGGCCGTGCTTTTTTTTCTCGTCCTGCGGCTCGCCCGTGTGCTCCGGGCTGCCACCCGGCTCCGGAAAGTCCGAGTCGGCAGATTTCAGCATCGGGTCCTGATCCCGGTGTCCCAGTTGCCCCTGCATCGAGGTGTTGTCGGACGGATCCCTTTCTTCCTGCTCCACAGCGCCTTTCGAACGGTCCTGATCTTTGGTGTAAGTCACAATAATTTTCTCCCACGCGGCAGTGAACCATGCCTATAATTAGCCTACTCTGAACCTTCCAAACATGGCACCGTTTTTCCATGTATATAGTCAAAGGGAATCCTGCATGACGATTGGAGGACGCATGAAGCGACTGATTCTGACCATCACCGTAGTTCTGTTCTCGACCCTGAGTCTGTGGGCGCAAGCCGGGGCGTCTGCGCCAGATCTGACCACGCCCAACCAGACCGAGGCGCACTCCCACCACCATCGCAATAAGCAGCACAACCATCGCCATCAGCCGCGTCATCGCACCGGCATTAACGCCAGACGCTAGTCGGACGTCGCCCGGTGGTTGTCCGCGTGTCCGCCGTACAGCCACCTTCGTTTTATTCTCGTCGCCCAGGGCGTCCTAGAATGCCTTGAAGGCGCACCTCTCCGATCATGACAGCCCCGTCCACGCTTTTCCGGCCATTCTCCCGCTTGGTCAAGATTACAGTCCTGGGTAGCGAGGTCGAGGTCCCGGAGAACAATCCGCTCTTGCGTTGCTTCCAATATCTGGCGCCGGAGCAGGTTTCCTACGGGCGCTTCTGCTGGAATGAGGATTGCCAATACTGCCGCGTGACTTACGACATCGGAGACGGGAGCGCCAGCCGCGCCGCGCTTTCCTGCAAGCTAGCAGTACAGGAAGGTATGCGGATCAAAGAAGTGACCACGGAAATCCGCTATTGTCTGAGAACCTTGAAGCTGAAGAGAGAAAAATAGGACAGCGAACCTACTCCCCGGGTGCACGCGACGCCGTCGTCGCCACTCCCAGTTTGCGCAAGCGATCTTTAGCCTGCAGCGCCTCGTTCGAACGCGGATAGCGCTGAATCACATGCCGAAGCTGCGCAATTCCATCATCCTTCTTGCCCAGTTCGATGAGCGCCAATCCCTTTTTCAAATCGGACGACGGCGCTTTGTTCCCGGTAGGGAAGTTCTGCAGCACCTGATCGTAATTCGTAACCGCTTCCTGAAAATTTCCCTGCTTGTACGCCAGCTCTGCCAGATAGAAATACGCATTTCCCGCGAGATCGGTGCTGGCATAGAACTTCACATAATCCGAAAACTCCTGCTTCGCCAGGTCACCCTTCGCCGCGTTGTAGTCGCGCAACGCGTTGTTATACAGCACATCCGGAGGCGGAGCCTGCGCCAGCGCCTGTTGCTGCGCCGCCTGCGCCGCTTGTCCCGCGGCCACGCTTTGCTGCGCGGCCTGCATATCTTCCAACTGCTTGCTAACCTTGGCCAGCCGTGCTTTTAATTCGTCGATAGAATCATTCAGCGCCTGGATCTGGCCGGAAAGTTGTTCCACTTTCCCGCCATTATCGGTCTGCAATTTTTCCAGGCTGCTCTGCACCGCAGTGATGGACGCTGCCACTTTATTCATGCTGTCGGTATTCTGGTCCATCAAGTGCTGCATCACGCCCATGCGTTCGTTGAACGACGTTTGCATCTGCGTCATCTGATCCTGCAGCGCCTGCACCTGGGTCTGCAGCTGGACCATCTCTTTGCTGACGCCCCAAACCGGCGTCCCATTTCCCCAGAAGCCGATCAGCAGAATAACCAGTGTCCAATATCGATGAATTTTCATAACTTGATCCTTGAGTTGCAAGAACAAGAGTCGCAAGAACAAAAAGGCACTCCCGCAACAGTCTATTGTGACGGATAGCGCGGTCCAGACACAGTTGTCTTGCAGGTACCGCTGCCCGTGCGGCCTAGCCAAAGAGAACAACTGAGGTGCGGAGCAGGCCACGCCCCGCACCTCAGGCGGCTATTTCTGATACACGAAATGGCCACGGCGGTTCTGCTGCCAACAAGCTTCGTTGGATTCGGTGCAGAACGGTTTTTCTTTGCCGTAGCTGATCGTCTTGATGCTGCTGGCGCTGACGCCACCTTGCGTCAACGCGCTTTGCACGGCGCCCGCCCGGCTGTCGCCTAATGCCAGGTTGTACTCCGTGGACCCACGCTCGTCGCAGTGTCCCTCAATCACGAAGTGAATGTTGGGATGCTGCTGGAGGAATGCGATATCGGCTTGCAGCGAACTCTGCTGGTCGGCGCGAATATCGGATTTGTCGTAGTCGAAGTAGACGTCCTTCACGTTTTGCGAGAACAACTCCTCCTCGGTTGGCCCGGCTGCTGGAGGCGGTGGCGGTGGAGGCTGGGTCACGGTCACCCGTGCCGTAGCCTGCTGCGTCCCGCCGGCTCCCTTCGCCGTGAGCGTGTAGGTAGTCGAATCGGACGGGGTTACCTGCTGCGAGCCGCTGGCCTGCACAGCTCCAATGCCGTCGATGCTCACGTCCGTGGCATTCGTGGTCTGCCAGGTGAGCGTAGTCGACTGCCCTTGCTGAATAGCGTTGGGACTTGCCGTGAGCGAGGCCGTCGGCGCTGCTGGCGGCGGTGGCGGTGGCGGTGGCGGCGGTGGTGTCTTCTTATGGCAGGCGCCCAGGAACAGAACGGCGCTGAGCGCGAATAAAAGCGCAATCCACTTCATTCTCTGCTGCTTCACTTTTCCTCCCTGCGTAGTCGCGCGCTGTTGCCCCCAGCGCGATTCAGATTCCATGGCGGGGCGGGTTCACTTCTCCGCCTCCTCCGGGCCAATTATTCGAAAGAACTCGCCAAACACGAATGATACAACCCTAACCTTAAATCGGTGGTGGTGTAGCTTGATCGTCATCCTGAGCAAGCGTTCTTTGCGCAGCGAAGGATCTGGCCGAGCCGCGCGATGTGTCGCGTTTTTTGCGACACAATGATCGCGCGTTTGGCTCGCTTCCCTACCAAACTGCACCACTACCGTTAAATCTCCGATCAGACCCTACTTCCAACTCCAGTTCGGTTGCGTATTGCTTCCGGTAGTCGTCAACTGCTTCGGATTACTCCCGTCCGCCAGCATGGACCAGATCTGCTCCCCTCCGGAACGGCTGGACTGAAAAACAATATGTCGTCCATCCGGCGACCACGACGGAAAATCGTTTCGTCCGCCATCGTGGGTCAGTTGCACCCACTGCTTGCTGGCTGCGTCCATCAGATAAATATCTTCCGATCCCGGCGCTCCCGGCCCGTAGTGACGGGTCCAGGCCAACGCCAGAAATTGCCCGTTTGGCGACCATGCTGGCGACACCGCATAACCTTGGTCGGTCACCCGCTGCACATTGGTACCGTCGGCTTCCATCGTGTAAATCTGCGGCAGACCGGTGCGCCCGCTCACCCAGGCAATTTGTGCGTTCGTCTTGCGATTCCACACCGGCGAAACGTCCGGCCCTTTAAAAGAAGTAATCCGCTTCAGATTTCCACCCGATTGATCGACCGTATAAATCTCGGGGTCTCCTGAACGAGATGACGAAAAGGCCAATTTGGTTCCATCTGATGACCATGCCGGCGATAAATTCGTGCCGCCAAACTTGGGAAACGAAACCAGACGATTGAGATCCATCGAGTACATCAGGATGTCCCAACCCGATTTTGTCATTGAACTGAAAGCCATGCGGGAGCCATCGGGTGAAATTCGCGGAGACAACGAAATCGAACCCAGATGCGTGATCTGGTGCTGGTTGGCCCCATCGTAGTCCATCCCCCAAATTTCCTTGTGCCCGCTGCGGCTGCTCACAAAATAAATCTGGCTCTCCGCAATGCCGGGAATGCCGCCGCCCAGCCGGAAGATGATCTCGTCCGCAAATTTATGGGCCATGATGCGGGCAGCATCGGTGGTCGCCGTGTCCGAATACTGCTTGCCCAGCACCTGGGGCGACGTGATGTTCTTAACGTCATACAGCCATCCCTGCACGGTTGCATTGTTACCGGTCACGCCCAGGTTGCCGAATGCCAGCATGGCCGCATTGGGAGGAGGACCATTCCACGCGCCGAACTGCACCTCTGTCGGATTGCCCGGAACCGCCAGCGGATAAAAGCTCTTCGAAGCCATATCGAAGATGCCGGCATTGTCCAGATCATTCCAGAGAGTGTCGTTGAAAGCCTTCAGCAGATTGGTATTCTTGGCGTCGGAAGTGGAAGGTTTGAAGTCGGGGACTGCAAGGCGAACTTTCTCCATCCCCAGGCCCGTGCCCGTCTTGATCCAGTCTTGCTGGGCCCAACTAGGAGTAACTACAGAAAACGCAGTTAGCAGGAGAGAGAAAACCGTTGCAACAGCGCGAGATTTGATTTTCAAGTAGTACGTGCCGGTCGTCCTCTTGCCGATACCAGCTTTCGGTCCTTTAGCAATCCTATGATGACAAACACCAGAGTGCAAGTTGCCCTCGCGCATGAATAAGCCAATTCCTTCCAATGAACCGTAAAGCCGAAAGCCGAAAGCCTGAAGCCTGACCCACCCCTACCTCTTGTAATCGAACCAGAACTCGACTGAAACCTTGCTCTCGGAATAATCCGGCGGCAGCGGACCAAAAGTATCAATGCGCTGCAGAGCCCTCACTGCCGACTGATCGAGTGAAGGCACGCCGCTCGACTGCTCCACCTGCACGTTCGTGGGATGTCCATCGCGCTTGATGTCGAATGTCACATAAACCCTGCGCGCGTCTGTGACACCCGGATCCACTTCGTACTTCAGCCAGTTCTCCGACACTTTCTGCTGAACCACGCGCACGTACCAGGCGTAGCGCGAACCAAAGTCACCTCCGCCACCGGTGAAGCCAAATCCGCCCTTCGCCCCGCCCGCATTGAACGTGCCGTAAGGCCCGCTTACCGGGCCACCTTCTCCGAACGGAACTACATTGCTCGCTTCGTCTTCCGGCTCAGACTTGGGCTTTTGCTGCGCGCTGCTCCGCGGCTTCGGCTTGATCTTTGCATTCTTGTCGGGAATCGGAATCGCTTCTGGCGCTTTCTCCTCAGTCTTTGGCAGCGACTGTGTGAGTCCCTTGGATTCGTTGGCCAGAACATTCTGCGTCTGCACTGCGCTCGCAGGCAGCGGAACCGAACTGACCAGAGTCACTCCCATCGCATCTCCGCCGCCGCCCGCACCCCAAGTGCTGCCGTGGCCGCCGGGCCCGATCACTGCATACAGAACAATCGACCCCGCAACCGCAAGGTGCAAAGCCGCCGACCAGGCCAGGTTACGACCCCATTTATCGTGCTCGAAAAATATCTCAGCGTTGGCTTCCATGACTGTCAAGCGGCTGCGTCACAATACTCACATTCGATATCCCCGCTCCCTTCACCGCATCCATGACCGTAGCGAAAGCGCCGAAAGGAACGTTCTCGTCGGCACGGATGAAAATCGATTGGTGTTGTGGATCGCGAATCTTCTGCTTCAGCTTGGCGGCAATCTCATTGATGTTGATCGCGTCGTTCCCCAGAAATACGCGCTGCTGCTTGTCCACGCTGATGACAAGGCGTTCTTCTGTGATCTCTTTCACGGTGCGAGTCTTGGGCACGCTGACTTCAATTCCAGATTGCAACACCGGCGCGGTCACCATGAAAATGATCAGCAGCACCAGAACAACGTCGACCAGCGGCGTAACGTTGATGTCAGAGATGGAAGATTGAGTGCGTCCGTTGGAAGCCGTGAAAGCCATTACCGCCGCACCTCCGGTGCCGCGGGCTGCGCCCGCTCCACCGCGTTCAGCATTTCTAGCGCGAAGTCATCGCCCCGCGCCGCGAACTCCCGGATGGAACTCCCCAAAAGGTTATAAGCAATCACCGCCGGAATCGCCGCCGCCAACCCCGCCGCGGTAGTAATCAGCGCCTCAGAAATCCCCGGCGCAACCGCCCGCAAAGTAGCCCCGCCCGCCGTCCCCAACCCATGGAACGCGTCGATAATTCCCCAGACGGTGCCGAACAGGCCTACGAATGGGGTTACGGCGCCGGTTATTGCGAGCCAGGGCATGTTGCGTTCGAGGCGCGTGACTTCTTCGGAGCAGGCGATCTGCATGGCGCGTTGAATCGCGGTGCTGCTGCCTTGTCGGCGATGTTCGGCGAAGCCATTTTCAAAGACGGCGACCAGCGGGCTGGGCTTGAACTGCTCGGCCACGGCGGCGACATCCTGCAGGCGCTGCGCCTTACGGAAAGCGCGCACGAAGCGTCCACTCTGGACCCGGGCGCGCCGCACCAGGCTCCACTTGGAAAGAATGATGGCCCAGGAAATCACACTGAAAATCAGTAGGGAAAGAAGGACGATTTTGGCGACCGGACCAGTTTCTCCGACTAGATCGACGATCTCTCCGCCAACGACGGCTGCCAGCAGTAAGGGAAAATGCATTTTATTTGGAGGCTCTTGCAATTATAGACGAACACTGGCGGTCCCTCGGGGAGACGTATCGCATGCATCAACGGTATTTCGCTGTAGACAACCTGCTTAGAACCGAGAACTGATCACCGGCACTGGTTTTCATGCTATTCTGCGCTCACCTTCCAAATTTCAGGACAGGCCGTGCTTGCGGAACTGCGGTTAGAAAATTACGCGGTCATCGATAACCTGGCAGTGGAGTTTGCGGCTGGCCTGAATCTGCTGACTGGCGAGACCGGGGCAGGAAAATCCATTCTCATTGATGCGCTTGCGCTGCTTCTGGGCGAGAAAGCTTCCGCAGATGTAATTCGAACCGGCACCGATCGCACGACAATGACGGCCGTGTTTGAAGTGGACGAGCGGACGGAAAAGATCGTCGCCAGAATTCTTGAAGCCAACGGCATCGACCCTAACGACGAAGACGAGTCGATCATTCTCCGGCGCGAGATTGCACTGGGCGGCAAGGGCCGCGTCTTCATCAACAATCAACCGGCCACGGTCGGTGTGCTGCGGCAGCTTGCCCCGCATCTGGCCACGATTCACGCCCAGAACGAATCGATTCTTTCCTTCGATGCTGCGGCGCGGCTGGACCTGCTGGATGCTTTCGCCTGCACTCAGCTCGATGCGGTCAGCGAAGCT
>Ga0116221_1000705_pt1 | contig 22797 bp, 25 predicted proteins | sample Sb_taG_5_FD_88965 | JGI IMG/M metagenome (GOLD analysis project Ga0116221, IMG submission 88965) | Peat soil microbial communities from Weissenstadt, Germany - Sb_50d_8_FC metaG | ecosystem: Environmental > Terrestrial > Soil > Wetlands > Peat | place: Germany: Weissenstadt | collected 2010-09-21 | reverse complement strand
ACGTTTCACGACCCGCACATGGGAGCGCCGAAAATTATCCCTGACCTTGAGATCGCGAGCAGATCGACTATGCGCGTGTGGCCACTGGGCTTGGCTGGTCGTGCGCGAGGCGTCAGATCCGCCAGTTCTGGGTGTGGCGGTCTGTTCGGCGATGGGCGGATGTCGCGATCGGTATCGACTGCCATTGCCGTGTGTCGAGTCGACGATCGCCGTTTGCGAGGTGCTAGACGGCTGGCGTGCCTTGTGCCCGGCTAGTGGTCGGCCTGGACAGCGGCTCCGCGGCTGCGGGGCAGGAGCGCGTAGACGGTATGGCGCTCGGTATCGACCGCGATGGTGTGGGCTCCGGGTTCGGTCGGGATTGTTTCCACAAGCTGGAGCGCGCCGGTGTCGATGACGCAGACGACGCCGGGCTCGCCGATCGCGACGTACAGATGCTCCAGGGCCGGATCGTGCATGACCACGTCCGGAGCTCCTGGCAGGGGGACGGTCGCCTGCACGGTTCCGCTGTCGCGGTCGAGGACGACGGCAGCGCGATGGCCGACACCACGCGGAAGGTGTCGAGGTCGATCACCGAGGCCGTGCGGTTCTCTCCCGGCGGCTCGCCGAGGTTGAAGGAGAACAGCAGCCTCCTGGCCGGATCGCAGGCCAGGCCGTTCGGGCGCGCGCCGACCGCGACCTCGGCGAGTAGCTCCTCATCGGAACACCGGTACACGCTGACCCGGGCGGCGTCGCGGTCGGAGGTAAACAGCAGGTCCTGCCCGGCGTCGATCAGGATGCCGGCCACTCCCGGGTGATCGGGAAGCGACCGCAGGAAGCTGCTAGCCGCGCAGTCGATCACGTCCACCCGGTCCGCCCCGGTGTGCGCCACATACAAGCGGACGGTTCCAGCGCCGTCCCGGTAGACGTCGGCGTGGTCGAATCCGGGCCGGGCTGCTGGCGGGACCGGGATGAACCCGGTACGGGCCAGCCCCACTTACAGTCCCCGCACCGGCACGGCCGGCCGCCTGTTCAAGGGCCGGCTGATCATCCCGAGGTTTCCTTCTGGCACCACGCGTACAGGGCGTCGTACATCGGCGTCTCGAGGGCGATCTTTCCGTGATCGTCGGTGCCGTGCAGGAGGGCGAACCCGCGCGCGATCGCGTACAGGCCCGGACCCTCGGGCGAGCTGTCCCGGTCCTCGGACACGTCGGCGGCGTGCACGACCCCGGCCATCCGCACCAGCGCATGGTCACCGTCGAGCTTGTACTCCTCCACCAGCACATCGAAGGAGCACTTGCCGCCCCGGTGGGTGTACTCGGCACCGGGGGCGTCGTAGGAATGAGCGCCCTCCCGCTCCGCCGTCTCGAGCACCTGGTCCCGGGCCACGAACAGGAACTCGGCATCGGGGTCAATGAACCGCCGGATCAGCCACGGGCAGGCGATCCGGTCAACGTTAGCGTTCTCCCTGGTAACCCATTTCACGAGTGCAGATCCTCTCATCCGATGCAGTCGGCCGGGATGACCGCCCGCATCGCCGCCTGTGTGCGGTCGGGCACCGTCCCGGTTGCTGCCATGGCCAGGGCCCTGTCAGCAGCCCATCATTAATGTAACCATGGTTGCATATCATGGAACCGGCGAACAGGAACGATCCGGCCGGACCTTGGCGGCGCGGGCGGCGCCGCTGGAGCGGGGCAGCGGCACCGTCCGGAACCACCTCCACAGGGCAATGTCATAGCCGCATTTGACGATCCCGGCGAGCAGGAACGGCAGTCCCAGGGCGACCGACTGGCTAACTGCGGCCACGACCGGCCCGAGCGGGCGGATGATGTAGCGGGCGGTGTTGGTATACGCCGCAGCCCCGGTCTGCTCACTCGGATCGACCAGGGCCATCACGTACGCCTGCCGGGCAGGGACGTCCATCTGCGACAGCGTCACCCGGGCCAGCCACAGCCCGGCAGCCCACCCGAGCGACGGTGCGAACGCCACCGCGATCAGCAGCAGGTTGGACGGCAGATGGGTGAAGACCATCGTGCGGAGCAGCCCGAACCGCTCGCTCAGCCGGACTGCGGCGAGGAACGACACGGCTTGCAGCAGGCCGGAGGCGAAGAACACCAGTCCGATGACGCCGGCCGGCGCGCCGAACCGGGTCGACAGCCAGTAGGCGACAAATGCCTGGATCACGAACCCGCCGGCGAGCGAGTCCACCGCGAACAAGCCGCATAGCCGGTAGATGATTGGCCGGGAACGGTTCACCGGGCTGCGCCGTGGCATCGCAGGCTCCGGCGATCCCGGCGTCTCGACCCCGAGGGACAGCCGGGCTGCGACCAGCGCGCCTGCCAGGGCCACCGGCACGAACACCAGGAAATAGCGTTCATCAGAAGGCGAGGACGGCCACCAGCGGTGCAGCAGGCCTGGCAGCCCGGCGGCCAGCGCCCCCAGTGACCCGGCAGCGGTCGCCACCGCGTTGTACAGCCCGAACCCGGCGATCTGCCTGCCGCCCGCAAGACCTGTGGCGAGCATCGGCTGCTCCAGCGAGGTGAACGGTCCCGACTCGACCACATCGGTCGACAGCGCCCCGGTCAGGCTGGCTAGCAACAGCAGCCACAGCGGCGATGGGAACGCGAACACCACGCCCACGACCGCGAGCAGCAGGTACATCACCACGTAACAGCGGCGCCGCCCCGCCCGGTCGGCGTACCGGGCCAGCAGCATCGACGCCGCCACCGTGCCGGCTACCACCGCGCTCAGGACCAGGCCCACCAGGCCGGCCGAGTAGCCCCGCTGACGCAGCGTGACGCCCAGCAGCACCGCGCCGAGGCCGTACCCGAAGGCCCGCAGTGCCTGCGCGGCCAGGATCCGGCGGACATCCGGCGCCAGCCGCGCTGTCATGAGGGCTCGCGGCCCAGCAGCAGCGCCCGGCGGCGGTACTCATACAGCCCGTCGAACATACGGCCGGCGAGAGCCAGCATCGCGGGGTCGTCCAGGATCATCGATAGTCCCCGGCACAGCACATCCAGACCCGGCGCCTCCGGTGCGTCGTACCGCTCATCGTCCAGGTCCGCTTCGTGCACGATCCTGGCGATGTCCCACAGGACCGGATCATCCAGCCCGAACACCCGGAGCATCGTCTCGAATGTGCAGTCTCCCTCGTGGTGGGACAGCTCGACGCCGCGCATGTCGAACGGGGTGGCGTCGGCGGGGACCTGCTCCGGGTCGTCGACGAACACGAACTCCGCGTCCGGGTCGGTGAACCGGTGGATCAGCCACGCGCACGCCGCCCTGTCCACATGGCAGCCGGCCCTCGTCGCCCACCTCACCGCACGACTGCCTCAGCCATCAGTGACTCCACAGCCCGGCGTGCCTCCTCGCGCTCCGGCGGCGGGAAGTAGTCACGCTGCGAGATCCGCCGCAGCTGCCTCCGCAGCGGCGCCACGGTCCGAGCCATGACATTTCCGGTCGCCATGGCCTCACTGGCGGCAGCTGTCACCGCCCGGTACTCCGCCGCCACCGCCGCCGCCATCGCCCGGGCCAGCGCGAGCTCCGCCGCCGCCGACATCAGCGTGGCTTTCCACAACGTTGCCTCGCCGCCCGCCTCGGTCACTTCGTCAGCGATCCACTCCAGCCGCTCCTGGGACCGGGCATCGGCAGGCAGGGCCACCAGGCCGTCACCTAGCTTGGCCACTCCGAGGCCGCCCAGTTTCCGCCACACCGCGATCCGCGGCGTGGACGGCTCCCGCGGCATCCGGTAGGCAAGCAGCAGCCACTCCATCGAGCCAGCCATCCCGCCACCGTAAGCGCCTTCGGCGGGTAACGCAACCGTGGTTACAGGCCAAGAGGCCAGTGGGCACCGCCGACCCCTGCCCTTGTCGATCATGCCGAGCAGGCAATGCGGCCACTCCCGCCGCAGCGGACATCGGGCAGATCAGACCCGGCTCCTTTGGATGACCATCGCCGAGTCCTCCGCGCTGACCCGCCTGCTGCATCCCCAGGCACATGTCGACCTGATCGCGGTGGCCGCCGCAGCGCTGATCGGTTCGCCAGCAACGAGCTAGCCGCCCAGACTGCCGGGAACCGCATAGCCCAGACCCCTCGCACCAATGTGCCCGACAGCGACCTCTGCGAGTCGCGGCTGCGACGAACCACGCCCAATCCGGCAGCGACAGAACTCCCGTTCGGGAGCGGCAAAGATGGCCATGCCAGCGAACCGGAACCGGCCCAATAAGGCGGCGATGAGCGCTGCGTGGCGATGAGCGGCGGCTACGCAGCGAAGTTAGGTGCGGGATGCGTCAGCTCCCGCGCGGCAAGGGTCGCCGTCATCCCGCACCTGGATGCCGGGCTCGCCCGGCGCGACCCCAAGCCCTTCCTCGGGACAAGCGACAACACCAACCTGCATCACTGGCTGTGGGCGAACGGCATCGCCAGCTTCTACGGCGGATCGTCCCAGGTGCACCTAGGCCCCGGCCCCGGCATCGACGACGTCCACGTGCGATCGCTGCGAGCTGCTCTCGTCACCGGTGAGACGCTCGAGATCACGGAGCCGGGCGAGTCGGAGGATGTCGGAGTCGACTGGGGCGACCCGCGCGCCCTGAACTGCTTCGGTGAACGCGAGCCGACCGAACCGTGGAGCTGGCACGGTCCGGCCCGGTCAGTAACCGGCCGGACCTGGGGCGGCTGCGTCGAGGTCATCGAATGGATCCTCGCCGCCGGCCGATTCGCATTCGATCCGAGTGTCCTCGACGGCGCCGTACTCATCATCGAAGCCTCGGAAGAACTCCTCCCTGCGCGCCATATCGGATGGATCGTCCGCTCGCTGGGCGAGCGCGGCATCCTCGCAGCGGTCAATGCGGCCTGAACCTCACCCTCATGCCGAATTGGGGGTGTTGGGTGTGGTCACGGTGTTGTGGTGGGTGTTACCAGGCCCATGCTTCGGGGTGTAAGGCGCGACGGCGAACTCCATGAGAATGGCGGCGCTCTCGACGACGTTCGAGCCGGCAAGCTGGAAGAGGGCGAAGAACCTCTCGTTCTGCGGCTGCATCCGCAGGTCCGTGGGAGGTCGTCCTGGACCACCGCCTTCGCCGTACGCGGCGCGTCACTGCTTCGGGAGGAGCTTGTCCGTCCACAGCGGACGGCACAAGGCAGAGGCAAGGAGGTTTACCCACTCCTTGCCACTTTCAATGTATAGCGCACCTGGGGGCTTGCGGCAAGACCCGGGTCGTGCCGTAGAGTCGCCGGCCGAGGCCAGAACCTGCGGAAATCAGGGAGTCGCGAAGTGCGTGTGCTGTTGCCGGCGTGTGGGTCTCGCGGGACGTCGAACCGCCGGTGGGACTCGTGGTGCGGTTGCGGGCACTCGGTGCGGAGGTGCGGGGGTGCGCGCCGCCGGACGGCGCGGAGCAGCTGGCCGAAATGCAACCTCGCTGAATGGGGGTTTTCATGATTGACGTGATCGTGGCCGGCGGCGGACCGACCGGCTTGATGCTGGCCAGCGAGTTGCGGCTGCACGGCGTGCCCGCGCTCGTGCTGGAGAAGGAGGCGGAGCCGACCAGGATTGTCCGCGCGCTCGGCCTGCACGCGCGCAGCGTCGAGGTGATGGACCAGCGCGGTCTGCTGGAGCGTTTCCTCGCGCTCGGCCAGCAGTACCCGGTCGGTGGTTTCTTCGCCGGCATCACCAAGCCGTCGCCGGACCGGCTGGACACCGCACATCCGTACGTCCTCGCCATCCCGCAGACCACCACCGAGCGCCTGCTGACCGAGCACGCCACCGAGGTCGGCGCCGAGATCCGGCGTGGCTGCGAACTGGTCGGGCTGAGCCAGGACGAGGACGGGGTGACCGTCGAGCTGGCCGGCGGCACGCGGCTGCGCTCGCGCTACCTCGCCGGCTGCGACGGCGGCCGCAGCACGGTGCGCAAGCTGCTCGGCGTCGGCTTCCCCGGCGAGCCCGCCAGGGTCGAGACGCTGCTGGGCGAGATGGAGGTGACCGAGGATCCGGCGACGGTTGCCGCCATCGTCGCGGAAGTCCGCAAGACCCAGCTGCGGTTCGGCGCCATCCCCCTCGGGGACGGCGTGTACCGCCTCGTCGCGCCCGCCGACGGGGTGGCCGAGGACCGCACGGTCCCGCCGACCCTCGAGGAGTTCAAGCAGCAGCTGCGGGCCTTCGCGGGCACCGACTTCGGCGTGCACTCACCGCGCTGGCTCTCCCGCTTCGGCGACGCCACCCGGCTGGCCGAGCGCTACCGGACCGGCCGGGTGCTGCTGGCCGGCGACGCGGCGCACATCCACCCGCCGACCGGCGGGCAGGGCCTCAACCTCGGCATCCAGGACGCGTTCAACCTCGGCTGGAAACTGGCCGCCGAGGTCGGCGGCTGGGCACCGGAGGGGCTGCTGGACAGCTACCACACCGAACGGCACCCGGTGGCCGCCGACGTGCTGGACAACACCCGCGCGCAGATGGAGCTGCTGTCCCTCGAGCCGGGCCCCCGGTCAGTGCGCCGGCTGGTGTCGGAACTGATGGACTTCGAGAACGTGAACCGGTACCTGATCGAGAAGATCACCGCGATCGGCGTCCGCTACGACTTCGGCGACGGCCATCCACTCGTCGGCCGCCGGCTGCGGGACGTGGGGCTGAAGCGGGGGCGCCTCTACGAGCTGATGCACGGCGGCCGCGGGCTGCTGCTCGACCAGACCGGCCGGCTCTCGGTGGCGGGCTGGGCAGAGCGGGTCGACCACGTCGTGGACGTCAGCGAGGAACTGGACGTGCCCGCGGCGCTGCTGCGGCCGGACGGCCACGTGGCGTGGGTCGGTGAAGACCAGCAGGATCTGCTCACCCACCTGCCCAAGTGGTTCGGCGCTGCCGTCAACTGAGCGCGCAGTTGTGACTTGAAAGGGCGGGACCTATCTCCGGCCGGGTTCGGCGCGGTCCGGTGCCGTACCCCGCCGGCCGCGTCACCGGCCGGACCCGGGCCCGCACATCGCCGGACCGGCGCCCCGGTCGCCCCGCCCACACAACGACAAGATCAACGCGGCCTGCACCTCTTGCTGATTGCGCGCGCGATGATCTCCGAGGCTTCAATTCGCAGTTACAGCAGCCACAGCCGGGTGCCGCGCCGTCCGTCCCGTGTCCCGGCGGCGAACGCCCGCACATGCCGCTGCGCGGTAGTCCAGGTCCGCATCGACCTACCAGTCTGAACGCAGCTTGACGCGGGCCGGCCGGGAGCGGTCGATCGTGAGCACTCCCGCCCGCTCGAGCACTACGGCAACCCAGCCTGCCGTGGCCCTCTTCAGGAAGGCTCCCCCGCGCCTGGCGTGTGCTGACGATCGTGAATGTGCCGGAATCCGTTTCAGGCTTCGTTTCTGGTTTTCCCCGCTCGTAGTCCGGCTGCGCCGGCGGCGGCCTGGCATCGCGGCGCAGGCTTGATGGGAGATCGCGGTGGTCGCATCACCTGCCGTGTCCTTTGGCGGCGTGCTGCGGCAGCTGCTGTTATCCGCCTCCTCGCGGAGTCACCGTCCGCGGTGATCGATGTCTACCGGCGGCAGGTCATCTACCTGCTGCTTGCTGATATTGAGCTGGACGCCGGTTTCCATGCCGGTTACCGCGCCGATCGGGATGGCCACTTCCTTGCGGTCCCACAGGTGTCCCTCCTGCAGGAGGACATGGGTTACCTGGTGGTTGCCGGGGTCGAGGACAAGCCCTTCGACGAGTCCGATCTCGCCGTCGGTGGCGTGGACGTGGTCGTTTCGGCGAATCTGCACCTCGCCCTGGGGGACGCAGTCGTAGGTGATGGTCCGCCGCCGGGGGCCGTGGCTTCCCTCCGGGTCCCATCCCTGGCCCTGGGTCCAGACCCCGCTCATGCCGGTTCCCCCGCCCAGGCCACCGCGAAGGCCGAAGTAGGGCAAGGAGAGAACCTGGTCCGGTTCGTAACCCGGGTGCTCGGTGCCGGCCACGAAGTCTGTCTCTTCGGCGGGGTCGAGTTTCTCGAATTCGGCCCTGGTGCAGCGGAGCCGGATCTCACCCGTCGTGTCGTCGACAAGATCGAGAGGAACAAGCCGGCCGGATTCAGGCCGGTGCTCCGGCGCGACCACCAGATGGGTGACCGTACGGGCGACTGGGTCAACGACCACGCGGCGCACCGCACCGCAGACCCCGTCGGTACAGCTAACGTCGGCCCCGATCGTGAACTGCGCCTCGGCCATGACCATCCTCCCGGTTCGGTCAACTTTAGCGCGACCGCCACTGCCGGGGAATGCCAGCGGCGGCGGCCTGCGGGGGTTCTGCGGCCGGTGGCGGCCGGCAACTCGCCGGGCGGCGGGCTACATGAGAAAAGTCACGCAGCCACCGCCGGAATGGCCGCTGGACGGCGTGGCGCTGGAGGAACTGACCTGGCAGCTGCAGGATTACCTGCAGGAACCGTTCGGGGTGTGCGAGAACCGCGGCCCTCAGGTCATAGCCCGCCTGGAAGGGCCGATGCGGTGTGCGCATCGGTCTTGTGCTCCTCGCCAGCAGCGCCCGGCTGGGACCCGGTCACCGGCTGGGGATGGCGTCCCAGGTGAGAGAGCCGATCCATTGAGGAGGTGAGAACGAATGGCAGCACAACCCGCACTGCGGTACCAAGCTCGTCGCTCATGGGTGGCACGACGACATTGGCGAATCTCGTGCCCGGCACCTATACCGTCCACATCCTGCACCGGGACACCGGGACCACATGCTGGAATCTGCGGCAGGCAAGCTATACGGTCAACTCGGGCCAGGTCGTAGCAGCCACCACGGCTTGGGTCCAAGTGCCGTGGCGGTCCAGTTCCGAGGTCGCGGCGCTGGTGCGTCCAGTGGCAGATCGAGGTAACCTGCCGCGGACGGACCTGGTCCCGTACGCTTCCGCCGCTCACCCCAAGCCGACCGAGTGACAAGACGCCTGCGCCGAATGAGGGCCGGCGGCCCCCCGTCTACTTTCCGTAACCGGCGGTTCAACCAGGCCGACCTCCGCGTGGAAGGAGTCGCACCGCCATCGCGGCGGACGGGCTGATAGCGGTGGGTTCCTTGATCATGCCGAACACGCGCCCAGATCCTCGCCGGGGAACGCGACCAAGATCGTGTCACGAAATGTGACCGTCCACGACACAAGAAACGCACGCATCGTCTTCGATCGGTGCGGTTCGGCGGTCATTCGGCGTTGCCGCGCGTGTGGCGCAGAAGAGCTGTTCCGCATCGTCGCGGCGGTAGCCAGGGGAACTGGCCCGGCTTGAGGCCACCGGACGGGGGAGCGATCGCTGTACCGCGCGGTGCCGGCCGGGGAGGATGGCACCGTGGAGGCGCTGACCGAGCTGCGGGAGCTGCGGAGGTTCTGCTGCCGTCTGGTGCCTGACCGGGCGCTGGGCTCGCTGGAGGAGGCGGATGCGTTTCTGCGTGACCGCGGGCTGCTGACGCGCACGACGGACTGCGCGCTGCCGAGCTTGTATGAGGCATGCCATGAGGATCCGTATCAGCCCGGCGGCCCGGGCTTCGCGACGTGGCCGGCGACGAAATGGCCGTGGTTCGGCGAGCTCGCCGGGCGCGGCTACCTGGTTACCGCGGTTCATCGTGGCAAGAACCTGCTCGTGACCGGCGACGTGGCGCGGCTGCTCGACCCGATCTGCCGGGCCGAGACCGAGCGGATGCGCGCTGCCGACCGCGGCTGGCGCCGGCTGCTGGATCATCTCGCCGCCGCGGGCCCGTCCAGCATCGAGGACCTGCGCACTGAACTCGGGCTGACGCGGCAGGAGCTGAAGGCGCTGCGGTCACCACTGGAACGGCGCGGCGCGATCATCTCCCGCTCGGCGCAGGTCACCGCCGGTGCGGAACACCGGCATGCCAGTGAGCTGACCCGCTGGGATCAGGCCTATCCGGGCACCGGCAAGGCAGACGCTGACCCTGGCCGCGCATTCAAGGATCTCCTCGCCGCCGGCATGCGCGCAGCGGTCGTGGCACCCGAGCCTGAGCTGCGGCACTGGTTCTCCTGGCAGCGGTACTGGACGGACACGCTCGTGCACGATCTCATCCGCGAAGGACAGCTACGAAGGATAAACGGCCAGCTCGCGGCCAGCCCCAGCCAGCCCGGCGGAAGACCGGATGGCCCGGCCATACCCGAAGCCACCGGCTGAAGTCACCGACCGTCAACCCCGGGCGCAATCACGAACCGCCGATCGGTGCGCGCAGGGGGCTGACGCTCTGGCTGACTGGACCGGTGCCGACGGATTGATATGGGCGGCTCCGCGCCCTGACGTGGGCACCTCCAGTTAAGGCGAGCGCTATGGCAGCTGGCGTCGCGGTGGCGCGCGGCGCCCACCGCCAATACGACCAGTCCGTTGGGGCGTTCCTGCTCGTCCGTAGGTTCGAGCGGCACAACCCGCGCCGGAGTCTGCCCGCGCCTGGGCGTGTCCGGCCCGGCCGCTCCGGCAACTGCGCCGCGCTATCCTGACCGCGATCGGAAAGCGGCAGTTTGCGGCAGGAGATCAGCGCGGCCGTTCGCGGCGGGCCTGACTGCCGGGGTCAGGTGAACGAGAGGTGGCTGATGGGCAGGGTCTGCGTGACGGGGGCCGCCGGCCGGGCCGGCCGCGCCGTGGTGGCCGAGCTGATGGCGCGTGGCGACTGGGTCGTGGCTACGGACCTGGTGGCCCCGGCGCAGGATCTGGGCATCCCGGTGCTGCGCGCCGACCTGACCGACTACGGGCAGGCGGTGGAAGCGCTGCAGGGCGCCGACGCCGTCGTGCACCTGGCCAACATCCCGGCGCCGGATCTGCGCACTCCGGCGGTGACGTTCAACGCGAACGTGACCATGAACTTCAACGTGTTCACGGCGGCCGCGCATCTGCGGCTGGGCCGGGTGGTGTGGGCGTCCAGCGAGACGACGCTGGGCCTGCCCTTCGACGTGCCGCCGCGGTACGCGCCGTTGGATGAGGATCACTATCCGGTGCCCACCACGACTTACGCGCTGTCCAAGGTCGCGAGCGAGACGATCGCCGGGCATATTGCGGACTGGTCGGGAATCCCGTTCGTCGCGCTCCGCTTCTCGAACATTCTCGGGCCGGCTGACTACCCGGAATTTCCCTCATTCTGGCCGGATCCGCAGCTGCGGAAGTGGAACCTGTGGGGTTATGTCGATGAGCGCGATGCCGCGGCAGCGTGCCGGCTCGCCCTGGACGCGCCCGTGGAAGGCAGCGCCAGCTTCATCATCGCCGCGGCAGACACCGTCATGGTCCGCCCCTCAGCTGAGCTGATGCGCGAGGTCTTCCCCGCCGTGCCGCTCACCGGTGAGATCAGCGGCACCGGCACTTTGCTGTCCATCGGCCGCGCCCGGCAGGAACTGGGATTCGCGCCAAGCCACTCCTGGCGCGACCACATCAGCCAGTAGCCGCGGCAGGCTCAGCCGCAGCCAAGCGCCCGCCTGGCACAAGCGATCCCGCGCAGCTCGCCGTAACGTGCGACCATCACACGCTCTGCCGCGACGACGATCGTTCCCGGCTGGTCACCGGGCGTGTTCGAGCCTTCGGCGGGGCCAGCACGCACTCCCGCCGATCTGCATGCGGATCCCAGCCTCGGGTGCGCCGTCGAGCCGCACCGGAGCGGGCGATCTGTGAGTGGCCGGGGCGACGGGCGCGGCTGCCTGAGGATTACGGAAGCGGGTCACAATGAGGGTGGCGCAGCCATCAGTGCGGATCCGCCAGCCGAGAGACGCACATTGGGCTCGAGATGCGCGGTGCCGCCGTCCTTGGGCTGGCCCGTCCGTGCCGTGCGTAACGGGACGTTCTGGGCACGGCTGCGGCGTCCTCGCCGGCGTCAGCCGTCTGGCCGGGGGAAATGCTCGGGTATATGGGCCGCCGTGGCCTCTGCTGCGCGATCGGGCCAGTCCGCCGGGATTTCGGCGGAGTCGGTGAGGCGCAGCTTGCGGCGGGCACGCTGGTAGAACGTGGTGTGGCCGAGCCGGACCACCCGCGCCGCGGCGGGGCGGGGCCGCATCCCGATCTGCTCGCCGGGGCTGGTGTACCCGGCGACCACCCCGTCCACCTCGACTGCCAGCCGGCCGCTGGCGGGCAGGATCTCCAGCATGACCGACTCACGGGCGGAGATCACCACGCCACGGTTGTAGGCCGAGTGCGGAGCCGCAGGGGTCACCAGCAAGGCCTCTACGGTCGGGCTGACGATCGGCCCGCCCGCCGAGAAGCTGTAGGCGGTTGAGCCGGTCGGGGTGGCGACCACCACCGCGTCGGCGGCGTAGCTGACAAACGGCTGGCCGTCGACGTGCACCGCCACGATGGCGGACCCCTGCCCCGGGACACGGACGACGGCGACGTCGTTGAACGCGGTGATGGCCTGGCCGCCGAGCACGCCATCGATGGCCAGCCGCGGCTCGATCGTGAACTGCTTGCTGTCGATGGCCGACAGCGCACCGGGCAGGCCCGGCACGTCCACTTCCGCCAGGAACCCGAGCTTGCCCAGGTTCACACCCAGGACCGGTGCGCGCTGCCGGTCGGCCAGCCGCATGGCCCGCAGCATCGTCCCGTCCCCGCCCAGGCTCACGACCAGGTCGCAGCGGCGGCCGAGTTCCTCCGCGGTAACCGGCATGGCGGCGCAGTTCAGCCTGCTGATCTCCGCCTCGATGCCCAGGACCGCGATCTGCCTGCGGCTGGCCCAGCCCAGCACCGTATCGACCGCCGCCGCCGAATCACGCTCCGGATGCAGAACCAGGCCTACTGCACGCATAACCGGGACGCTACCGCCGCCCGTGACGCCGCGGAGCCAGCTACGAGGGACCGCCGAGCGCCAGGCGGGCGGCGCTGACATCTTCCCGGCCGTGGCCGGCGTCAACGGCGGCGCGCCACTGGCGGGACAGCGCGGCCAGGAGCGGCAGCTCGCCATGGCCCGCTGCCGCGATCGCGAGGTCCACGTCCTTGAGCGCCCACTCCAGCGGGAACTCGGGCGCGAAATCGCCTCGCTCCATCTTGTGCAGCTTGGCGTCCGCGATCGGCGCGTCCAGCGGGCCGCCCTCGATAACCTCGGCCAGCTGGGCGTCATCGATGTCCAGCCGACCAGCCAGTTCCAGGGCCTCAGCCACGCCCTCGATCAAGATCGACATGTAGGCGTTGACGACCAGCTTCATCCGGCTGCCCTGGCCGGCCTCGCCCAGCCACACCGTCTTGCGGCCGATCACCGAGAACACCGGGCGCACGGCTGCTGCCGCTGCGGGCGGGCCGGACGCCAGGATGAGCAGCTGGCCGGCCTCGGCGGGGCCCTTGCTGCCCGATACCGGCGCGTCCACGAACATGACATCGGGCCGCAGCTGACCGAGTCGGCTGCCGATCTCAGTCGTTGCGGCAAGGCCAATCGTCCCCATTTGCGCCCACACCGCGCCCCCAGCCATAGCCTCTGCCACGCCGCCAGCGAAGATCACCGAGTTCACCACGCCGGCGGTCGGCAGCATCGTGATCACGACGTGCGCATCACGGGCCGCCTCCGCCGGCGACGCTGCCACCAGCGCCCCGGCATCGGACAGCGACGCGCCCGCCGCGGGCGACCGATCCCAGACCGCGGTGCGCAGCCCGGCGGAGACCAGATTGCGGGCTATCGCCGAGCCCATGATGCCGGTCCCCAGCACGGCCACCCGCACATTCTCGCCACCGCTATCCGTCGCAGCCATCTCAGTCTCCCTCCGCGCAGTTATCACAGCCCCGTGCGGGAGTGCCGCAGCTCAGCCGGACGCACCCCGAGACGAGCACTCGAGAGGCTGGCCCGGGAGTCGCCGGCTGATGCCTCAACGGTCATGGCGCATGGGCGGGAACGGGTCCGGTTCGCCCTCGGCCACGCTACCCCCGGGCATGGCGGTGGCGCAGCACGGCGCGGGCAGCGGTCTCATCCCGGTCCCGTGGCTAGCTGCCGGTCCGCTGCTGGCATCCCTGGTGCTGCCCGCGCGGATCACCGCCGCGCTGGCGGGCTGGTCGACGCTGCCGGGCCTCGCGCTCATCGCGGACCAGCCGGGCGGGCCAGGCATGCTCGCGCCGCACCTGAGCGCTCGTGCCGCTCGCCGCGTTCGCCGTCGCCAACTCCTGCTGCAGATCGATGGCCGCGGAAGAGTTCACCCGGCCGGCGCGGTAGCCGCTGCAGGCGCGACGCCGCCCAGGGCGGTGTCGATGACGTCACGGACGAACCGGTCGTTCAGTGGGGCATGACCGTGGAGGAGGCGGTGGCAGACCGGGCCGTAGAGGAGGTCGAGCCCGGTTTCGATATTGGTGTCCGCCGGGATCTCGCGGCGTTCGATCGCGCGGCGGAAGATCGCGCGGGCCTGGTCGCGGCGCGGCTCGACGAAACGTGCGCGGTATTCGCGCGCGAATGCGGGGTCGGCCTGGGCTTCGGTGACCAGCGCCGCGATCGCACGCCCGTACGGCCGTACGGCCGCCTGCTGGCGAGCCGGGGCCCAGGGGCGCAGCAGGCTGAGCAGGTCACCGCGCAGTGATCTGGTGTCCAGGAGCGAGCATCGCCCCCGAAAGGACAATCTGCGCGCAGTTACCCTTGCATTCGGCATTGCCATGACCCGGCAGAGGTCGGCGTGACATGGATGACCCCGCTGATCTTGACCACGTCCGACCAGAACACGGCCGAGGTGCGCGAGATGCTGACGGCGGCCAGCCCTGCCGAGGAGACCGCCGGATTCACCGTCGGCCAGCCGCATGAGATCCCCGGCCTGGTCTCCGGTCACATCGAGGCCGGCGCCGACGAAGTGATCTTCAGCTTCGCGTTCGCCGACACCGCGGGAATCGCTGCGGTCGGCGAGGCACTCGGACTCAGCCGAAAGTAGCCGACGCCGGTCACCGTGGCGGGCATACCGGAGCGATGGCAAAACGCGCCGCCCGGTGTCGGCCCGGCATGTCCGGCCCGGCGCGGCGAAGGCGATCTTGCTGATCAGCGGGCAGACGGGTTGCGGCTCTCCCATACTTGGAGCAGCGGGCGTACGTGAGCGCGGATGTCGGTGTGCTTGCGTTGCTTGCCTTGGATCGGTCGCGGCGGCAGCTGCCGCTGCGCCGGGAGCCTGGGGGCTGGGTGTCACCGAAATTCGGCCGCGCGGACGAGGACAAGCAGGAGAAGATCGAGCAGTGGCGCCTCGCGATCCAGGCGGAGTTTGAGCGCCTCAGCGCGCTGCCGCTGATCGAGCTGGCCGCCGAGGTCATGATCAGGGGGTTCGGTCCCGGAGGTCCGGGCGCCGACGACGAGGCCATCACGCTGGGGCAGGCGAACGCCGACGCCGGTCCGACCGCCGAGCTGATCTCGTTTAAGTTCGCGCCGGAAAGGGGATTCACGTTCCCGCTTCCGCCGCCCGAGGACTTCAAGCTTCGCGACCGGATCGCGAAACTGGTAGCCGAAGGCCTGCAGGAGCTGGAGCACGCATCACTGGTGCGCTGTCAGATGCACACGGCGATGGGCTACCTGGACTGGGCAGCAACCCGGCGTGGCCGGGCCGCGCTGGAGCGCGGCGAGGTCCAGAGCATCCTGCAGCGTCTGCGGTAGGCACCGACGGGGCCAGCCAGCCGTGGCCGGTCGGCCTGGCCAGAAACAACGCCATCACCCGCCGCCGGCTGCTCTACCTCCTGGTGAGCTTCCCGTACCTGCCCGCTGGCGTGGCCGGCTGGCTGATGCGGGTCACCCCGGCCCTGCCTTCGCCGCCCAGCAGACCCTTGTGCCGTACCCGCAGGTCAGCAGCGTCGATACGCCGGCGAACGGCTATTATCCGCTGCCACCATGGGTCGGCTTCGCCGTGCTGTGCGGGTACGCCGTGCTCGCTCTGGGCCTGGCCGTCGTCCTGCTGCGCCGGAGGGACGCGTGAGGCCGGCGCTGCATGCGGAGCGGACGAAGCTGCGGACCGTAGCGAGCACGATCTGGCTGCTGCTCGCCGCCATCACGCTTACCGTTGCGCTGAGCGCCGCGGCGGTGGCATGCCCGCCTGTCGGCTGCAGCGCCGACACCACCAACTCAGCCTCACCGGCATCGACCTCGGCCAGGCTGGCCACTGGACCGCTACCGTGGTCCTGTGAGCAGCCAGCGAGTACCCGGTGGGGTGGTGCACAAGCTTCCCGCAGACCTGCGCAAGGCGCTGATCGCCAACCCGACGGCACTCGATGCCTGGAAGGACATCACGCCTCTGGCCCGCAACGAGTTCATCTGCTGGGTCGAGGATGCCAAGCAGGAGATGACCCGAGAACGCCGCATCCGCCGGACCCAGGAGGAGCTGGAGGAAGGCCAGCGTCGGCCCTGCTGCTGGCCAGGGTGCAGGCACCGCGAGCGCACCGGCAGATAGCGACCAGCGCCTCCGCCGGATACCGAACGTTCCATCCTGCGCCAGCGACGAGCGCCACGGGCGGTCCCGTGAACGGCGCGAGATTCGGCGATCCGGCACTGGGCGGGACACATGCTAGATGACGCTCCGTGGTCAGCGCTGGTTACCGCCTCACGACCCGTATCCGCCGATATGCACGGCGACCGGCTGTCTGGCCGCGCACCCAATTGGCGCGCCGGAATGGCCTGCTGCCGCGCCCCGGTGGACGCGGCTGGGCGTTTAGTTAGCGCGACGCTGGTTTCTGGGCTGGGCACCCGCGTCCACGCGGTGCCGTTCCAGCGGGCGATCAGGGTCTTGGTGTAGCTGCCGTCCGGATTGCCGGCATATCCGACCGCCCACGCGCTGCGGGCCGACGTGGCGGCCACCCCGAAGAGCCAGCCGCCGCCCGCCGGGCGCGGGCTCGGCACCCGCGTCCACCCGGTGCCATTCCAGCCCTCGATCAGAGTCTGGCCGAAGCCATCCACGCCGACCGCCCAAGCGCTGCGCGCGGAGGTTGCGGCCACGCCGTCCAGGATGCTGCTGCCCGCGGGGCTCGGGCTGGGCACCCGCTTCCACCCGGTGCCGTTCCACCGCACGATCAGGGTCTTCTCGCCGCCGACGATACCGACCGCCCAGGCGCTGCGCGCGGAGGCGGCGGCCACCCCCTCGAACCAGCTCGAGCTCGGGACGGCGGCTAACGCCGCCGGGCCCGCAGACCCGGACCGGGCCGCGCCCGCGGCTCCGGCGCCAGCCAGACCCGACGCGGCGAGCCCGACCCCCGCCGCCCCGGCGCATAACACGCACCTCCAGCCACCGTTAATGCCTGGCCGCGGCATCGAGATCACGCAAGTTGGCGGCTCAAGATTCATTCACCGAGCGTGACTGCCCCAGGCAGGCAACGGAGCGCGCATCTCCGCCTAATGGACGCCACTTCGGACCCCAAGGCCGTTGTAGTGTTCCGCGCCATTTGGCTCGATATGGCGCTGCTCCAGCTGGTTAGTATCGCCAGATACGACCGTGCCCGAATGGGGTATCTGTGCGCGCACGGAGTCAGGCAGGATTTGGAGGAAACCGTCACGCTTCACGCGGGCTCCCGGGGGACCGGCGCGGCAGACTAGCCGCGGTGCCGACCACCGACAGTAGCACCCCAGCTGAAGCCGTCGGACGCACCGCTAATATCAAGTGCTTCGGCCCCGCGGCCGTACAGCGGCCAGACGACGGGACCGGCCAAGCCCTGCCTTACTCCCAGCCAGGGAGTCATCCTCTAAGATAGACGCCGAGAGCCTGTTCGGTCGTAACCGCCGACGTTCTGGAATTTTACGGCAGCGGCCCAAGTATGGGTAATCATGATGCAGTGAGCCGCTTGCGAAGGATCCTGCTGGGCGTTGCGGCTGTGCTTGGCATAGCTGGTTGCGCGTTCCTCGTCGCTGTTCTTGTCGGCGAAGGCCCGGTTAACGCGGCCGCCTGGGCCACAGTGCTCGGCACGCTCGTGGCAATGGCAAGCGCCGTGGCCCCGATATGGCGCAAGATAACTCGGCCGGTCCCGCAGAAGCGAGGACCGCCATATCTGCCGACTGTCCGGGATATCTGGCGCCAGACCCCGCATCTGCTCGACCGCGAGCGCGAGCTGGCCCAGATAGCAGCCTTCGCCACCAGTGGTGACGACTACCTGTGGATAACCGGCGGGGCCTGGGCGGGGAAGACGGCACTTGCGGCCGCGGCAGTGATCACCTCATTGCCACCCGAGGTGGATGTCGTCGCATATTTCCTATCTCGCAAGAAGAGTAACGCGGATAGCAACAAGTTCCTCGCTACGGTCATCCCCCAGCTCGCCTACCTGCTTGGCGAAGCTCCGCCGGCTGCAGAACCGGACGCGTTCTTGCAGCTGTGGGAAGAGGCCATGAAGGCCGTCCGTATTCGCGGCCGCCACTTGCTCCTAGTCGTCGACGGCCTGGATGAGGATCTGCGCCCGCCCAATTCCCCTACCGTCGCCGTGCTGCTGCCAGCGATGGCAGGCGGGCGCGGTCATGTCCTTGTGACCAGCCGATCTTGCGAGGACGTGCTTGAGGGCGTCGATCCTGGCCATCCACTGCGGCGCGCTCAGTATGTCAGGCTTCATGCCAGCAGGGCAGCCGAGGAACAGCGGCTTCTCGCCGAGGATGAGATAGCGCACCTGCTCACGGGCGCCTCAGAGCTTGCCAACGGTGTCTTCGGCACCATGGCGGCTGCGGCCGGGCCGCTAGCAATTGACGACCTTGCCGCGCTTCTGCCTGGCCTATCGGTGCCTTCGGTGCGTCGCTTCCTGGGCCACGCGGCGAGCAGGATCGTGCAGTCGGTCGGCCCGCGCGACGCTCAGCGCTTCCAGTTCGCCCATGAGGCTCTCCTGAGCACCTGCCAGGAGCATCATGACCTGCGTGTAGGGGTGTGCCGGGAGCGGATCCACGCCTGGGCCGAGCTATGGCGGCAGGCTGGCTGGCCGACCCCGGCTGGCGCGGACGGCACGACCCCGCGGTATCTCCTTGACGCCTATCCGGGTACTTTGCACGGCGAGCCACGACGGCTAGCGGTCCTGGTCAGCGACATCGGATGGGTTACTGCGGCCATCCAGGCCACGGGCGTGGACATCGTGCTAGCCGAGCTGCGGACTGCTCGTGCCGCCGCGCCCAGCCACCCGGCCGTAGCGGCCGTGCTGGACGCCGCGCGGGGCCAGGCCACGCACTTGCGCGCGCCGCAGCCCGTTGACAGGCCGGACTACGTGCTGCGCCAGTTGTGCCTGCAGGCAGCGGAACTGGGCGAGGATGCGCTCGCAGATTCCCTCCGGCTGCGATTGCTCGCCTCGGCCGACCCGGGCCTGGTCCCGCGATGGACCAGCCGACGGGCCAGCCGGGCTCTCATCGCCGAAGTTGACGGCGGTGGGGGCTGGGTGCGGGCGGTGGCCGCGCTGCCGGACATGCGGGTGGCGAGCGGCGGTGACGATGGCCGGGTGCGCCTGTGGGATCCGGCCGATCCGCAGGCCGGGCCAGCCGAGCTGGGCCGCCATGCCGGGGCGGTGCACGCGCTGGCGGTGCTGCCGGACGGCCGGCTCGTCTCCGGCGGGCACGACCGCCGCTTGCGGCTCTGGGATCCGGCCGACCCGCAGGCCGGGCCAGCCGAGCTGGGCCGCCACGACGGCGTGGTGACAGCGATCGCCGTGACCCGCAACGGGCGGGTGGCCAGCGGCGGCACTGAGGGGCGGCTGCGGGTGTGGGATCCCGACGCGCTTGCGGCGACGCCAGGTGACCATAGCCGCAGCGGCCTGGTGAGCGCAGTGGCGGTGGCACCCGATGGACGGGTGGTCAGCGGCGGGCGCGATGGGCGCGTGCGGGTGTGGAACCCGGCCGCGCCACAGGCCGGATCGGCCGAGGTTGGTGCTCATGGGCGCGCCGTGCGCGCGGTGGCGGTACTTCCAGACGGACGAGTGGTCAGCTGCGGCACGGACAGACGCCTGCTGGTGTGGAATCCAGCTGGACCGGCGGAGTTCGGCCGTCACGCCAGCGCGGCTCTGGTGGCCCTTTCCGATGGACGGGTGGTCAGCGGCGGCTATGACGGCAGCCTGCTGATGTGGGATCCGGCTGCGCCGCAGGCACCTGTTGAACTGTGCAGTCATGATGGCGCCGTGACGGCCGTAGCCGTCCTGCGAGACGGGAGGGTGGCCAGCAGCGGACACGGTGGCCGGGTGTTGGTGGCAGATCCAGCCGACCCGCGGCGCCGACTGGTCGAGCTGGGCAGCCACGGGGTCAGCGCGGTGACCTCGGTTGCAGCTCTGCCGGACGGACGGGTCGTCAGTGGCGGGAAGGACGGCCGTTTGCTGGTGTGGGATCCGGCCGTGCCGCAGCTCGCCCAGTGGGAGCTGACCTGTCACGACGGCTGGGTGACCTCAGTGGTCGCGCTGCCGGATGGACGGGTGATCAGCGGAGGAACCGACAAATGCGTGCGGGTGTGGCGCGTGGGCGAACGGGCAGCTCTCAGCGTGGTCGCGTGCTCGGCGCAAGTCCTCGCGGCCGGGCAGTCCCGCTCCGGCGATGGCATCCTGGCCATCGCTCATGCCGGCGCTGGCCTGTCCATCTGGTCCATCGCCAGGCGCCAGAACGCCCCGAGCGGCAATGGCCGGGGTAACCATTCCGATGGCGACCACGCATGACCACAAGCCGCTCGCTGAGCAAACCGTCAGAACTGCTGACGTCGCGGCTGAGAGGCATCTCCGCTGCTGGCCGCCAGTACCGTCGCGAGGAGTTCACGGTAAAGGTGCTCGCGCTCTTGATGGTCCAGGCTCGCGTCGCGCCTGATACTGGACGCGAGCGTCCACGCTTCGTCCCTCGGGTCACCGGCTAGCTCATCGATCCGGCTCTCGTAAGGGCCAACAACCTCGCTGAGGCAGACGCGGATGCTGGCCTCGAACTCCCGGATGGACTCGGCATCGGGCGAAAGCTCCGCCAGCCAGGAGTCCCCGAGGGACTTCAGAGCGCTCGGAGGCTCGCTCACGAGCTTATCGAAATCAGCGTCGTCGTCGATGACGAAGTAACCCATCATCTCGAGCACGGCGGCATTCTTCTTCTGAATCAGGTTATCCGGATCGGAGGTCTTGAGCTTCTGCCGGTCACGGGGAATAAAGATGGCATGGACGTGACCCCCGTCAGTTGTTACGAAAATATTCTGAGTGTGATTCTTAATAGCAATCCCGTTGCCGTACGACCGGTCATCGCCGGTGCTTAGCATATGCCATTCCCGGGCCACGCGGTCCGCGACCCGCATCACCTCCTCATCCCGGCCAGGTTGCGCCGATGTGATGAGGAACGCCGGCGATGGCCACCCTGCGAACTTCCGTACTTCAATGTCCTTATAAGCGACCAGTTCCCGGGTGGTTCTCGCGGCGCGCACCAATGGTAGCTCAGAGGCGCGGAGAAACTGGTAATGCTGGTGATAGATGCTATTGCCTGCCCAGTGATTGCAGACCCCTGAAATGGGCTCGGGCATCGGGTCGACTTCCGTGTTGGCGCTGCAGAAGTTCTCGATATCGCGGTTGATCACGCGCACTAGCCGGATGAGATCGCTGAAGGAATAAGCCTGCGGTTCCATGTTCATGACCAAGTCGTTGATATGCGGGAAATCCCAGGCCAGGAAATGACAAATCTTCCGGGGATCACCGAATGGGGCAAAGGTGAAGCCCAGCTGATAGTTGCGGACCGTCGCGAGTTCGTTGCCACCGCGCCCGGGTCGTGACAGGCGCGCGGAATGCATGGTCACCTCGCGTGGGTTGAGCGCCTGCACCGAGCAGTAGTTGCATGCGGACCTGTCTTTCAGCGCTGCGAAGACGTAGTCTCGCACATCTTCGCGACTCAGCTCCGCGGGCAGCGCCACTCTCTCGTCCAAGGGCCGATCTACCACCCGCACATATACGTCCTTGCCGGACTCCTCAATGCGCCTCTTGGCCACCAGATCCTTGAACTGAATCTGCCTGTTGTTGATGTTGGCCCGAATCAGGACGCCCTGCTGGGCCAGCACCTCAAGGATCTCCTCGAGATCTGGCTCGGTCAGGCCCGCCGAGTCAAGATCCTCGAAGCTGAAGGTGCCGATGAGCCCGTCTTCGTGATAGATGAACAGAGCCGGGTCGGCGTCGCGGCTCATGATTCCCAGTTCCACCAGCTTGGGCTTATCGCCACGGAACTTGCGGACCGGAACATGAACGAACACGTACGGGCAGTCATCGTCCGCTGGGATCACCTGGGCTTGAGCTTCCTTCTCTTTCCCATCTCGATCACGCTCCAGCGGAATGTGCCGGATCCGCAGGCCATGCTGCCACGCGACGAGAATCGCCACGCCAAGCCCAGCCCCAGGCGCAGCAGCAATACGACGGAGTCCCTCGCTGGCCTCATTCATGTCAGTCATTGCGATGACCGCCTCATACTGCTTCCTGATCACGGCGTCAACCGGCGGCATCTGCACGCACCTCTCGACAGGCGGAGAAACTCTGCCCGGAACCTCGGCTCATCACACTGCTTCGAGGGTATGCCGGGCGCCCCTCCATTGATGACAGGGCTCCGAAGCACCCACCGCCAGCCTACTGCCTCTGTTTGGAGGTCGTCGCGACCGAGAGACAGACGGCCAGTGAAGCGGAGGTACGCAAGAGTGGTTGATCTGCCCGCGTACCGCGACTCCGGGAGATCGCTGACGGTCGGATCGTAATCGGCAGGGAGACGGGTGATCGAAGATCGCTAAACCCTTCGGGTCGTATAACGCTAGATACACGGGTGATCATCGCTAGCTTCTTCGATCTGATATGCGGAGATGATCACCCGTGTATCACTCGATATGGGCGGTTATGTGAAGCTGGAGCGCTTGACGACCGGTCACTGCCTGTGACAGCTGATCCGGGGAAGCTGGGTGGTGCGTGATGGCCGCTGGCGGCCTGGGCTGGCGTGGGGTGCGTGTGCACGGTGGCGATGACGCGGGT
>Ga0116221_1000700_pt1 | contig 22844 bp, 15 predicted proteins | sample Sb_taG_5_FD_88965 | JGI IMG/M metagenome (GOLD analysis project Ga0116221, IMG submission 88965) | Peat soil microbial communities from Weissenstadt, Germany - Sb_50d_8_FC metaG | ecosystem: Environmental > Terrestrial > Soil > Wetlands > Peat | place: Germany: Weissenstadt | collected 2010-09-21 | reverse complement strand
GCAACAGGCCGGTGACCCGCAACAGGCCGGTAGCCAGGAATGCGGGCAGCAGGTCTATGGCCGAGCTGGCCACGAACCCCAAGCCGGTACTGTAATCGAGATCAACGCCTGCCCTGGGCTGCGCATGCACCTGGCTCCAGCGGAGGGAACCCCGCGGGATGTGGCTGGCGCGATCGTCGACCTGCTCTATCCGCCTGGCGCATTGTCGCGAATACCGATCATCGCGGTGACCGGGACCAACGGCAAGACAACCACGGTCCGGATGATCGCGCACATCCTGCGCCAGGCTGGCCTGCGAACCGGCCTGACCAGCACGGACGGCGTTTTTGTCGGCGGGCGGCTGGTTCATCTGGCCGATGCATCAGGCCCGCGGTCGGCCGAAATGGTGCTTGATGACACCACTGTGGAAGCAGCCGTTCTTGAGACGGCCAGAGGCGGGATCATCCGGGCCGGCCTCGGCTACGACCAGGCCGATGTCGCGGTGATCACCAACATCAGCGCCGACCACCTGGGCGTCGACGGGGTAGACGACCTCGACGAGTTGATCAACGTCAAGGCACTGGTCGCCGAGGAAATAAGGGACGGCGGCAGCGTGGTGCTCAACGCGGACGACCCGGCCACCGCGGCGCTGGCCGATCGTCCCGCGGTTCGCAAGCACGCACCGATGATCAGGTACTTCAGCCTCAGTCCGGGCAGCCCGGTGATCGCGCGGCACAAGCGGGCCGGAGGGTTCTGCTACGAGGTCTGTGACGGGGTGCTCACCGAGACCGTCGGCGGGCGCCGACGAACCATCCTGAGCACCACCGAGCTGCCTGGAGCCTTCGGCGGGCGGGCCAGGCATGTCGTGGCGAACGCGCTGACCGCTGCCGCGGCGTGCCGAGCTGCGGGGATTGCGGTCAAGGACATCGCGGAGGCACTCAGCACGTTCACGCCCAGGCAGGCCAATCCGGGCCGGGGCAACATCTACGCGGTGGCCGCGCCCGCGACCTGGGCGGCGGCCAGTCCCGTCGTCCTTGACTACGGTCATAACGCGGCCGCCCTGCACGCGGTCGGTGAGATGATCAGCAGCGTCTGGGAAGGCGAGCCAGCCGCCGCGATCACCTTGCCCGGCGACCGGCGCGACGACCTGGTAACGCAGACAGCCGAGGCGATCGCCGCGTGGTTCAGCCGGGTAGTCATTTACGAAGATCAGGACCGGCGTGGCCGGGCGCCCGGCGAGATGCGGGAGCTGATCGCGGCGGCCCTGCGCCAGGCCAGGCCAGGGATCGACGTCGCATTCGCCGAGGGTCCGCATGACGCGCTGCGCGCCGCGGTCGATGGCGCGGCGGGCGGACCAGTCCTGTTCCTATACGAGAAGCTGGCGCTTGCTCACAAGGCGCTCGACGCGCTCGGCGCGACACCGTGGCCAGCTGAGGACCTCCAGGCCGGGCTGGAAGGTCAGTCGCTGCTTGAGGATCTGGACTCCGAGCTTGCCGGGGACGCCTGCGAGGGCGTCGCCGTGGGCTCCGAGGTCACGTCGGCATTCACGTCGGCAGCAATCCCCGATAGCAGCTGACCAGCGCGGCTGATCGTCGCCACCACGGACACCAGATGACGATTTGATGTTGCTTCTGTCCCGCTGCCGGAAGGCGAGCTAAAGTCCACGCAAAGGGCCAAGCCCAGTGGTGGCCCGTGCAGGCGGAGACTTGGATTCGTGCATTCGACACCCGACCATGACCGCATCGGCCTCGCCGACAGGCCAACGCGGTGAGCGACGATGCCCCGGCAGCAGCCGAGACGGGCGTGGGTACGCGGGTCGCCGGATATCTGCTTGAGGAGCAGATCGGCCGGGGCGGTATGGCCGTCGTCTACCGGGCCAGGGACGAGCGGCTGGACCGCCGGGTCGCACTGAAGCTGCTGGCTCCTGCGCTGGCCGCGGATACCGCGTTCCGTGCCAGGTTCATCCGTGAATCGCGGGCGGCGGCGGCCGTGGATCATCCCAACATCATCCCGGTCTACGATGCCGGGGACGCCGGCGGCTCGCTGTTCATCGCCATGCGGTACGTCCATGGCGGCGATGCCCGATCGCTGCTCCGTCAGGCTGGCCCGCTTCCCGCCGGTCGGGTCTGGGCCATCGTCACCCAAGTCGCAGCTGCGCTAGACGCCGCCCACGCCCGCGGCCTGATCCACCGCGACGTCAAGCCGGCCAACATCCTGCTGGATTCCGGTAGCCCCGCCGCTGGGACAGATCCGGGGCTTCGTCTCGATGACCGCGCCGAGCACGTCTATCTCGCCGATTTCGGGATCAGCAAGCAGACGCTATCCAGCCATCTCACCTCTACCGGCCAGTTCGTCGGCACGCTCGACTACGTCGCACCTGAGCAGATCGAAGGCCGTGACACCGACGGCCGCGCCGACCAGTACTCCCTTGCCTGCGCCGCTTTCGAGCTGATCAGCGGAACCCCTCCGTTCCGCCGCGACCAGGGCCTCGCCCTGCTGTACGCCCAGCTCAACGAGGCACCGCCAGCCCTGAGCTCCCGTCGGCGCGGCATCCCAGCGGGCGCCGATGCGGTACTTGCCAAGGCGCTGGCGAAGTCCCCGGACGAGCGTTATCCGACCTGCGCACAGTTCGCCGCCGATCTCGGCCGGGGATTGAAGCTCATCCCCGGCGAGCCCGAGGCTGGCCGCTCGCGGCTGCCGTCCGTCGGACCGGCCGCCGGAGAGCCGGCCAAACCGTGGCCGGCTACCGACCTCGCCGAGCCGGCGGCGGCCGACGCCGACCAGGCCCGCGGCCCAGCGGACGCTGACCGGGCGCAGCTCGCAATTCCCGAGGTACCGGCCGCCGGGTCGGCCGGGGCACCCCAGGCCGGGCAACCCCAAGCCGGGACACCGCAGGGCGGGGCACCCCAAGCCGGGACACCGCTGGGCGGGACACCGCTGGGCGGGGCACCCCAAGCCGGGACACCGCTGGGCGGGACACCGCTGGGCGGGGCACCTAACGTCGGCACGCCCCTGGCCGGCCAGGCTGGCGCTGCGGCATCCGGCGGAGGGCTGCCAGCGGGCGACTCTCCGGGCTGGCCGGGTGTCACACCAGGCAGCGGTGGACTTGCGGGCATGGCGCCGGAAGCTGCAGCGCCTGCCGCGCCAGGCCCACCGGAGCCCACGGCCAGAGCGTTCCCTGGCCAAGATCCACCGACCATGATGTCCGGATCGAGCGGCCAGGCCGCTCCGCCAGGATCAGGCGCGCCCGGCGGGGCGATCCAGAGCGGCTGGCAGGCCGGTGCCGCGGCGGCGGCCGGCTACGGCACCGGCCAGACCGGCGGACCCGGCGGCTACGGCACCGGCCAGACCGGCGGACCCGGCGGCTACGGCACCGGCCAGACCGGCGGACCCGGCGGCTACGGCACCGGCACCACTGGCCCGATGACAGCTCCCCACGGACATCGTGGGTTGTTCGTCACGGTCAGCAGCATTGTCGCCGTTGCTATCGCCGCGGCAGCGATTGCCGTGTTCGGGTTTCACGTCCGCTTCGGCCCGTCTCCGGGAACGCACTCGACGCCTCCGACGACGCCCTCGACGTCTCCGGCATCCTCCTCGACTCCAACCCTGGCGGCTAGCGAGGCTGGGGCAGTGAACAACCTGCTGACCACGAGCGCCGCCAGCCGACAGCCACTGCAGAACGCGGTAAGCGCCGTCATGAGCTGCACCAACCTTCCGGGCGACGTTGCTCAGATTCAAACGGTCGTCAACCAGCGCACCGCCGAGTACAACAAAGCGTCGGCCTTGTCGACCGACGCGTTGCCCAACGGCGCGGCGTTGAAGAACGACCTGCGGCTGGCCTTGCTCAACTCGCTGGATGCCGACAAGGATTACCTCGCCTGGGCCCAGCAGCAGGAGAGCAACGGCTGCCCGTCTCAGTCGAGCGCCTACAGCAGTGCGCTCACCGCGGACGGCCAGGCCGAGAACTCGAAGCAGGTTTTCGTCTCGGTCTGGAATCCGATCGCGGAAACCTACGGCTACGCTCCTGCATCGGCGAGCAGCATTTAGCGCCAGTCACCATCGCGCTAAGCCCGTCCGATCAAGACGATTGCGATCAACGTTTCGGCCTTCAGCTGTCGAGGAGCGAGATCTGCGACGGCCGACTCCAAGCTCCAGACCATCCTCGGCCTGGATCAGCTGAGCGGATTGACCCAGCGAAGCCCAGGGAAGCGACCGAAGTCGTTGTCGTTTGAGACCATGTCGGCGTCGTATTCGATCGCCAGGGCGGCTAGCTGAACGTCGGTTGTGAGGTTGCCGGCCGTGCCGATACCACGCATGAGCTCGGACGCGATGGCAAGATGCCGTGACCCAGGCACGAGAAATCGGACATTCGGCAAGTCGAGCCATTCGGTCACATAGCCAATGGCCGAGTCTACTGGCAGCGGCGACCGAGGAATTCGCGGATTAGTGGCGATCCGGAGAAATCCAGATATAGCTGGGCAAGCTAGACCCACGTCGTCTGGCCCGTTGAGAGTTTCCTCCCACCACGCTCCGGCCGCTTGATGCTGCGGAAAGCCAGAGACGACCGCGTAGAGCAGCAGGTTGACGTCAACGACAATCACGGAACGGGCTTCGCCGCAGCGACGATGGCCTCGTCCTCAAGATCAGCCGGGCCGTGCAGGTTCCGCGTTTGCGGGCGGGGCAGTCGTCGTCAACGAGACGAGGTCAGTGACCGCGGCCGAGTTCGGCGTACACGGCCCTCGCTATTGCTTCGATGGTCGCGATCCCGTAAGGCTGCGATGGGTTGCCGTCGGTCAGCACCGCGAGCACGTAGTTGCGGCCGTGACCTGAGATCCAGCCGATGCTATTGACCTGCCAGTAATTCGACGGCGGGATCGGAACCCAACCGTTCTTGAGTGCCACGGTCGTGCCGGCTGGGACACCGCCGGTGACGCCCCAGTTCTGATCAGCTTCCACGTTCTCCATCAGGCGCAAGCCGTAGGCCCTAGCGGCATCGGACAGAAACGGGTTGGGATAGGCGAACCTCGACACGATGGTGACCTCATCGAGCGCTGTCGTCGTCGTCAGGCCCCAGCCAGGCAACGTGGTTCCCGGAATAAAGGCCAGCGTTGACGGGGTGGTGTGCGTCATGCCGACGGAGCGATCGAACCGCCCGATCGCGCTGGGACCACCCACCTGCGCAAGCAGCGTGGTCGCTGACTTGTTGTCACTGTTCTCGATCATCGCCGTCATCAGGCCCGCTTCCGCGGCCGACAGGGCCCGGCCGGCCGCCGCCGCTTCCGCCAGCGCCGTTCCCATGATCTCCACCTTCACGATGCTCGCGGTGTCCTGGATGACCCCAGGATCGAGCAACCAGGTTTGCCTGGTGCGCGCGTCATACAGCGCCGCGGTCACCTGACCGGACCGATGGGCCAGATAGCCGCGAACGCTCGCGAAGGGTGAGGTCAAAGTCGGGCTAGCTGACGGTGCCGGAGAATTTGACTGCCCGGAAACGCTCGGCGTATCGGCTGGCTTCCCAGTCGCCGCAGAGGACGTGCATCCCAGCAGCAGGAACGCGATTGCTGCGAGCGCGGCCACCTGGTGCGGTCGGACGGCGCGGCGGTGCCTGACTGTCACCTGGTCTCCAGCGGAGTTCTGCTTGAGCGAGCACGGATCCGCGGCACTGATCCGGCACTCGTGTCTCGGGGACTCACGGGCTTCTCAATCACGCGCTGGTGCTGAATACGGTCTTCGATTCCGGCGCCAGCTGCTGGCTTCCAGGTCGAGGCATCTGGGTCAGATCTTACGTGCCGGGTGCGGTACCATCCCGCAGATGGCGACAATCGGATCAAAGGCAGTTACGAACTTGCCCGCAGCCAGAGTGCCGCGGATCGTCGTCGTAGCTGCTGCCGCTCGGGCGGCCGACCACCCGGCTTATCGAGGCGGTTAGGACCCGGTAAGGAATCGGATGATCGCCGCCTCCAGCGCCCGGGCGATCTGTCGCTGCACTGCTGGCGAGGTCAGCAGCCGAGCGTCGGCGGCGCTGGCCATGTTGCCGCACTCGATCAGGACATTGGGGACCGTGGTGAGATTGAGCCCGGTGAGGTTGTTTCGGAAAATAATTCCATTACTGCCGTAATAGTTGCTCATTTGCATCGGCGAATCGGCGAGGAGCGCCGAGCGGACATCACTGCCGAATCGAACCGATGCGGCGATCACCCGATCGTTCGGACCGTCAGCGACGGGCTCAAGAACGGTGAACCCGCGTCCCCAGGTCGGGCCGCCGTCGGCGTGAATCTCGATGCCCACATCAGCGTGCGCCTGATCGATGATCTGGATGCGCCGAGTCACGCACGGCCCGATGCCGTGATTGTTCGTCCTGGTCAGCACCACCCGCGCCCCGTCCCTGCGCAGATCGGCGGCCAGATACATCGCGACGTTGAAGTTGAACTGCGCCTCGCTGTAGCCGCTCGCCGTCTGGGTACCCGTGGTGTTGCAGTTCTCCCACTCCCGGCCGTTCCAGATCTGGCGATCGAGGAAGGCCGGATCGGTGTAGTTAAGGCCATTATGTCCGGGGTCGACTCCGACGATCTTTCCCGCCAGCGGCCTGGCGGTCCGGGTGCTGCTCGTCGGCCCGCCGCCTGCTGGTGTCTGCCGGGGAGCGGCCGATGCAGTCCGGCCGGTGCCGGTGGTCTTGGCCGCACCCGGATCGCTCGACCCGGCAGCAGAGGCCGCGCAGCCAGCGGTCACCAGCCCGACCGTTAGTACCAAGGCGGCCTGCTGAAGCAGGGTCCGTCTAGCAGGCCCGGCGGGTGCGGTTCGGCGGGAGTGGTCAGTCACGTCAATCTCCGGTGGTCAATGTCCGGTCAGGAAGGCGATGATCGCGGCCTCAAGCGCTCGTGCAATCTCCCGCTGAACGCGGGCACTTGTCAGCAGTCTCGCGTCGGCGGCATTCCGCATGTTTCCGCACTCGATCAGCACCTTCGGCATCGTGGTCAGATTGAGTCCGGCAAGATCGCTGCGGAAAATATAGCCGTTATGACCGTAGTAATCGCTGACCCGAATGGGGGTGTACTTCCGGAATGCCGCGTGCACGTCGCGGCCGAAGCGAACGGATGAGGCGATCACCTTGTGGTTGGGCCCGTCCTTTACCGGCTCGAGCACGGTGAAGCCGCGGCCGCCGGACGGACCGCCGTCCGCGTGGATGTCAATGGACACGTTCGCGTGAGCCCGGTCCAGAATCCGCGCGCGCCGGTCCACGCATGGCCCGATGCCATGGTTGTTCGTCCGGGTCAGGACCACCCGGGCCCCGTCCCTGCGCAGGTCGGCGGCCAGATACATCGCGACGTTGAAATTGAACCTCGCCTCGGTGTATCCGCTCGCGGTCTGGGTGCCGGTGGTATCGCAGTTCTCCCACTCCCGGCCGTTCCAGATCTGGTGATCGATAAAGGCGGGATCGGTCCAGTTACGCCCGTTATGCCCTGGATCAATGCCGATGATCTTTCCGGCCAGCGGCTTGCGCACCAGACGTCCCGCCTGGCCCGCCTGCCTCGCATGGCTGGCCGGCGCAGCCCGCTGACCGGCAGCGTTCCGCTCGACCGCCGAGGCGCTGGCCCTCGGACTCGCTGCCGCCGCGCTGGCCGCGGCTGCGGCCGATCCCACTAGTCCCGCCACAGCGACCGCGGTCAGCACCGGGCGCACGACTCGGCCGACAGCCGGGCCAGGCGTGCGGTGGAAAGGAATCATCGCCAGTTCCCTCCTGCGTCGTCTGTCTCCTGCCTGCCCCAGGGCGCAGCCGGCCGCAGGGACCTTGCCATCATCCGATGAAACCGCGACCGGTGATGAGCGCACGGGCGATTACGGTACGAAGAATGTCGTTCGTGCCCTCGCCGATCACCATCAGCGGCGCGTCGCGGTAGAGCCGCTCGACCGTGAACTCCTTGGAGTACCCGTAGCCGCCGTGCACCTGCATCGCGGTCACGGCGCACTCCAGCGCGACCTCCGAGGCATACACCTTGGCCATGCCGGACTCCAGGTCGGTGCGCTGGCCCGCGTCGGCACGGGACGCCGCCCAGTAGGTGAGCAGCCTGGCGGCCTGCAGTTTTGTTGCCATGTCGGCCAGCTTGAGCTGCACAGCCTGGAAGCCGGAGATCTTCTGGCCGAACGCCTCCCGCTGCCCCGCGTAACGCAGCGCCTGGTCGTAGGCCTCCTGGGCGACGCCAACCGCGCGGGCGGCGATGTTGATCCGGCCCTTCTCCAACGCGGCGAGCACCTGCTGCAGGCCCCGGCCCTGCGTCCCGCCAAGCAGGCTGGCGGCGGGCACCCGAACGTCTTCGAGCACGAGTTCACACGTCTCCGGGCCGCGATAGCCCAGCTTGGGCAGATCCCTGACCACCTCGAAGCCGGCCAGGTCAGGATCGACGAGCAGGACTGACATCCCGGCGTGCGGCGGACTGGCCGCCGGATCGGTCTTGACCAGAACCGGCAGCGGGTCGGCGTGGCGGGCGTTGGTGATCCAGGTCTTGCGGCCGTTGACCACGTAGCTGTCGCCATCCTGGCGCGCCGTCGTGACGATGCCCTGCAGGTCGCTGCCCGCACCTGGCTCGGTCAGCGCGATACCGGTCCGCCGGGCTCCGGTCGCCAGATCCGGAAGGTGGGCACGCTTCTGCTGCTCCGTGCCGTACCTGGCGATCATCCAGCAGGACAGCGAGTGGCTGCCGAGTATCCCGGCCACGCCCATCCAGCCACGGGAGATCTCCTCGAAGACCACGGCGAGCGACACCATGTCGGCCGCCATCCCGCCGTACTCCTCAGGCACAGACAGCCCGAACAGGCCCATCTGCCGCATGGTGCCGACGATCTCATCGGGATACCGGCCGGCCTCCTCCCACTCCCTGGCGACCGGCCGGATCTGACTGTCCACGAACGAGCGCATGGTGTCGCGCAGCAGTCGCTGCTCATCCGACAGCTCAAAGTCCATGCCAGCTCCTCGTCCGCGTGGATGGATTGGAATGCGATGCCGCTGTCCGGACAGCATAGGTATGTGGAGCCGACTCTGCGCGCCCGCGTGCGGGCTGGCGACCCCCGACGCGTTCGGAGAGCTTTTCGACCGGTACGCCAGGAACGTGTATAACTTTGCCTTCCGGCTCACCGGCGACTGATCGACCGCCGAGGAAGTCGTCTCGCTGACGTTCCTGGAAGCATGGCGGCGGCGGGAAGCCGTCCAGCCGCTCGGTGAGTCGCTTCAGCCCTGGCTGCTTGACATCGCCATGAACACTGTCCGCAATCTCTCTCGGGCCGCCCGCCGCCATCAGGCGGCGATGAGCAGGCTGCCACCGCCGATCGCCACCCCCGACTTCGCCGACGAACTGGCCGGCACCGTCCTGCGATCACCCTGGGTTGTGCGGCGAGCCAGCAGGAACGCACGTGTGCGCGGCCCACGTCGCAGGAGCGTCGTGATCGGCGTCGCAACGGCCAGCCTCGTCGGGGTGCTTGCCTGCGGCCTGAGCCTGGTGCCCTTCACCGCGAGGCCGGGATCCGTCCCTGCACACGCGGGAAGGGCGCAGTCCCTCGGATTGGCGCCGACGAACTGGGCGCAGCCCCTGCCCGGCGCGGTGCAGACGACGGCGGCAGGCGCTCAGGCAGCAGTCGGCTTCCCGGTCCCGCTGCCGCACGACCCCATAGCGAGCAGGGGCGACCTGGATCACGCCTGGCTGGTCGCTGGGCAAGTCATTGATCTGGTCTTTGACGGGGGCAGGTCACGATCATCATGCAGCGTGCCACCTACACCGATCCGGCCAAATGGTTCAGGATCGACTTCGCCGAGATCAAGATTCCCGGCAGCGCGGTGCTTGGGCAGGTGAACGGGCAGCCCGCGATCATCGTCAGGCCACGGATGGACCATGACAAATCCAACCCGGCACTGGTCGAGTTTTACCGGGACGGCATCGACATCAACGTGATCAGCACCAGCTTGAGGACAGCCACCCTGCTCAGAATCGCCGACAGCATGCACTAGCCGGCGGCCTGGGCAGCGGCCTGCTGCACGCCGGCGTGTGCCCACGGGCGGGTGAAGCCGACCGGATCGCGGCCGATGTAGGTCGCGATCCTGATCGGGAACCCGGTGGCGTATGCCTCGATCATCATCCCGCCGCCGATCACCAGGCCGACGTGACCAGGAGACGTCTGGGTGCCGTCGGCCCCGGCGAAGAACACCAGATCTCCAGGCTCGACCTGGCCCGGGCTGACCTGCGGCCCCCACAGCCATTGCTGTTCCGACGTACGCGGGATATCGATCCCGGCGGCGCGGTAAGCCTCCATCACCAGCCCGGAGCAGTCGTACGCATCGGGTCCGGTGCCGCCCCATAGGTACGGCTTGCCCAGTTGCTGCTCAGCGAAGGCGATCGCGGTGGAGGCCGCGTTGCTTGCTGTGACACCGACGCCAGGCAGGCAGCTAGGCGCGCTGTCCACGGTGACCGGGCTGACCGAGTAACCGCCCTTGGCGTAGGTGTTCGCCCAGCTGAGCACCGACTGAACGTAGGAGTCCAGGTGGTTGTAGGCGAAGATCGCCCCGGAGACATTGTCGAGAACGCCGTGCTCGAGCAGGTACTTAGCGGCGCCCGCGATGGCGTCGGCCGGATCGTAGACGCTGGCGGTCCCGTCGCCGTTGGCGTCGACGGCGACCCCGTTGACTCGCTCGCTGGCCGGATGCATCGGGGCGCCGCCCCAGGTATTGCCCGCCGCTCCGCCGATGCCGATCTGCATCGGCCCGGCCGCGCCGAATGCGTTCGCCCCGCTGTGCACGCCCGGCAGCGTGGTCTGCCCGTCGTCGCTCTCCACCTTGCCGATCCCGGCCAGGATCACCCAAGGGACCCGGTACCTCGCGCCGATGGACTTGAACAGCGCCAGGTAGTTCGCCGGGATCGCGTTCTGGGCTACCGTGCTGACCGGCGGCTGGGTACCCGGTCCGTTCTGCCCCCCCGAACAGGCACTGTCCTTGGCGTAGAGCAGGGCTCCGCTGGCGAACAGCAGCATCGGCGTAGCCAGCGCCCCGACGATGATCAGTATGACCAGGCTGGACAGGCCGAAGCCGACGGGCTTGGCAAGTCCGCCGGACAGCCGGTTCACAGGTTCCCCGCCGAAGCCAGCTCGATATCGCTCACCTGCCAGCTGGTTCCGCTGCCGGTGAGCGTGACCGCGTAGTCGGTCGCCCGCTGACTGCTCCCCTTGCTGTCCGTAATCCGCTCGGTAATGACCATGACGAAGGTCAGGCTGGACGGGCCGAACGCCCGGAGCGAGGAGATCACGGCGCTGCCCGTGGAGACCTGCTTTTGGCTAGTCCGCGCCGCGGCCAGTCCCGGCGCGGAGTAGGCCCGGCCGAGGAGCTGATCGAGCTGGCTGGTGATCAGCGGCTGCATCGGCGCCAGATATGCGGCGGTGTTCTGACTGTAGGAGAACGTCGCGTAGTCGGTACCGAACTCGACCGCCACGTTGGCGGCGCTGGCCAGGCCAGCGGCGGTGAACGGCAGCCACTGATAGATGCTGGTCGGCTGACCCGGCGGAGCGGATCCGGACGGACCGGACGGGCTTGACGGCACGGGACTCGATGGCTGGCCGGGCGGTGTTGACCGCCCCGCTCCAGGAGCCGCATTGCCGGACCCGGACGGCAAGAACAGGTAGACGCCGAGCCCGGCTAGCACGATCACTACGGCGGCAAAGGCGACGAAACGCTGGAATGTCGAGAGCTCCATGCCGACTCAGCTACTTCCGCCGCCAGAATGGCCGCAACCAGAACGGCCCGAACTGCTCGCTGTCGGCCGACCCGTGGTTAGACGCACCGTGGTTGGCGGCACCTTGCTGCCAGCCAAGCGGTGTCGGATGGTCACGGCGCTGGCCAGCCTGCGGACCTGGTCCAGCCGGACCGCCAGTCGAGCTGCCACCGCCGGCGCCGCCACCAGCCGGGCGGCTGGGACGGCCAGCGCGGTTCGGCGCGGACTGCCGGGCCGGGCGGGACTGGCGGACTAGCCCGGTCGGATTAGGCTGGCGGGCCGGCCGCGGCGGCTCCGCAGGCGTCTGGCGGGGCGGCAGGATCGGCGGGGGGGCCGGCCGCGGGGCGCCGGTGGATGAGCCACCGGTACTCCACGCTGGCGGCACCGGTGGCGGGCCGGTCCGCCGGGTCGCCGGGCCTGCCGACGAGCCGGCGCTTGACGACCTCGGCGGCGCGGGAATCACCGGATAGCCGGCCGATGCGATCGGCCGCCCTGATCCCTGCGCCGTACCTGACGCCGACCCGGGGCCGGAACCGGGCCCAGCGCCGGAACCCGCCCCATGGCCGGAGCCATTCCCAAGCCCGGAGGCCGAAGCGGACCTGGCGGCCGACACCTGGCCAGTGGCCGATGATCCGTTCTGCGGCCACGGCGCCGGGGCACCCTGGCGAGGCGGCAGCCGCAGCGGCGGCGCTTCGCTGCCCGAGGCCGTCCCCGTCGAGCCGCCCAGGGCCCGAGCCCGGGCCGCGACCCCCAGCTGCCCGCCGACCGTGGCCTGATCCGGCTGACCACCCGCGCCGCTAACCACGCCCCCGGCGGCGAATTCGCTGCCGTCGCTGCTAACGCCAGTCCCAGCACCGTCAGCACCGGCCGCGAGGCCGGTCGCCACGGCGGTGGTGCCGACCGCCGTGGCGGCGCCGAGGGCCAGCCCGGCCGCCTGAGCCGGGTTGCGCCGCGCCCAGCGCGCCGCGCGGTAGGCGGCGAAGCCGGGTACCCCGATGGTCGCCGCGGTCCTGGTGTTCGCGCGGGCTCTGGCCGCGGCGATGCTCAGATCCGCCTCGGCGCGATCCGTCGAGCCGATCGCGCCGTAGCCGACGGCGGCGAACAGGTGCTGGAATGGCTTGCGGTAGATGAAGACTGCGACCGTCACCAGCGTGATCATCAGGATCTTCAGCGCCCACGGCAGCACGTCGTCCGCCGTTCCCATGATCAGCGCGTAGCAGTAGAGCAGCACGCTCAGCGCCAGGGCGACGGCAGCCTGCTTGAGCAGCACTCCGACCAGCATCTCGAACCACCGGACCGCGACTACCCGGCCGAAACCCGGGTGGGTGCCGACCAGGAGGAAGAACGGCCCGACGATGAGCAGCAGCAGGAAGCCGAGCTTGAGCAAGATCAGCGTGACCGAGATGAGCAGCACCAGCAGTCCAGCGACCACCGCGGCAAGCAGCGCCGTGAAAGCGATCTCCAGCCGGGTTGTCCATTGCTTGCCCTGGAACAGCGGGTAGATGCTGACGTCGCGCTGCTTGATGGTGGACGCGATTCCGGCGTATGCGGCCTGCTTGGCCTGGACCAGCGCGGCTGTCGGCTGCTCGTTCGCCGCGATCGCCTGCGCCCAGAGCAACTGCCTGCCGTAGGCGTTGACCGCCGTCGGCCGACCGCCCGCGGTCGCGAACGACGTGGTCCCGAACTCCCCGTCCAGCCACGGCTTGCAGACCAGCACGGTCCACAGCTCGTTAGCGTTCTGGTCTACTACGGTCCCGCCCGAGGTATAGCTGTAGCTGGCCGGGCTGATCTGCGGATCATTGCGCCCGACCGGCAGGCAGCTGGCCTGGCCCGGGCTCGGCAGATGAGCGAAGGCGGTGTTCAGGGCTGTGCTGATCCCGTCGGAAACGCCCTTGCCCAGGCCGGTGAAGTCGGCCGGCCTGCCGATCAGCCAGACCGCGGCAGCGCAAGCCACGACGATCCAGATCGTGCCCTCGATGGTCCGGGTGCCGCGCTTGCGGATCAGGCCTTGCCAGGCCAGCCAGATGGCGGCGATGATCACCACGACGGCCAGGTAAGGGAAGTAGATGGCATTGCCGATACCACTGATCAGCTTGTCGGCCGCGTTTTGCAGCCAGCTCAAGATGCCTTCCCCGGCGGCCGACTGATACACGGTGATGGTGACCCGGTCCATTGCCTTGGCGAAATCGAACAGCATCCCAGCCACGTCGTTGCCGATCAGCGACGTCATATCCGAGCACTGCAGATCGGTCGCCGCCCAGTATTGCCCGGACATCCCGTACTGGTTGTAGGGCGTGGGCAGCAATTTGCCCGGTCCCGTAGGCGGTCTGATCAGCGCGTCGAGGCCCGAGGTGGCCGGCTCTGGTTGGGGCAGCCCGGGCTGGCACAGGTTATTCAGATCCCCGGTGAGTCCAGACTGGCCGAGCGAGCAGAAGCCGAGCAGCCCGCCGATGTCTCCGATCCCCGGGACCGAGCACAGGCCGCCGCTCGGCGCCGTAGCCGCGAGGGTGACCGCCGCGATCGGACGGTCTGGTGCGGCGCTACGGCCTGGCTGGTGACCGGCGCCCAGAACGCTGAACAGGACGGCGGCCAGAACCAGCACCACAGCGGTCTTGCGGGTCGGCCGGTGGAGTCTGGGCATCGGGGGGCTCCTGGGGGTGTAGTTTTCGGCGTCGGCTCAGGGGGCCGGCGCCTGAGCCGGGCTGGGTGGCCGAGCCGTAGCCGGTGGCTGACCAATCGGCAGGCCCGGCTGCCCCTTCGCCGGAGACTGCCCGTAAGTCGGCGGCTGACCGTGCGCCGACTGCTGATCCTGCGTGCGCATCCGGCCGTACGCCGGCGGCTGACCCTGAGCCGGGACGGGCGGCGGGACTGGAATATCACCGGAACTGGCCCTGGTCGGGTTCGTGTCCAACCATTGCCGCAGTTCATCGGAGATCAAGTCGACACCGATCCGGCCGGCCCGCCCATCCAGGTCGCGGAAGATGCACTCGGCGTTGCCCAGACCGCGAAGAACCGCTTGGTGCTCCTCCGACGGCTCGACGCCGAGCAGCGACATGACGCTGGCAACTTCGGCCCGCTCGCTTGACCGGAACGCGAAGACCGCCGAGAGGCAGTTCGTCACCTGCTCGGTCAGCAGGTCTCCGGCGTTCTGCGAGACCAGGATCAGCGCGGTATTGCGGGACCTGCCCATCCGGGAGACCTCCGGGATGAGCTTGGCGCCCTGCGGCGTCGAGGTCACCGCCCACGCCTCATCGAGCACGATCGCCTTCGGCATCCGCCGGTCCATGCCGTTCAGCAGCCGCCGGGCGAACTGGGAAACGAGGTAGAGCAGTGCCACCGAGAGCCGCTGCTCGTACGAGTAGTCGTCCCGCTTGAGGCCGGCGTCCGGCAGCGTCAGGCCGGCCAGCGTGAACACCGTGGTCCAGCCGGCCGCGTCGATCCGCGCGCCGCCCGATGCCGCGAAGCAGAGCTTTGCCAGCCGCATCTCCGACATCGACCGCAGCACCGCCCCGAGGTTCTTCGACGCCGGGTCGGCTGCCTGCTGCAAATGCTCCACAACCTGACCCAGGCTGGGCCGCTCGGTCGCCGAGACGGCACCGACCGCCTGGATCATCGCGCTCTCCCGCTCCTCGCTCATCCCCGGCAGCAGCAGCCGCAGCGTCTCCGCGGCCATGGTCCGGCGCTCCGCGAGATCGTCGCCGAACGAGAACGGATCGAGCAGGCCGGCCGCGGCGTTGCCGAGCGGAAGCACTCGGGCCCGGCGGCCGCGTGCCTGCAGCAGCCGGACCAGCGACTCAGCGTCGCCCTTGGGATCGATCACGGCGACGGTGACACCGCGGAGTGCGAGCTGCATGATGAGCAGCAGCGCCAGCGTGGTCTTTCCGCCGCCGGGCTCCCCGGTGATCGCGACGGCGGTCGGCCGGTTGCGAGCGGCGGCGACCAGCGGGTCGAAATGCACCACGGACCTGGCTCGGCCGAGCGTCTCGCCAATGTAGGGACCGACCCAGCCGGCCCCGTCAGCGACCCGGTCACCCAGGTCAACTGTCGCCGTGGGCATTCCGCCTGCGATCGTGTAGAGCGGCTGGCGCTGCAGGTAGGAGCCCAGCCTGACCTTTTCGCCTGGCAGCGACTCGCTCAGCAGCGAGAACTGGTCACCGGTCGAATTGACTACGTCAATGCCGATATCCCGGTAGTGCTCGACGACCGCCTCGACCCGGCGGACGCACAGCTCTCTGGTCGGTGCGGCCACGGCGAGCCGGTGCCAGCCGTAGACGAAGGGCAGCCGCTCCTTCGTGATTCCGTGCTCAAGCAGCCTGGCCGCCTCGAGTTGCTCGGCCAGGGCGAGCGGCATGTCGGCGCCCGCCTCGCGGATATGCGCGTCCATGTCCCTGGCGTGCGCAAGCCTGCGGCTGACGTCTTTACTCGCCTTGGCTGGCGGGATCAGCCGCATCCGCAGGCTGGCCTCGACCGGGAACGGCATCGCGTCGGCGTAATGCAGCCACGGCTCGCCGTCGGGGAAATACATGACGTCGGGGAACCGCGTGAACGACAGGAAGGCGGCGTAGGAATCCCCGGCCGGATGAACCATTCGCAAAACGGTCCGCCCGTTGTGAATCTCGCCTTCCACCAGCGACTCGATCTCGCCCTGACCCCAGGTGCGCCGTCTGGCGGCCGACGGCGGCGGGTCGCCGAGGGTGCCGAGCAGCGCATGCCGGAACAGCCAGGCGACCTGATCGGAGTTGGCGTGCCGCGCCGCAAGCGAGCTGGCGGCCAGCGTCCGGCCGATCCGCTCCGCGTGCTCGGTCCACTTGGCAATCTCTCCGGCGCTGACGGCGTGGTCTTCGATTCCGAGCAGCTGCTCACCGGCCCGGTAGGCGCTGACCAGCTGGGCGAGCGTGCCGCCTGCCAGCTGAGCCCGCACGCCGCGCTGACCTAGCCGGACGCCCAGGTAGACCTCCTTGGTCCAGAAGTCCTTCGCCCAGACCTGCCGGTACATCTCGTCCAGATACTCAATCCAGCCAGGCCCGCCATCGGATGTCGCGTGCAGCCCGGTGGCCCACTGCGCCGCTGGATAGCTTCGCTGTGCGATCCGCAGGTGCACCTCCGCGTCGGCCATCCTGATTCCGGCCAGCGCGACGGTCAGGTTGATCGCCAGCGCCTCACGCTGCTGACCGGTCATGAATTCGTAGGAGATGGTCGGTATCCGGAAGTAGGCCCAGGCGTGCGTCTCGGTCAGCAGGATCCGGTCGTCGAAATACCGGACGGAGAGCCTGCTCCTCCTGGCGAAGCCAGTGCTCATCGGCCCACCTGCCCGGAGTGCGGGATCGGCCGGTCGGCCACGGCGGCCACTAGGACGCCAGCCAGCGCGGTATAGGCGGCGACCGTGGCCGGGCTGAGCAGGCCAGACCAGTGCTGGCCGGCCCCGTGCTGACCTTGCCCGTGCTGACCTGTCCCATGCTGGCCGACACTGTGCTGACCGGCTCCGTGCTGACCGGCCGCTGAGCCTAGAGCGCCCGGATGAGTTCGTTTCGCCGCTTGGTTCTGCAGCTGATCGTCCCAGGGCACTCGGACGATCGCGCGGCACCGGCCAGCGGCGACCCGTTCGGCCTGTTCGACGTGGGGCATGGTCCGGCGGCTCACCCCGTTCAGCACCATGATCGCCCCGGTGGCCAGGCCGGCCTGGCCGTGCGCCTCAAGCCACTCGAAGGTCATCGCGATCGCGCTGGCCGCCGCCGCGCTGGCCGGTGCCACCAGGACGAGCTGATCGGCGATCGCGAGCAGGCGCGGGACAGCGGGCGTGGACGGATCAGCTAGCACCATCGGATAGCGTGCCGAGGCGAGCTCGAACGTCCTGGCATCGTCCGCCGGGCCGGGACCCTGCGCGGACGCTTCAGCCTCGCCATCTTGGCCACCGGCCGCGGTCCGTCCCTGGCCGAGAACCTCCAGCCGGGACGATCCGAGCGACGCCGCCTGGCTCACCGCTGGCCGGGACAGAGCACACTGAGTCAGCGATCCGGCTCCTGGGTTGAGGTCAAGCACCGCGACCTGGTCGGCGCGCAGACTGGCCAGCACCTCCCCGGTCAGCAGCTTCGTCATGGTCTGGCCAGCGCCGACCGTGCAGCCAAGCACGACGATCCGGCTCGGGCTGCTGACCGGAAGCTGCGCCCTTGACCGGTCCCGCTGCAGCTGATCCGGCTTGCCGGGCCGGTGACCGCCGGGAACCATCAGGACCCGGCCGGGGCGGGCCTGCGCCCGGTTAGCTGATGGTCCGGCCAGCGCGCGTTCCACCGCTGGCGGCGTCACGTGGTCCGATCCCTCGTTGACCACGGTGACCAGCGGTCGCTGCGGTGCCCGGCCGGGCGGGGCGGGTTGAGCAACGGACGGCGAAACTGGTTCGGCGGCGGCCGGGCTGTGGGCGGCCGGGCTGTGGGCGGCCGGAGTGTGGGCGGGCCTTGCCAGTGCGGGCGGGTGCGGAGCCGATCCGGGAGGCTCGGCAGTTGCGAGATCGTCCGGCCGATCCGAGCCTGGCACCATCCCTGGCGGCCAGCCGCCAGCAGGTGTGAGCCGACCTGAGCCGCTCGGGGGCGCAACGCCCGGCCGCGCAGGCTGAGCAACTGGCCGGTCGGCGGCACCAGCCGACGAGGCGGCGGCGGGCGGCCGGACGGGCTGAGCAACCGGGGCGTCGGCACTGGCCGACAGGGCAGCAGCCGGGTGGCTGGGATGAGCAACCGGGCGGTCGGCGGCACCAGCCGCGCGGGCGGGGGCAGCCGGGCGGACGAGAGGATCGGCCCCGCCAGCGGCGGCGGTGCGGATCTGGGCTGCGGCAGCGCCGGTCGGACGGCCGGAAGCAGCGGCCCGCCGGACCTGGGGCCGACCGGCGGACCAGGACCCAGTCCGAGCTGGCGGGCTGGCGACTCCGGCCAACCAGGGCGCAGGCGAAGCCGCCGGACCGGCGACCCCCACCGTCCGACGGACCGACGGAGCCGAGGGGCTGGCGATACCGACTGGCCAGGAGGCGCGCAGCGGCACTTGGGCCGCGCTGGCTGAGCCGGCCACGAGCGGACCGGCTGACCGGGATCTGCTCCGACCAGCAAGTTGGTGGCGGGGGTGGGCCGCAGGTGCCATTGCAGGCGCCGACGCTGGCCGTCTGCCGACCGGCCGTGACCGCCGCCAGACCCGGCCGGTCACCACGATCACATCCCGCTCGGCGAGGGGTGCCATCCGGCACCAGACCCGCGGCTCGGCCAGGTAACGCAGCTGGGACCCGATCAGCTCGGGCAGCCGCTTGCTCTCCAGGACCGGACGGGTTGCGAGCCAGGTCAGCGCTCCTGGCGGTAGGAGGTACAGCCAGATCAGCTTGTGGTTGAACGGAAGTCCGAGCACCGTGAGCAGCACCACATACGGCACAGCAATGGCCGTGAACACTGCGACCTGGCCAATCGGCAGCGGCATGGGCAGCCGAAAGTCATACAGCTTGTAGAGCCGTTTCTCGATTCGCCAGATGTTGGTGTAGGTGGGCAGATCCACCTGGTGCTCTCCTTCCGACTACTTCCGTGAGCCGCGCATGAGCGACTAGTGCACGCCGAGCGCGTGGGCAATTCCCACAGCCAGCGATCGCACGATTCCAGGTACGTAGAAGATGACCGCGATAGCTACGGCGAGCACAAAGAATTGCACGAACCGAATGATCTCGCGGGTGAAAAGGAAGAAGATCGCCACGATTCCGACAATCCCCAGGAACAGCGGCCCGAAAAGGTTCTGCAGGTAGGACACCAGGCCGGCGCTGTTGAGTGCGGCGGGGGCTAGCGCGGTGACTAGGTGGGGCGTCATCGTTACTCCGGGGTCGGGGGGTACGGCTTGCAAGGGGTCAGCGCTAGTCGGGAGTTGCTCATGACGTCGGTCCTGGCAGACCGGCTGACGCGCCGATCGACTGCACATACCAGCTTCCGGCGTGCCAGAGCACGGTCATGGCGTACGTCATCTGGATCTGCGCGGGAGCGCTGGCGACGGACGACTTGCCTGGCGTGGTGGGCTGGCCGGGGGTGCTCCAGAGGACGGTGACTTCGATGTGCCGGATCACGCCCCGTGCGGCTGGCACGATGAGCTGCGAGATGCCGCTGAACGCCACCGCGCCGCCGAGGCCGGATATCCGGGCCCCGCTAGCCAGGAACCGGCCGAGGGTGAGCTTGTCACCGCTGGCGAAGGCGCGGAAGAAGGCTGGCAGCTGGCGGGCAAGCTCGGCCTGCGTGCCCGGGTCCGAGGTGACAGCCGGCGGCGTGGGCGGCGTAACTTGGGCTGGGGGTGGCAGCAGGGCAGGCTCCCCGGAGATCACCAGCCCGCCGCCGGCCGAGTAGACCGGGACGCCAAGTGCGATCAGGTGGCCATTTACCTGGGCAAGCAATGTCACGACGGCGTTGTGAGCGTTCTGCACGGTGACGCCTGCGACCTGCTCGGACTGCAGCGACTGGGTGCCCGCACCATTCCAGCCAAGCGCGGGGTCCGCCCCGGGCGGCAGGAAGCCCGCGAGCTCGGTGGCGCGGGTGACCGCCGTCGCCGGGCTGAAGTTGAGGTAGACCTGCCCGAACTCAAGCGCATACGCCTGCGCCAGAGCGACCGGAAAGCCGCCGTCAGACGTGCTGGCCGACCCGGGGCTGCTGCCTGACCCGGTCGTCCCGGTCACGATCGCGTCGATACCTCGGTAGCCGATCAGCAGCAGCACCACCCAGACCACGACGCGCAGTCCCCAGACAAGCCAACGGCCACCACCACCCCGCCGCGGCCTTGGCTGCGCTCGCTCGGGCGCCGCCGCGGCTTCGGGCAGCACCTGATTGCCCGTAGCCATCACACCTCCGCCTGCTCTTCTGCGCCAACCCGGCCAGGAGCTGCGGCGCACCATTGCTCGTGTCCGGCACCATTCTGCGGCAATACGCCCAGCCTCGCGACTCTTTGCGGAGGTCGACTCGCCGATGACCTGCGAATTGGCCCCGCAAATGGTACAGCCGGTATCAACCTGGACTCCCCAGACGACCGACCCTGACCTGCAGTGATCGCATTACGTAACGAGCGGCAGGCAGTGCCGCAACCGCCGTCACCCACCCTCATCGGACACCTGCCTTCCGCCCTGACGGGCGTACCCGGACAGCTACCGCCGACAGTACGAGGCTAACCGACCATACGGGTCAAGCCCACTCCTTCGGAGTCAGCGGACCGTACGCTAAGCCCACTCGTACCGAGCCAGCCGATCGTACGGGGCAAGCCGACTATCCAGGCTGTGACTGTTGGTGTGACACCTGCCGGGACGATCCAGAACGGACGCCGATCCTAGCGCTGAACGTGCTCAGTGGCGGAGGAATGACCTCGAACGTCCTGCCCAACGGGATTCGCATCAAGTAGTCATAGCTCTTCGCTGCTGAGAACGTTTTCCCGCGCCGGACCCCATTCTCCGGCAATACGGCCGACCTGGTGACTCCTTGCGGCATCGACCCGCCGGCCAGCAATGAAATGAAGCCCAAATTATTTCGTGGTACCAACTTTGATCCACGAAAAGTGGCCACTCAATTACCCAGCGCGATTGTCGGCCTGGGCATCGGGCTGGCTGGCCTAACCGGCCTCGGCATCGGCCTGACCGGCCTGAGTCTCGGGCTGGCCGGCGGTGGTGATGATCCAGGCCAGCCGGAGTGCCTCCTGGTGCCAGGAGTCGTAGCGGCCGCTGCGGCCGCCGTGACCGGCGATCATCTCGGTCTTGAGCAGGAACGGGCCTCCGCTGGCCCGCTCCTGCAGCTTCGCGATCCACTTGGCCGGCTCGCTGAACAGGACTCGGGTGTCATTCAGGCTGGTCATCGCCAGGATCGGCGGGTACTTCGGGCCGGAGGAGACGTTCTCGCAGGGACTGTAGGACCGCATGTAGGCATAGACCTGCGGGTCGTGCAGCGGGTCACCCCATTCCTCCCACTCGGTCACCGTCAGCGGCAGCGACGGGTCGAGGATCGTGGTGAGCGCGTCCACGAAGGGCACGTCCGCCGCGATGCCGCCGAACGCGTCGGGCGCCATGTTCACCGCAGCTCCCATGAGCAGGCCGCCGGCCGAGCCGCCACGGGCGATCAGCCGACTCGGGTTGGTCCAGCCGTGGGCCGTCAGGTGCCTGGCACAGGCGATGAAGTCCGTGAAGGTGTTGATCTTCCTGAGCAGCTTGCCATCGATGTACCAGCGGCGGCCCATCTCGCCGCCGCCCCGGATGTGCGCGATCGCGAAGCCGAAGCCGCGGTCGAGCAGCGACAGACGGGGGATGGAGAAGTACGGATCGGCCGAGTGCTCGTAGCTGCCGTAGCCGTTGAGCAGGAACGGGGCACTGCCATCGCGCGGCATCCCTTTGCGGCAGACCACCGAGATCGGGATCCTGGTCCCGTCAGCCGCCCGCGCCCACTCCCGGTGCTGCTCGTAATCTTCGATCCGGTAATCGCCTTGGCCGGGCAGCCCGAGCACGGGGCGGCGGCGCAGCAAGGTCAGCTCACCGGTCACGGTGTCGCAGTCGTAGACCGAGTCCGGCGTCACCATCGAGACGTAATCCAGCCGGAACAGCCGTGAGCGGTATTCCGGATTGGAGCCGGGCGAGACGGTGTAGACCTGCTCGCCGAACGTGACCTCGTGCTCGGTGCCGTCCGCGCCCAGGATCCGCAGCCCGGTCAGGCTGTCCCTGCGGAAGTAGATCACCAGGTGATCCTCGAAGGCGGCCACGTTGACCAGCCTGGTGTCAGCGCGATGCGGCACGAGCGGCGTCCAGCGGCCGGGATCAGCCAGCGTAGCGGTGGCAAGCTCGAAGTTCTCGGCGCCTTCGTTGTGCAGGATCAGCAGCCGCTCGGTGCCATCGGCGCTGACCTGGTGTTCGATGCTGTACTCGACTCCCTGCCGACGCGGAACCACCACGCGGAACTCGCCGGTCGGCTGATCGGCGTCGAGCAGCCAGGACTCACTGGTCATCGTGCTGGCCGCCGAAATGACCAGATAGCGCTCGCTCCTGGTCAGCCCGATGCCGACAAAGAATCGCTCGTCGGGCTCGGAGAACACGATCTGATCTTGCGCGACCGGGGTCCCGACCAGGTGCCGCCAGACCCGGTACGG
>Ga0116221_1000694_pt1 | contig 22987 bp, 16 predicted proteins | sample Sb_taG_5_FD_88965 | JGI IMG/M metagenome (GOLD analysis project Ga0116221, IMG submission 88965) | Peat soil microbial communities from Weissenstadt, Germany - Sb_50d_8_FC metaG | ecosystem: Environmental > Terrestrial > Soil > Wetlands > Peat | place: Germany: Weissenstadt | collected 2010-09-21 | reverse complement strand
ACGGTATCCACCATCGCCACCGCCTCGACTCCGGGCACGCGCCGTGCACGATCCAGGACGTCCTGCCAGGCTGCGCGGATCCGCCCGGGATTGGTGAGCGCGGCAGGCGAAATCGCCATCCTGGTGACCAGCACGTTCCGGAAGTTCATGCCCGGGTCCAGCGAGGAGAGGCGCAGGAGCGTACGTCCGAGCATCCCGGCCGAGACCAACAGCACCACCGCCAGCGCGATCTCGGATGCCACAAACCCGCCGTGCACACGTCGCGAGCCGCCCGCCATCGTCCGCCCTCCGGCACGCAGTGCCTGCTCCAGTCTGTGCGCCGGAGCGCGCAGGGCGGGCGCCAGCCCGAAAAGAAGGCCGCTCAGCAGGGACGCGGCCATGGCAAACAGCAGCACATGCCAATCGACCTGGACCTCCTCGGCGCGCGGCAAACTGCCCGGCCAGAACAACACGAACGGGCGGATGCCAACCGCTGCCAGCGCGATTCCGAGCCCGCCCCCGGCCAGCCCCAACACCGCGCTCTCGGTCATACATTGGCGCACCAGCCGGCCGCGGCCCGCCCCCAGCGCCACACGCATGGCAAGTTCACGCGCCCGCGAAACCGCGCGCGCCAGCAGCAAACTCGCGATGTTGGCGCACGCAATCAGCAGGACCAGGCTGACGGCGCCCAGCAGCAGCCACAGCGTGGACCGCACATCGCCGACATCCGCGCGAAGCGGCTGCGCAACGAAGCTGCGGCCCTTGTTGGATTGCGGGTACTGCTCGCCAAGATGACGGCCAATCAGCGTCAGTTCCATCTGTGCCTGAACCAGCGTCGCACCGGGCCGGAGGCGGGCAACCACAGCGATGCCTGGGTGCCGCGATCGATCCTGCATATTCGGCAGAGTATTTTGGCCGATCGGCGTAAACACATCCAACTCCTCGCCCTCCAGGCGGAAACCCGCGCGCGTAACGCCGACCACGGTGTAGGACTTTCCGTCGAGCACCAGCGGCGTCCCGATCGCTTCAGGGCTTCCGGCGTAACGCCGCTGCCAAAAATCGTAACCGATGACGATCACCGGAGCTGCGCCGGGCCGGTCCTCTTCGGGCAGGAAGGCGCGCCCGCGAAAGAGGGCCACGCCCAGGAGTGAGAATAGTCCGGAGGAGATCTCGCGGCCGGAAACGGCCTCGGCATCCCCGGGCGCGCTCACCGTACCTCCGCCGAATCGCGTCGCCGCCATAGCCAGGGAGCGGCTCTGACGCGCACAATCGAGAAAGTTGGGGTAGGCAAACGCCCACCGATTGCCATACGCGTTCGACCAGTCCGTCTCTTCGTCGATTGTGACCAGCCGGTCGGGCTCGGGATAAGGCAACGGCTTGAGCAGCACACCATTGATCACGGTGAACATGACGGTGGTCGCTCCGATCCCCAGGGCCAGGGTCAACAGGGCGACCGCCGCGAATCCCGGTCTCTGGCGGAGGGTACGAACGGCATAGCGGAGGTCCTGCCACAGGTCCTCCAGCCAGCGCGTGCCGCGGGCATCGCGGCACGTCTCCTTCACCTGCTCCTCGCCGCCGAAAGCCAGCTTGGCCTGCCGCCGCGATTCTTCCGGCTCCTGGCCATGCGCGATCAAATCGGCCGTGTACTCGTCCAGATGGAAGCGCAGTTCCTTTTCGAGTTGCTCTTCCATCTGCGTTCGGCGCCACAAGCGCTGCCACCAGCTCATCGCCATACACCTCGCTCTTCTACATATTAGACGACAAATGTGTAGAAGGGTGAGGTATGTGGTGGGGCCCCTTGGCCTGCCAAGACATTTCCTGGGATGTTATACTGTGCCCACGATGAGGGGATTGGTGTTAGCTGCCCTGCTGTCGCTGAGCTTTCCGGGTGCCAGCGACACTTCCGCGGATCAGATCTTCCAGGTCATCCGCAATAACGACCTGGCGGCGCTGAAGAGGCAACTCGCAGACGGCGCCGACGTAAACTCGCGGGACCGAAAAGGCGTCACACCGCTGCTCTACGCCGCCGCATTCGGAAGCACCGAAGCGGTCAAGTTGGTGCTCGATTCCGACGCGGACGTGAACGCGAAGAACGCGTTCGACGCCACCGCCTGATCTGGGCCGCCGGCCAACCTCAGAAAGCGCGCCTGTTGATGGCGAAAGGCGCCGACGTCAACGCGCGCAGCAAGGCGGGCCGCACGCCGCTGATGGTCGCAGCCGCCTGCGATGGGTGCTCCGAGACCGTCGCTCTGCTCCTCGAAAAGGGTGCTGACCCGAAGGCCAGGGACAACGGCGGCTCGACCGCGCTCCACGAGGCCGCCGCCGCGGGCGATGTGGAAACCGTGCGGTTGCTGATCGCCCACGGCGCGGATGCCAACTCCTCCAGCAATGCGGAAGTGCCTCCCCTGATGCGAGCGCTTTTCAATTGCACCCTGCCGGCCGTACAACTGCTCTTATCGAAGGGCGCCAATGTCAACGTGGCGAACAATTTCGGCGGCACGGTGAAGTTCGGCCCCATCCAGCTCGTTAAACTGACGCCCTTGATGATCGCCGCGCCCTATTGCCCGGCCCCGGTCGTTAAAACTCTCCTCGATGCCGGCGCGGACGTGAACGCTCAGGACGTACGCGGGATGACACCGCTGATGCTCTCGGTGGCATCGGAGAACCAGGACCCGGCAGTGTACCGGCTCCTGCTCCAGGCGGGTGCCGACGTCAACCTCAAGAGCCAGGCCGGCGAGACCGCGCGCGACTGGGCCACCAAATACGGCAACCGCGAGTTGGGGCCAAGCCGTGCCCTTTCTGAGCCGGTCGTCAAGGCGGGCCCGGCGCCAGCCCCACTGGCCGCCGTCCAACGTTCCACCGCTCTCCTGGAACGTAGCGCCAGCGAGTTCTTCCACCAGGCCGGATGCGTGGGTTGCCACCACCAGCCCATGACGATCCTGGCCGTGGCCGCCGCGCGCGCGAACGGCGTGCACGTCGACGAGCCCGCCGCCCAGGAGTTGATCAAGATAATCGAGTCGGAGTGGACCAGCCAACAGGAAGCGCTGCTGCAGCGCCTGGATCCGGGAGGGCTGGCGGACGGCGAGGGCTATTCGATGCTGGCGCTCGCAGCTTCACATTATCCGCGGAAAGGCCTAGCCTGGAACCAGACGTCATCTGAGTATTCGTGCATGGAACCAGGGCTATCCGCTGCTCGAAGCACCCCACAAAACACCGGTTGTTAGCAGGCTGTATTCGTAGCAGCCGGTTGCCTGCGCTGGCCGCCCGTTTTACGAGGATCCGCAGGCGGGTTACCAACCCGCCGCGGGTTGACAACCCATCCGCCTTACCACGGCATCTGGCGGTTGGTGAATTTCCGGCCGATTTCGGCAGTCTGCTGGCTGGCCGGCCCAACCATTACGCCTTCCTTGATCATATCGACGACATCGGCGGCCGACAACGAATTCAGAAACGCGATGTGGTTCGCTTTGCAGGCCGCGAGTACTTTCGCTCTGGCAGCCTGCATCCTGGGGTCGTTGACCGATCCCCGGCCGGACGGCACGCCCAGCGACAACGCCATGTCTCCCGGCCCCCACTCCGCCATCCCGATGCCCGGAATCTTCAGGTTCTCGGACACATTCGCAAGGGCGTACTTATCTTCTTCTTTTACGCCCAGCAGAAGCTCCCCGTTGGGGTTGAGCGGCCACGGATCGGCCTTTTGCTCGTACTCTTGCACCGAAACTCCCCAGATCTGCGCCGCCGGCGCCGATCCGTGCTCGCCCCGATGTCCCTCACCGAGCAGCGGCCCGATTCCCTCTTTGTGGTTGGGGAAGCGGACGGCTTCGATGAACGCCCGGATGGCGCCGGGGTTATCCGCATGGGTGAGCATGATTCCATGGACGCCGGCCGCCAGCACTTGCTGGAACATCCAGGCATTGGCACGAACTGACGCTTCGTCGAGGCCATTGACCGGACAATTGACGATCACCGCCGGCGTGCGATGGCCGCTCCTGGCCGGCCCGCCCGCCACCAGCCCCTTCATGTATGCGGTCAACCCAACGATGTCGTAGGCGGTGTGCTCCATGTCATAGCTGATATAGTCGGCGTACGTCTGCGTATCCTTCTTGCCCTGTTCAAAACTGGCTTCTGGGCCCCCCGCGCCACCGGGCGCTCCCGTGTGCGAGCCCGTGTAATAAATCGGCTGGCCGTCAGCCAACAATTCAACGGCTCGATTGATCCGCTTCGGCTTGTAGGCCGGGTTGCCGTTTTGGGCCAGCGTGGCCACCACGCCGAACACCAGGGCCAGCGGCAAACCCAGCAAACAGGTTCCCTTCCAAGTGCTGTCCATAATTCTCCTTTGGTGGATTCCTCGCATCCCAAAGAAATCCACGACCAACGGAGAGATCTTACAGCCAACTCGCCTCCGATGCAAACGAAAACTCCCCTCCCGTTTTGGCGAAACCACGAAGGCGGGACAGAACCCACCGGCAAATCCACAATCTGCCGGCGGAAGACACGCCGCGTGTGTTCCGCATCCCCCACCGTTTGACGCACCCCCGACGCCTGGGGCAGGGCGGTTCCGCAGTGCTTGCATTTCTCAGGCAAGACCTCCTCGATCCGAACCGGATTCTCCACCGGCTGCCACGCCCCGCAATGGTGCGTAGCGAAGGCGCACGCTGCGCGCCGGCGTTGCTGACTTCCATCGCCGGGCAGGAGTTGAAAACGGGCTGGCTTTTGTAGCCAGTACCGCGTCAAAATCTACCTATGGCCCCCCAGTTCGAGATACTCGAACATCCCGCGGATATCGGCTTTCGCGCGTTCGGCGCTACCCTGCCGGAATTGTTCGCCCACTCGGCTTTTGCGATGCTGTCGATCGCCGGCGATCCGCTGGCCGCCGAGCCGCGCGAGCGATACCCCCTGCATGTGGAGAGCGGGGACCGCGAATCGCTCCTGGTCGACTGGTTGAGCGAGGTACTGTATTGGTACGACGGCAAGCGCATTGCGTTCCGGGAGTGCCGGGTGAATGAGATTTGCGATACTGCGATTGACGCCACCGCGATCGGCGAGCCGCGCACGGAACGCCATCGTTCGCGCCTGATCGTGAAGGCCGTCACCTACCACCAATTGAAGATCGAGCCGCGGGGCGGACTGTGGGCGGCGGAAGTTTACCTGGACATCTGACATGCACATCGAAGCTATTGACGCGTTTCGCTACCGGATTGCGCGCGACGAATCGCGGGGCATGCGGACGGACGTTATGGTGTACGCGAGCGAAGCCCTGATGGCGCAAATCCGCAAGGATCTGTCGCTCGAGCAGGCCATGAACGTGGCCACGCTGCCCGGGATTGTGGGGTCGAGCCTGGCCATGCCGGATATCCACCAGGGGTACGGATTCCCGATCGGCGGAGTGGCGGCGATGGACTACGAGCACGGCGTGGTCTCGCCCGGCGGTGTCGGGTTCGACATCAATTGCGGGGTGCGGCTGGTGCGGACCACGCTCGGGGAGAGCGACGTCCGCCCGCGGCTTCGCGAGTTGATCGACCAGATCTTTCGCGATGTCCCCTGCGGCGCCGGGGGGTCGGGATTCGTGAAGATCGGCGCGCGCGACCTGGAACGAATCCTGGTGGAGGGCGCCGGCTGGATGGTAAAGAACGGGTACGGCGAGGAGCGCGACGCGGAATTCGCAGAAGCCGGCGGAGCGCTGGAGGGCGCGGAAGCATCCGCCGTCTCCGAGCGCGCCCGCGAGCGGGGACTGCCGCAGCTCGGAACGCTGGGAAGCGGCAACCATTTCCTGGAAGTCCAGTACGTGGAGGAAGTGCACGACGAAACTGCCGCGCGCGCGTACGGGCTCTGGCCGGGCCAGGTGGTGGCGTTGATTCACTCGGGATCGCGCGGCCTGGGCCACCAGGTGTGCACCGACTACGTCTCGACGATGAACAAGTCGCTGGCGAAATACCAGATCACGCTGCCCGATCGGCAACTGGCCTGCGGACCGATCCGCTCAGAAGAGGGGCGGCAATACCTGGCCGCCATGTGCGCCGCCGCCAATTTCGCCTGGGCGAACCGGCAGGCCATTCTGCATTTCCTGCGGGGGGCCTTCCAGCGGATCTTCGGCGACGGGGCGCACCTGGCGCTGATTTACGACGTTTGCCACAACATCGCCAAGCGCGAACGCTACGAGGTGGAGCGGCGCAAGCGCGAAGTGCTGGTCCACCGCAAGGGCGCCACGCGGGCGTTCCCGGCGGGACATCGCGAGATCCCCGCCGATTACCGTGCGGTGGGGCAGCCGGTATTCATTCCCGGCAGCATGGGGACGGCCTCGTGGGTGCTGGCCGGCAGCGAAGGCGCCATGCGCGAGACCTTCGGCAGTGTTTGCCATGGCGCGGGCCGCCTGATGAGCCGCACCGCCGTGCGCAAAGGCCGCGACGCGCGCGAGGAGCAGCGCAAGCTCGAGGAGCGCGGCATCCTGGTGCGCAGCGAAACTCGCGACGGAATCCTCGAAGAGCTTCCCGAGGCATACAAGAACGTGGATGAAGTGATCGAAGTGGTCGACCACGCGGGACTGGCGAGGAAGGTGGCCCGGCTGCGGCCGATGGGCGTAATCAAGGGGTAGGGTTTTTTCCGCATTGGTGTCCACGATAAAGTGGTGTTAAACTCTTATATGGGCAGACAGCCCAGACCGAACCATGTGAGCCAAAGACGGCTCAGGAGAGATTATGCTAAAGAAATTTGTGGTGGCGTTCGCAATCCTGGCGCTCGCCCTGGCAGTCGCGGGCACCGTACCAGGCGTGGGAGGCAACTACAAGATCACGTTGCTCCAGCCTTCCGTCGTGAAGGGTAATGTACTGAAGGCGGGGGACTATCGCCTCAACGTGGGAGTCGACAAAGTCACGATCGTCAACGGGAAAGACTCGATCGATGTGCCGGCAAAAGTGGAAAGCGTAGATCAGAAGTTCGACAGCACTGCCATCCGGTATACGGAGGAGAGTGGCAAAGCCACGATTTCAGAGATTCGTATCGGCGGCACGAAGACCAAACTGGTCTTCAATCCGTAACGTTCTCTATCGGGAGGCCGGCCGGGGGGCCGGCCTTTGGCAGGCTGAAGCCGGGACCGTCAAGAAATCGAAGATCAGCCAGAGATTCCTGACTTGGCGGTACCCCAGGTTTTCCGGAATCGCGGCAACGAACCGGCCGGCCAGCGCGGCGGGATCGGAGCCCCGGAAAGTGGCCAGTTCGCGCAGGACTACCGCCGCCATGGAGAGCGAAATTTCCATTCCGACCGTGCAAAGCAGCACCAGGCCGGCCAGCGCGGGGTCGATCCGGCCCATCACCCAACCGGCGGCCAGCAGCGCCAGGGCGGCGGTTTCCAGCAGCGGCCGAACCCAACGGACCAGGAAAATAGCGGGCAGGCCCCAACCAATGGCCCAGATTCCGGCGGTTCCCCGTCGCCGCAATGCGCACGCGATTTGCGCCTGGTCTTGAGAGGCACGCCGGCGCAGGTCCGCCCAGGAACGGGGAACGCGGGCATAGCTGGCAGACTCCGCCACAAACGCGATCCCTGAATTCCCGCCCGCGCGCGAGAGCGCGTGCAGATCCAGAAACAGTTCGAGCGGACCGCCGCGGAATCCGCCCACGCTCCGAATAGCGTCGCGCCGCACCAGCATGGAGGCCCCGGGAACCGGTACGAGGAGATCCCAACCGGCGAAGGCGGCGCAGCGAGCGAGCCACGATCGCAGAGATTCGATCGCGCCGAAATATTCGGTCCAACGCGCGGACCCGGGCGGAGGGGGCATCACTCCGCAGACCGCAATGGTCCGTTCCGGATCTTCCAGCATGGGACGGATCAGGTTCAACAGAAGGGTGGAATCGAATTCGCACTCCGGGCCGACCAGCCCGATGATGGGGGCCGACGCCGCACTGACGGCTGCATTCAGAGCGCCGGCCGGTCCCGCATCCACGCCGGCATCCACCACCAGGAAGCGGAGCGGATCGCGCGATTCGTAGACGCCGCTGACGCGTGCGGAGGGGGACAAGTGAAACTCCTCGATCCAGGTGGCCAACCCGGTGTCGGATGGTCCATCCAGCGCTACCACCACTTCGAGATTCCCGAATTGCAGACTGAGCAGCCGCCGCACGAAATCGCGTGACTCGGGAGAGACATCGGGAAAGATGGCGATCACTGAAACCGCCGGCACCAGGGGAGACTTCAGCAACAGGGCGGCGTCGAGCGACGGAGTACGCCGCGCGAGACGGCGCAGGACCAAGCACCCCTTCAACATCGCGCCGAAAGTCGCAATCCCCATGACGAACAGGAACAGTGCGATGGCCGCAAGCACGGTGGAAAGGGCCGTCATGCGCCCGCCTCGGCACGCGCGCGGGCCAGCGCCTCGGCGGCAATGGCGGGGGCCGCCGGGCTGTCATTGGCGCTCAATTCCTCGAGGGTGCGCCAACCGCGCGGAGGCATTGCGGCCAGGGCCGATGCCGCGCTTCGCGCCACGTCTTCGGGGGCCGACCGCACCAGCCTGGCCAGAGCCGGCAGCGCCTCGACAATCTTCAACCTCCCGGCGGCGAGAGCCGCCGCGGCGCTGACCTCTCGATCCGGGTCCGCCAGCGCTTTTACGATGGCGCCCCGATTTCCAGCATCCTCCGGAACCAGCGGGGCGAGCTTGAGAACTTGGAGACGAATTCTGCGATCGGGGTGTTCGAGCAGGCCCTGCAGGTCATCGAAGGGAATGCAGCGTTCCCACGACACGAGGATTTCGAGGGCGGCCAAAACGCGGCTGGAATCGGATGACCTCAACGCCGCGGGAATGGCCGCCTGCGAGAGAGGGAGCGCGTGGCGGCGAAGCGCTTCCGCCAGCAGGATGCGGAACAGCGGGCTATCGGAGAGAGCGGAGTTGAAAATGCTCTCGGTCTCCGCGCCGAAACCGGATTGGGCAATTCCGCGGGCCGCCGCAAGGCGGACTTCCGGGTCGCTGTCGTTCAGCGCAAGCCAGAGGACATCCCCGATCGCGAGGCGGCAGGATCCGTTGGCGCTCACGTAGGCTATGCCGGCATAGGCCGCGCGCCGCCGGACCGGGTCGCGCGAATGTGCGCCGCCGATCCATTGGTGCACCAGTTCGAGTTGCAGGGCGAGCCCGCACAGGCGGTCCATAGCGCCTCCGGCTACGGTTCCCTGGAAGCTCATGATGGCGTCCGCCAGACCGCCAAGGTTGTCGCCCACCAGACTTTGGAGCCGGGGCAGAACGTTGCCTCCGGCCAGGTAGTCCGCCAGGGCTTCGCGGATCTCCGGCAGCCGTACCGCGGAGGCGCGCGCCCGCTTGCGCCATGCCAGGGCGCGCACCATGGCCGCACCGAACAACGCGAGCATCAGAAGCGCGTAGATGGCCAACGATGCCGCCACGGCGGGGAATGCGAATGCGGTCATCGCGAGAGCAGCCGCTTCAAGCGCGCCATCAGTTCCATGGGGCTGAAGGGCTTGACCACATAGTCGTCTGCGCCTAGCATGAAGCCGCGGATCACGTCGCTTTCCTGCTGGCGCGCCGTCAGCAGCATGACGCGGACCGGAATCTTGTCGGCGCGGATGGCGGCCAGCACTTCATAACCATCCATTCCGGGCATGTTGACGTCCAGCACCGCCAGATTCGGGCGGATCCGGCGGATGGTCTCGAGGGCGCTGCGGCCTTCGGCCGCGGTATAACACTCCATTCCGAAATTCTTGATGGCGGCGCGAACCAGGGTGAGCACCGTCGGGTCGTCATCGGCAAGCAGCACGGTGGTGCGGCCCAGCGGGGCGTTGTTCCCGCCCGTGGATGGCGCCGCCGCTATCTGGCGCGCGGAAACGGAGTGGCAGAGGCGTACCAGGGCCTCTTCCGGCTCCCAGGAATCCATCAGGAACTCGGTGGCCATCGACTGAACGGCCTGGTCCAATGCGAGGAGGCTCTCGCGGCTGCCGGCCAGCACCAGAGGGCGGTACCCGCCGAGCGGCGACGAGGAGTCGAGCCACGCGCAACCGGCGGTTTCGGGGCGGACATGCACCACTACCGCGTGGCAGGCCTGTACTTCCTCCGCATTGGGCTGTTCGGCGGGCGCGAAGAAGACCACTTCCGCCTCAGACCGTTCCAGAGCCACCGAGAGCCGTTGCGCCTCATTCACCGGCAGACCGACCAAGGCGATCCGCTTGCCGGACAGCGCCTCCACGACGGACTCGGGTACGGCCGCATCGCGCGCGTCCCTGGGGCTGGTAAAGGCCATGGCAAGGTTGGCGAGGGATTCGCGCAGTTGGGTTTGATCGAGCGGCCGCTCCAGCAGGATGGCCGCCACTTCGCGCGCCAGGCGGCTGATGGCGGTATAGCCCAGCAGGCCGCCGGCGCCAATCCACTGGTGCACCACGCGGGCCGCCTCGTTGGCATCGAACTGGCCGTCCAGGTCCAGGAGCCACTGCCGCGCCTGCTCCCGGCCTTCGTCCAGGAATCGACGGCGCAACACCAGCAGGTCGGCCGCAGGAATGGCAATCTTGTCGGGGCTCGCGGGGTCGGGGCTCGCGGGGGGCGCCAGTCCGGCCATGGATTCGGCGCGGCGATCCAGAAATGCGCGAATGCGCGCGCCCAACGCGCGTGTGTCGATGGGCTTGGTAATGTACCCGTCGCAGCCCGCGTCGATGGCCTTCTGCTCGTCGCCCTGGGTGGCGAACGCGGTAAGGGCCACCCCCGCGATGTCGCGCTTATTTTCGTCCCGCTTGATGCGGCGGGTCAACTCCAACCCGTCGATCCCCGGCAACTGGATGTCCGCCAGCACGAGGTCGGGATGGAAGCCGCGCAGGAGCTCGATCGCCTCTTCGGCGCTGGCAGCGGTGAGCACCTTATATCCTTCGTTGACGAGTATGATGCGGGTCAGCTTCAGATTCACGGGCGTATCGTCCACGATCAAGATCGGCTCACCGGGCATGTGTGCGAACCTTCCCGTACGTCATTTTAACGCATGCAGACAGATCCGGAACAGGGAATATCGAAACTGGTTTGGGCGGTAATCAGGAGCGGGAAGCGAGCGTTCTTCCTTCCACGCACTCGTATTCGGCGGCCCGCACGCTCTTGAATTCCTGCGACTGCCCGCTGGGCCATTCGATTGTCACGCGGTCCGCGCGCTCCCGCCTTCCCAGCCCGAACGTCAGGGTCAACTCGGATTGCGACAGGTAACTGGATCCGGTTTTGACCATCCGCGACTGCGTGCCATCGGGGGTGGAGACGCGCACCACCGCGCCCACGGCGTCGCGATTCGACTTGGTCCCGGTCAGCTTCAGGCGGAGCGAACGGTTTCCCGCCGTCACATCGTTGCGGTAGAGGAACGCCGGTCCTTGATTCGTCGAGATCAGCAGGTCGACGTCGCCATCGCGATCGAAGTCCCCGCAGGCCAGCCCGCGGGCGACTTTCGGCGTCGCGAAACCGCCGCCGGCCTGCCCGGCGGCATCCCGGAAGTTTCGCTTGCCGTCATTCAAAAACAGGTGCGGCGGTTGCGCGTAGCCCACATTGCTGCGGATATGGCGCACGGTTTCATCGATGTGCCCGTTCACGGCGACCAGGTCGAGATAGCCATCCAGGTTGACATCCAGGAACGCGCATCCGAATCCGAGGCTCTCTCGCGACGCCTGTCCGATGCCCGCCGGGACGGCAATATCGGTATAGACGCCGGGACGCGACGGGCGATACAGCGCCATCATCTCGTTGTCGAAATTCGTGATGGCGATTCCGGCCGCGCCCGAGTTGTCGAAATCGGCCGCGTCCACGCCCATTCCCGCGCGCCCCTTGCCATCTTCACTGAAGGCCACGCCGGCGCGGACGGCCACGTCTTCGAACGTGCCATCGCGCCGGTTGCGGTAGAGCTTGTTGGGTTGGGTGTCGTTGGCGATGAACAGGTCCGGCCAGCCATCGCCGTCGTAGTCCAGCAGCGCCACGCCCAGCGATTTCGACGAGGTGTCGAAAATTCCGCTCGGGGCGGTGACGTCCTCGAACGTGCCGTTCCCACGATTGCGGAACAGCCAGCAGGTGGAGCCGTGGTACGCCTCCGGAGTGCAGTACGACTTGTGCCTGCCATCCACGCTGCAAAAGACGTCGTGCTCGGGCGACCACTTCACGTAGTTGCACACCAGCAGGTCGAGCAGGCCGTCGCGGTCGAAATCGAACCAGAGCGCCGAGGTGCTGAACGCGCTGCGGCCGCCCAGTCCGGCCTTCTCCGTAACGTCGAGGAATCGCCCGTGGCCGGTATTCTGAAACAGGCGGTTCTGGCCGACGGCGGTGATCAGGATATCCGGGAAGCCGTCGTTATTGTAGTCGGCAACGGCGGCGCCCATGCCGTACATCTCCACGGCGAGTCCAGCCCGCTCGGTGACATCGGTGAAGGCGCCGTTGCGGTTGTTGCGGTAGAGGCGCATGGTGCTGCGGCGGCGTTTGTGGCCGGGCCAGTCCATGCCGTTGACGATCAGGATATCGAGCCAGCCATCGCCATCGTAGTCGAGGAATGCGCAGCCCGGACCCATGGTCTCGGGCAGATACTTCTGGCCGAACGCGCCGCTGTTGTGGTGGAAATCGATGCCGGCGGCGGAAGTGACGTCGGCCAGGCGAAATCCAGGGTCGGGCGACGCGGCCGCGACGGCCGATATTGCGCCGAGGAGTAAGCTTCGCCGGGTACAACTGGTGCTGGGTTGCGGCAGATGAAGAAATTGTATCACCGACGCTTTCCGTTCTCTTTTAAATCCCGAAAAATCGCCCAAGCACCCTGTTAAGTCTCGAAAACTCGCAGAATGGAGACCAAGCGATCCGCCAATGCCCGATTTCTCAAGCATGCCGGATCTCCGACGTTCACCCATTCGCGCATGGTAACGCCCGCATCGCGCGCCTCATGATGAATGCGGAGCTGGTGGCCTCGGGCGAGAGCCGAATCATCGTACCGCCGGTTTATCGAAACAACTACCCGATGGCATTGAAGGCCCTCTCGCAAAACGGCATCACGGGAGCCCTGGTGCGCACGCTGGACTTCGCGCAGCGCTACACGGCGGCCTAACGATTTCGCGGATTTGGATCGGGCACGCCCGATCCTGGACCGGACTCACGCCTTCGCCGACCCGAATGAGGCCGAGTCCGCTGGCGTCCGCCTGGCTTTGCCTACTCCCGAGATTCTGGCGAGCGGGGCGTAGGATGGATCACGCCGGCACAGTCAGCCGTACCAGCGCGCCGCCGCCGTCGCGATCCAGAAACTCCACGCGGCCATGTACCATCTCCGCCCGCTCGCGCATCGACACCAGCCCCATCCCCTGCTTCTGCCGATTCCCGAACCCCACGCCCTCATCCTCCACTTCGAGCACCACCGCCTCGGGCAGGAAGGACAAGCGCACGGAGGCGCGCGGCGATTTCGAATGGCGCGCGATGTTGTTGAGGGCCTCCTGCATTACGCGGTACAAATGGATGGCCACGCTCCGGTCCAGGTCCCGGCTGGCCCCGGCTTTTTTGTACTGGATCCGGATCCCGGTCTGCCTCTCAAAGCCGGGCAGGTAGGTATCGAGCGCGCTCTCGAATCCCGCCTCCTCGAGGGCCACCGGATGCAGCGCGTGGGAAAGCGACCGCACCTTGTCGAGCGTGGATTGCACGATCTCCTGCAACTCGCGGAGCTCGGGATCGCGCCTTCCGGTCCGCTGCAGTATCACGCCGATGGCGGTGAGAATCTGGCCGAAATCGTCGTGGAGCTCGCGGGAGATCGAACGAAACGCGTTCTCCTGCAGGGAAATCAGTTGCTGGGCGAGCTCGCTGCGCCGCGCGGAAAGCGCCGCCGCCTCGTGAAACATCCGGCGGTTGGATTGCACGAGGTACAGGCTGGTGAGCGAAATCAGGATCACGATGGCGGCCAGCAACAGGTAGACGTTTCTCTCGGCGCGGGCGTAGATGCCGTGGGTACGGGCGGCCGCCGCCTGCTCGCTCTCGTTGTTCTCGACGAGCAGGCGCGCGACCGCCGTGCTGAGCGCTTCCTGGCGCGCCTCGAGCGAAAGCCGGATGAGGGCGCGAGCCTCCTTCTCCCGCCCAGCGGCCGCCAGCGCGAAAAGACGGTCCAGGGCGTCCCAGAACTGGGCCACTGAGTCCGCCAGGTAACGCCGCTGATCGGAGGTGCGATCCTCGGGCGAAGACCGCTCCTCTTGTGTCATGGCGTCTTCCAGGTCGGCGCGAATGCGCTGGAACTGGGCGCGCCAGGCGGTCAGCGGGTAAGGTTCGCTGCCATCCAGCATGTCGCGCATGGCAAGGGCGAGCGAATTCAGACTGTTCTGGATGCGGAGGAGCAGCAGGGAATCGCTGCGATTGCGGTCCGCGGTGCGGGCCTGGAACTCCTGGAGACTTCGCAGTTGCACGATGGTATAGAACGAGTACAGAGCGACGGCCGACAGAGTGATGGCCAACCCCGCGAGAAGACGGACTGTGGGAGAGCGCCTGGAATCCACTGGACCGGTCACTAAGATAGTGTACTGTGGCTGGCAGCTTTCGTATCCACACCACCCTCGGTCCGGGACTGCTGGAATCCCCGGTTGCGGGTCCGTTCCGGAGGTGTACGATACCTGCCTTTTGTGAACCGGTGCCAGAGTCTCGACGGACTGTAAGGCGTCCTGCGCGGTCCAGGGCACCTGATCCCGGCGCAGGCCGACGGTAACCAAACCGATTCAGCCATTCCTCGCGTCCAGGAGCCGGTCGAATCCAGTGGATCGGCACGGTACATGCGCACGGTGGCCCGACAGATCATCCCACCACCCCAATTGATCACCTGCTCTGCCGTGAATGGAAGCCGGCGCCCCAGCTTGAGATCGCCGCGCATCCGCAGTCGGACCGCCGAGGCCAGCGAGGTACAGGGCGCGATGGCGTGTTAGAGGTAGCGCTGCGCAGCTTCTGGGAGGCCAGAGAGTTGGCCGGACTGGAAGGTGCGGTCGCAGGGAGGAACCGAAGCGCAAGGTTCGTCGAAAAGCAGGTCCGTCAGCATAGCCGCTCGTGCCGAGCATAGGACAAATCTGCCAGGTGCATGGGAAGTCTGGGACTGGCGGTCCATGTACATAAACATACATTCGCGTTTAACATAGCGAAACGGGTCAGGCCACTTCGTCCAACACCGGCGGCGCAGACTCAACCTGGGCTTCGCTCTCGCCCGGAGAGGTACTCTCGTTGCCTCCAGCCCACGTCCGCCCCCCTGGGAGTACGCCCAAGTTTAACGGAACGCCTCGGGAGTACGGGCCATCCCCTTGTGCGCGGCCACCGCCAACACAGAACGGCAAGCCGGAAAGAGTGCCAACGAAACCGTCAGGTCTATCGACACGAACAGTGAAACACGATCTGTGGGCCGACACAGTTCCTGCGACGTGGCGACTTGTTGCGGCGAGGGCGGGTTCCATCAGGTCAGCCGGGGAGTTCCGGCGGCGCGACTGGCGGCCTGTCCTGGACACTTGGCTGAAAAGCGGGTTTCGTTGTGATAGGTGTCGGTTAAAAAGTCTTTATTGGTTCTTTTCTTTTTAATTGTTGACCTCGGCTGCAACAACCGGGCTGGTTTTGTTACCCAGGGCGGTCAAAAAGCGCGACGGCGAGCGGCCCACACAAACAAGGGGAGTTCCGGGCCAGTCCTGGCCGATTGGCTAAAGGCAGCCTTCTTTGTGACAGTGGAGGTTAAAAAGTCTCTGTTGTTTTTCTTATCTTGATTCTCGTGGCAAACTGGTGGAGAATATCGCCACAGGATATTGGAGGCTTTCAAAACGAAAATCCTGGCCCGTTTACAGTTGGTCACGGGGACATGGCGGAAGAAGGTGGCAAATGTTACGACGGTTCAGCGTGTTTCTTCTCATAGCGCTGCCGGTTTTCCGGCTCTGCGCGCAACAATTCGGCGAAATCACGGGCACGGTCAGCGATGCCAGCGGTGCGATCATCGCAGCCACCCAGGTTACGGTGACGAATGCCGCCACACAACAGGCTCGTAGTGGGACCAGTAACGACACGGGCGTTTATTCCATTCCTTATCTGGTGCCAGGCACGTATACAGTCCGCGCCGAGAAGACCGGATTCAAGGTGACCACGCAGCCGGGAGTGGACGTGCGCGTCGGCGATGTGGCGCGTATCGATTTCCGGCTGGAGCTCGGCGAGATGGCCCAGCAGGTGGAGGTCACCGGCGGAGCGACGCTGCTCAACACGGAATCGGTCGCGCTCGGCAGCGTCATCGAATCCGCGCAAATTGTGAATCTTCCGCTCAACGGGCGCGACTATCTGAGCCTGGTCACACTGAGCTCCAACGCGGTGGGAGAAATGGCCGCCGGCGGCGGTGGCGGTTTGCAGGGCGGCGTGCGCGCTTCCACGGCGATTTCGGTGGCCGGGCAGCGGCTGGAATACAACCACTACACGCTGGACGGCGTGGAAAACACCGATCCTAACTTCAATTCCTACATCATCCACCCCTCGGTGGATGCCATTCAGGAATTCAAGGTGCAGACCGGGGTTTACTCGGCCGAGTTCGGGCGGGGAGCCTCGCAGATCAATGTCAATACCTTGCCTGGGGCGAACACCTACCACTTCGTGGCTTTCGAGTTTCTGCGGAATTACGATTTCGACGCCAAACAATGGGAGCAGTCGGGCGCGAAGAATCCGTTCCGCCGAAATAATTACGGCTTCACGCTGTCAGGGCCGGTCTCGATCCCCAAGCTGTTCAATGCCAAGAACCGGCTCTTCTTCACGTCGAATTTCGAAGCGCTCCGCGATAGGACCACCAGCCAGGTTCGGGTCGGCGTGGCTACCGACCTGATGCGTGCCGGCAACTTCTCGCAAATCAGCCAGACCATTTACGATCCTCTGACGCGGGTCTACAACTCCGCCGGGGCAGGCACCGCCACGCCGTTTCCCGGAAACATAATCCCTACCTCGGAGATCAGCCCGCAAGCGCTGGCCCTGCTCAAGTACTATCCGAGCACGACAATCCCCGGCGCCGCACTGAGCTCGACCAACTTCATTCGCAACGCCCTCTCGCCCACCGACTCCACCCAGTTCAACCAGCGAATCGACTGGATCGAGAACAGCAAGTCGAGTTGGTTCGGCCGCTTCAGTTGGGGCGACGATTTGCAAGATAGCGCCGGGAATTTCGTCGGCGGCGACACGATTACCACGACCATCGTTCGCCAGGGTGTGCTGGCCAACACGCGCATTCTGAGCCCCTCCATGGTGAACGAGGCCCGCTTTGCCTGGAGCCAGTTCAACAACAACCTGGCCGGCTTTTACGCAAACACCACCAACATTCAGGCCACGCTCGGGATCGCCGGCCTGACGGCTTCCAGCCCGCTGGCCTACGGCATCCCGGCGATCGGTCTCGGGGAGGGCGTGAGCGGCTACGGCGGGATCACTCCATGGATTACGAGGAACGATACCTTCCAGGGCATCGAAAGCATTTCGATTCTCAAAGGCAGCCACTCCATTAAAGTGGGTGGCGAGATTCGCCGCCTGCGCTACAACCAGTGGGGCAACCAGAAGGACGATGGCGAATTCGACTTCGACGCCCAGTCCACCTGCAATCCGGCTAACTGCCCCCCGAGCGGTTTCATCTTTGCCGATTTCATGGTGGGTTTACCTTCCCAGGCCTACCGCGTACTTTCCGAAGGCGATGCCATGATGCGCAGCACGTACTATGCCGGTTACATCCAGGACGACTGGAAAGTCAGCCGCAAGCTGACGCTGAACCTCGGTTTACGCTACGAGAACATGCGTCCGTGGGTGGACAAGTACAATGCCATGATTAACGCCCAGGTGACTAATATGGGCGCAGGTCCGGCCGGGGCCTATCTGATTCCCAATTCGCCGCCACCGATCTATACCAGACCGGGAAGCGGCAACTTTTACACGGGTTTCAAGTTCCAATATGCGCAAGGGCAGTTGCTGCAAGTCGGCAACCAGTACATGGGCCAAGGCTTGGTCAACCCCAGCGACCGCAATTGGGGGCCGCGCATTGGTCTGGCCTACAACCCGGCGGAACACTGGAGCATCCGGGCCGGTTTCGGGATGTTCTACGTGCAGGATATCGGTAACATCGTTTTCGATATGGCCCGTAACATGGGCGGCAAGGACGGGTACGTGATCGGCGCCAGCCAGCGGACTACCTATCTCTCCTCTCCCTGGGCCACGGAGACGGGGAGTCCCCTGTGCCCGGGCTGGAGCGGGGTGTGCGTCAACGCGCCGCAGATCCAGGCAACCTACCAGAACAACCGTACGCCGTACGTCCAGCAGTATCTGTTGAACGTGCAGCGCGAGCTGACGCGCAACCTGGTGATGGAGGTCGGATACCTGGGGAATGAAGGGCACCACCTGGACCGCTTCACGGTCGTTAACCAGGCGATCCTTCCGAGCGGACCGAACGACCATAGCAGCACCGCGTCGCGCCGGCCGTGGCCGGCATACGGCAATATCCAGGAAGTGGCGGGCGTGGTCAACTCCAACTACAACGCCCTCAATGGGAAGCTGACGCAAAGGCTGGCCAGGGGCCTCACCTACACGGTTGCGTTCACCTGGTCGAAGGCCATCGACGGCGGCAGCGCGACTCGCACCAATGGCGGCGATACCCTATGGGCGAACAACAGCTACACGCTGAACACCATGCGCGGGCCTTCGCAATTCAATATGCCGCGGCGGTTTGTTGCTTCCTACGTGTATAGTTTGCCGTTCGGACCTGGCGGGAGTTTTCTCACGCACGGCGTTGCCGGCGCGATCGTCGGCGGCTGGCAGCTCGGAGGTATCCTCACGCTGGCGGACGGCACGCCGACACAGGGCTCAACATTGGGCGATACTACCAACGTCGGCAACCTGGCGAATTTCCCGAATGTTACGGGGGTTAGTCCGATCCCGGCGAATCGCACGGCGAACAACTACTTTAACGCCGCCGCGTTCGATTTCACGAATCCGGACCTGGCATATCAAATGGGTAACGAGGGAAGAAACGTGCTGAGCAGCCCCGGAAGCCAGACCTTCAACGCATCGCTGTCGAGGGATATCAAAATCAAAGAGAGACACACGGTGGACTTCCGGTTTGAGGCCTTCAACGCGCTCAACCATCCCAACTGGAATACACCGCCTAACGATCCGCGGTCCCCGGCCACATTCGGCATCGTGACCAGCGCCAAGACCATGCGGTCCCTGCAACTCGCGCTCAAGTATAGTTTCTGACGCAGCGCGGAGAGCCTCTGCGCGAACAGAAAATCGCGCCAAGTGCCAAGAAAACGCCGCTCGGAGGAAGGATCCAGGAAAGCTCGCCGGTGCTCATGGTCGTGGTTATGGACGCATGACCAAAGGTTTTCTGTAACTGGTCCACCGAGCCTCCCGCTGCGATCTACTGGGTTGCTATCGTGTGGCGGCACTGGTGTAGGCCGATGCTGGCGGGCGGAATGCCGCAGGCGATGGCCAGCCGCTTGATTATATGGCCCGCGTTTCGCTTGTTCACCGGTGTGCCGTTCTGAATGGCGAATATCAGCTCGTGGTCCGCTGATCTCTCGGCCAGATACTTGAATAGCACGCGGCAGCCTGCGACATCGGAACCACTCACTCCTTGCGCCCCTTTCCGACAACCCGCACTGTGCGCAATCTGAAGTCCAAATCCGGAACGCCAAGTTGAGTCTATTCGCTGGCTCGCAGGCCGACATCCAGCATCATGATCGTGGCTGCATGAATGCGACGCTGGAATTGATTGCGCGGCTCGAAATGGTAGAATTCGTCGACATCCTCCTGAGCCATCACCCGCATGGCCCTCTCCTCGACCTTCGGATTGGACAGCTTGATTGGGCGCTCGATGTACTCCAATTCCAGCAGCCAGTTTACAAAGGTCTGCAGGCACCGGATGGACGTTGTTGGTCGTGAGGGGTCCAGTGCCGCGTTTGGTGATGGCTGTAATTCCCTCTTAGAGCTGCGGCCGCAATTCGCGTGGTGTGGTCGCCAGCGCCACGCTGTCGCGGAACGCCTGCCAGGAGCAGCAGTACCAAATTGTGGTTGGGTCGGTGACATTCCCGTGCGACTGCCTGCTCGCGATGAATCTCATGAAAAGAGCGCCGTACGGGCCGGGAAAATTGCAGGGTCTTTCGCCCACAAACGCGGTAGACCAGACGAAGGCCGGGTACTTTTCGCACGGCCCGCGGGAGGACTTCGGAATCCGTTAAAGCACCCCAATCCCCCGGTGCTACGGTGGTTTCTGTACAATCAGTACGCGAGGGCTCCCGCCGTGGTGGCGCTGCTCGCCGCAATTCCTACCGGAGGTACATTATGAGCCGCCTGACTCGAAGGTCGCTCCTGAAGAAGAGTTCCGTCATGCCGTTGGCGGGAATGCTGGGGTTGCCCACGCTCGCCGAAGCGGCACAGGCCGCCAGTACTCCCTATCGTCGGCCCAAACTCAAGATCACCGAAATTCGCACCGCCGAAGTCCGGGTCCACGGATACCAGGTCCACGTGCGCGTCTACACGGACCAGGGCATCGTGGGCCAGGGCGAAACCACGGACGCGTCCCAGGGCAACGTTCCGCTGATCCGCTCTTTCGCGCGCCTGCTGGTTGGCCAGGATCCCTTGAACGTGGAAGCCGCATTCGAGCGCATCCGCACCTCCGGTGTCTTCGCCGGCGCGCAGGCGGGGCAGTATGTGACGGCGCTGACGGGCGTCGAAATCGCGCTCTGGGACATCGCCGGCAAGGCGTTGGGCCTGCCGGTCTACCAACTGCTGGGCGGCCGGGTGCGCGACCGCGTGCGCGTGTATTGCGATTCGGGCAGCCGCGAGATGATCCCCGGCGACGAGCGCTCCATCGCGCGCATCCACGAGATCCAGAACATGGGATTCACCGCCGCCAAAATCGATATCGACGATGCCGCCGACCCGGCGCGCTTCGACCGCATCAACTGGACCGCGTCCAATGGCGAGATCGACCACATGCTGGCCAAAATCGCTTTCACGCGCGAGCTTTACCCGAAGAACATCGACCTGGCCGTCGATATGCACGCCCGCTACGACGCCACTACCGGTAAGCGCGTCGCCAAAGAGGTCGAGAAGTTCAAGCTGCTCTGGCTGGAAGAACCGGTTCCCGCCGAGAACATCGATGCCATGCGCGACATCCGCGCCTCCACCAGCACTCCCATCTGCTGCGGAGAGAACATCTACCTGCGCTACGGATTCCGCGAGATTCTGGAGAAGCGCGCGGCCGACATCATCATGCCCGATTTCCAGAAGGCGGGCGGCCTGCTGGAAGCGCGGAAGATCGCCGACATGGCGCACACTTATTACGTGCCGGTGGCACCCCACGCCGTCACTTCCCCCATCGGCATGATGGCCACGGCCCACGTCTGTGCCGCCATTCCGAACTTTCTGGTGCAGGAATGGCACTGGGTCGATTCTCCCGAGTTGTGGCGCAATTGGGTCAAGGAGGGCGAGATCATTCAGAAGGGCTTCATCCCGTTGCCCGAACGGTCGGGCCTGGGCGTGGAGATGAACGACGATGGCGCGCGCAAGGCGCAGGTGCCCGGCACGCCCTGGTTCGAGCCGGCCCCGAGAGCGTGAGGAAACCATGAAAAGAACATTGATCTGGACTCTGGTTTCGGCCGCGTTGTTGGCGGCGACTGCTTTCGCCCAGCCCGGCGTGCTCACCCGCGAGCTGCTCATCAAGTACACTCCCGAGTGGAAAGGCGAGCGCTTTCCGGATGGGCGTCCCAAGGTGCCGGATGGCATTCTGAAACGCATGCAGACCGTCACCCTCGAGGAAGCATGGGCGGTCATCAAGCAGGCGGGCTACGGCCACCAATACGAGGACAACTGGTTTCCGATCCATCCCGAGAAGGTGCTGGTAGGCCGCGCGCTCACGGCGCAATGGCTGCCCGGGCGGCCCGACTTCCATCGAGTCATCACGGACCAGGGCAAGCGGGACGGCCGCATCGGCGGCCAGAACGCCTGGCCGGTGGACATGCCGCAGCCGGCCGACGTCTACGTGTGCGATCATTTCGGCCTGAAGGAGGACGGCCCGTCGATCGGAGACAACGTGGGCAATGCCATCATCGCCGCGCCCTGCTGTTCCAGCAACTCGGATATCCCGCGGACGTGATCCGGTCGCTGGGCGGCGGGGCCACGCAGTTCAGCATCGGCTCGGGCATTCCGGAACTGGGCGTCCACCAAGGTGGACGCCGGGATTTTCGCCGGGGACGATTGGCGCGTGCGGCCCAATCTCACGCTGAGCCTGGGATTCCGTTATGAGACCCAGAGCAACATCCACGATCGCGGCGATTTCGCGCCGCGTGTTGCCGTGGCATGGGCGCCGGGCGGCGGCAAAAACGCGCGCTCCAAGACCGTGCTGCGCGCCGGTTTCGGCATGTTCTACGACCGCTTCGGCCTCGCCAATACGCTCGTGGCCGAACGCTACAACGGCATCGTCGAGCAGCAGTTCGTGATCGCCAATCCGGACTTTTTTCCGAATCCGCCCGCGCTCGGCCAACTGGCCGGGTTCCAGACCACCCAGGCCATCCAGGAAATCAGCTCCAGCATGCGCGCGCCGTACCTGATGCAAACCGCTTTGACGCTGGAGCGCCAGTTGCCGAAGAACACCACCCTGGCCGTGACGTACACCAACTCTCACGGCGAGCACCTGTTGCGCTCCGATGACATCAATGCGCCGTTGCCGGGAACGTACCCACCGAGCGTCCCGGGCAGCGGCCTATACCCGCTGGCGCATGCGGGGCCGGTGTTCCTGATGGAGTCTTCCGGGCTGTACAACCAGAACCAGATGATCGCCAACGTCAACTCCAAGCTGAACGCGGGCTTCTCGCTTTTCGGCTTTTACGTGCTGAATCGCGCCCTGAGCAACACGGACGGCATCGGCACATTCCCGGCGAACCCGTACAATTTCGCGGGCGAGTACGGACCGGCGCTCACCGACGTGCGGCATCGCGGGACCATCGGCGGGTCGGTCAATTTCCGCTGGAACATCCGCATCAGCCCGTTTTTCGTCATGCAGTCCGGCGCGCCTT